>Ga0209013_10001483_pt1 | contig 21655 bp, 19 predicted proteins | sample Cruoilmetagenom2_FD_187291 | JGI IMG/M metagenome (GOLD analysis project Ga0209013, IMG submission 187291) | Oil polluted marine microbial communities from Coal Oil Point, Santa Barbara, California, USA - Sample 2 (SPAdes) (version 2) | ecosystem: Environmental > Aquatic > Marine > Oil seeps ... | reverse complement strand
ATTCCAATTATTGCCGAGCCAATAGAAAATGGATTTGTGATTGCGCTAACGTATGGAAAGAAAGTAGATTGGTACGAAAATGTAAAGGCAGAAGGAGGTTGTTCACTCTACTGGAAGAACAAAGAATATAAACTCATCAATCCTGAATTCATTGATCAAGAGATTGGAGTGACGGTATTTCCGGCAATGTTTCGATCAGCTTTGAAGAAAATGGGGATCGAGTATTATTTGAGGTTAGAAATTCAACCATAGACAGCGACTCAACCCCGCGTAGAGATCGGCACGGCTTTATCAAGGGGTCAGGGACGCGAAAAGCCAAGTTTGGTTACAATATGCCAAGCACCTTATTTCACTTTTAGGTGACTTATTTGCTCACAGGAAGTTGACTCGGACAGGATGACCAAGACGGAATCAATCGCAGTTGGCTTGGCGGTGGGAATCCTCTGTCCCCTGCTGCTGTTCGTTCTCTTTTGGTGGGTCACTGCAACGCTCAGCATGTATCATGTTTTGCGCATCCCGGAGAGCGGGATAGCTGCTGCAGCGTTCACAGGCCTGGCGTTGGGGGTCACTCTCGATGTGCTCTACCTGAAGAGATGGATTTTAGGTTTCTACAGCGTGGATATAAGGGCCATGGTCCTGCTGTATCTGTGCTGCTCAGTGATGGCGGTGGCTTTCTTAATGGGACTGCCGGTAGGCAATATCGTGTTGGGCACACTGGCAGGAGTGTACATCGGCCGTAGGCAGTACCACGCTGCCAGGAGTGGGGAATCTGTCTCGAAGACGATCAGGAAGGCAAGCCTTTTCACAGCACTGGTGACAGGAGCAGAGGCGCTGCCAATCGGTCTCCTGGCGCTGAACGAGGATTGGATAGTAGAATGGTTGCAGGTATCCACAGGCATGGATTCATGGGTGGCAATTGGTTTATTAGGGATAGGGTTGATTTTATTGCTCTGCGCAGTCCTGATGACAGTGCAGTTCTGGTGCACGAAAACAATGGCGTGGATAGCGTTCGGGCGTGGTGACGATCGCGGGTGATTCGTGAACTCGCGCTGGTATTTGCGGAGGTGATGGCGGGTCAGTGAAATAAACACAATAATTATCTTATCCTACCGAAACCCGCCGAGTCCCACCGCACCGAATCGGTGCTTGCTACCCAAAACCCGTTAAAACGGGTTGTCGTAACGAAACGTGTTTCAACACGTTTTTTATATCAAGCCGCAATTCATTCGCGACTTTCGTGGCGTTCATTCGCGGCGCCGCGGCATCGCGGCAACGTTCGCGCGGCGGTATTCGTGGCTCATTCACGGTATTATTCGCGACGGCGTTCGCGCGCCACAGCTATCCTCTCACGCTGCTCTTCGGATAGGTAAAGCGTTGCTTTTCGCAGCATGTGGGCGCGGCAGCGAAGATCCGCTGGCAGGATTTCGTTCACCAACCATTCCGTCACCTGATCCGGGTAATACCTGCCCAACGTTTTCAGCCCCCAGGCCACACCCTTGGTGGCGTCCATCTCCCATTCCGTGAACATGGGAGCCAGGAAATGCAGCAGGGCTTCAGCCCGATCTACTAATTCGGATGCGCCTCGTGAACGTTTTGCCCAGAAGTGCGCCGCCACACCGACTGACCTGCGCACCCAGCGGTCGCCATCGGTGCGCCAGGGGGAGAGCAGCTGCAGTGCGTTCGAAAAATCATCCACCAGAGCGGGTCCGGGCACACGTTCGCTGAAAATATCGGCTGCGTACCACACATCAGCTGAAATAATATAAGCCCGGCAGCGCTCGAAAGTCTCCTGCGACTGCAAGGTATACTTCTGCCGGAGCGCGCTGGCGATAACAACCCAGCCACCTTCGGATTTATCCTGGGCGATGCGATCCAGGTACTCATCCACCTGGGAGATGCGTTCAGCGCCAATCCGCTCCCCAATGCGGTCCAATAAGCGGAATGGTGTGCGTTGTGCAAGAACAGGAGCTAACAGCTTATAAGCCTCGTTAACCCCATCATCCTGCAGAGCAACGATGATCTTTTCTCCGAGTTCTCTTGCTTGAGCTGTGTTCATATCAAATTTTAACCGCCTGATCCATCTCAGCCGTCCACCCAATTATTGACACGGAGAGCAGGTACTTCTGAAAAGCCTTTAATATCATTCGTAACCAGTTCGACCCCTAAACTAAGCGCATGAGCCGCGATTAACATATCAAGGGCTCCCATGGGTCTTCCCCGTGCCTCTAGATCAGCGCGTATTTTTCCATAGGTTAATGCCGCTGCTTCATCAAAATCTGCGACAACCAGAGGCGTCAGGAACTGCTGCAGAGCGGTCTGGTTCTGTTCTTGAAATTTACTCTTCTGGACTCCGTATTGTAATTCAGCCACCGTAATGGAGGAAAGTCCGATCTCACCAACCGAATATTGTTCGAATTTCCCCAAAACCTGCGGTGGATTTTCTTTAATCAAGTAGATGCAAATATTCGTATCCAACATGAATTTCATTTGAAAGGATCCTCCCTGTCCTGCTGTTCAGGCTGTTTCCTTTCTTCCATAAAATCATCGGAGAATAATTCTAGACTGGCGAATAATGTCTGCCATGAATCCTGGTACGGAATCAGCATGACAGTATCGCCAACTTTTTTGATATACACCTGGGTGCCAGAGAAACGATATTCTTTTGGCAATCTTACAGCCTGGCTGCGACCGTTCCTGAACAATTTTGCAGTATTCAAAATAATCCTCCATCATTAATATATACCACAAGTATATACCATTACCCCCAACTAATCAAGGATCCGTATTCATTCACTCACTGAATCCCACCGAATCCCACCGAATGAATTCGGTGTTTGATACTCAAAACCCGTTGAAACGGGTTGCTATCCGAAGCTTGCTGCTGACCGCAACGTGTTTCAACACGTTTTTTGTATCAGGCCGCAATTCATTCGCGGCCGAAGGCTAATACATTCCCGACAACTTGCGGGCCGCAATTTAATCGCGGCTTGGGGTGAATAATCTCTCTACGGGTCGCGTGCCGCAATACCATTGCGGCCTACGTTCTACGTTCGTATCTTACGCGACAGCCGCCTTACACCCTCCTCCACCTCACCGCGTGTTATCCCACCTGCTTCCAACTCCTGATTTGATTTACCCAACAATCGCTCGTAAAATTCAAGCCCCTCTTCGATCATCTCCTCTTGAAGCTGGTCGTTCAAGAGCAGTTCATTAAGCGCAGTCTGCGCCTCCCTGTAGTTACCCTGGCGATCGAAGTAGTAATACAGGCTGAGCTGAGTTTCCATCGACACCTGCTTGATTCCAAGGGCTGCATATAATTCCTCGATTTTCTCACACAATTCTTCCGGGATTTCACCTTCTGAATATAATACAATCTCCAGGTAAAAATATAAAGCTCTCACTTTATTGGTTTGCGCTTCCAAGGGTCGGTTTTGGGTCGTGTATAGGATTCCGGCTTCACGGAACAGGTCGGCTGCCATAGCAACGCGTTCCAGGTCCAGTTCGCCCTCCTGCCTCATTGACTCAAGCAGGCTGGTATCATCGACCTGGTTGAGCACATCGATATCAAGCCCAAAAAACTCTTCCAGGGTGTGCTGGATGACATCCATGGCCTCCTGGTAGCGCTTTGCGGTGCGCAGCCCGACGGCATTCAGCAGCCCGGTGAGCGCCAGGTTGAACATCCAGAGAAAACGATCTTCAGACAGCATCAGGTTTCCGCCCTCGCACGTGCAAAAAATAAGCCACCACCTGGGTATCCTGGATGTTGGGACACTGTTTTACAACTTCGTCACTGGGACGCGGCTCTTCGATTCGCTCCAGGATGAAGCCAGCATCGATCATGAGGTTCAACCACTGGCTGAGGGTGCGCGTGAAGCGCGGTGTTTTGAAGGGAGGTAACCCATCTCTGGCCTGCTCGGGTGCAGCCGAAAAAAGCCATTCCATCACATCCCCTTCCAGGTTGTGGAAATAGTCGCCCACCTCGATGGCATAAGTTACGCCATCCTGGTCGCGCAGGTTCACCCGGTGAGGAGTATCGTAGCAGGGATGAGTTATCGAAAACTGCAGGAATCCCCCCGGTTTCAAAACGCGATATACTTCGGCGATCACCCGCTCTGTTTCCGGTATGTCCATGAAGCTCATGAACCCGGCAGCGAAATCGAAATTGGCGCGCGGGAAAGGCAGCTCCACCGCGCTGGCGACCGAGTATTCAATACCAAGCGGGGTTTCCTGCTCTGCTTCGTAGGCACTGCGGGTGAACACGCCTGACACATCGATCCCCGTCACCCTGGCGCCTCTCCCGGCCAGCAAACGGGTGTTATAACCCTCCCCACACCCGATATCCAACCCCAGTAAACCCTTCACACCGGGTAAAAGCTCAAAAAAGGCCGGCGTATTCAGGTAATCTCGATAGGTATCGTAGCCTGCCCGGGAGAGTATCGTCCAGGCAGCAGCGTTGCCGTCCCAGATTCTGCCGACTTCTTTATGATCCATAAATCTGCCAAAAACAACTTGGAGCTGTATATAAAGTTTGTCACCCTGAGCGAAGCGAAGGGTTTCCGCGATAAGTATGGAGATTCTTCACTAGGTCCTTCGCGAGCTCAGGATAAATTCAGAATGACATTAATTGGGTATTGAGACAGACCCGATTTTATGTGTTTATTACTCTCCAGCCAGGTCCCAATAATAATCAAACACGCGCTGGTAATCTTCAACCGCCTGCGGGTCAAAGACGCCCAGATTGTGCTCGACCAAACCGCCTCCCTCTCCATAGGCAGTGTAGTGATAATTCTGGCTTCCGATGATCACCATCTCATTATCGATGGAGGCCGTTTTGGCATGCAGCGGTATCGGAAAAGCGCGGATTTCGACCCGGTCCTCAATGCCTCGCTCTCTCAGCGCATTATAGATCACCTCGACCGAGATGGCCGCTTCAGTGCCCATAAATGGCGTCATCTTCAGCAGCAGTCTCACGTGCGCCCCATTTTCTGCGGCCTTGATGATGCTCTGAATGTACGGCATGGCTTGCTCAGGACCGCACAGGTCATACAGGTGGTTGAGGTAGCAGACCAGCGGCATGGCGAACATCGCCTGCAGCACGTCGAGATTTTCATCCGCATTTGCGACCACTTGTTTGATTTGATCGTCCGATAGTTCCAGGACTTCACTACGCAGCATGGAGAACACCTGGGTCTCCCCATCCGTCGGGTAATAGCGCGTCACTTCAGGCACGTGTTCGGGTACGCCTTGGCTGTCCTTGCATCCCCACTGCCAGAGTGGATACGGCGCGTACAGGTCTTCGCAGTAGCGCTGGGTTGCGCCTTCCCACAGTTCATCAAACACCATACGCACATCCTGGGCCGCCGGACCGGTGACCTGGATGCCGATATCCAACGTGCCCTCCCCAGCCTCCGAAGGATGCTCTTCGGGATAGTGGTGGTACTGGTAGTTGAATCCGGTAGACACGGCAATCTTTCCATCAACCACTAGTACTTTGACATGGCTGTGGGGCATATGACCTTCAAAGTTGGCGATTTCCAGCCGCCATCCGATATCCTCGTTCACCATTTCAGGCAGACCGGCATTCCTAAGATTTTCAAGAAGCCGCCACAAGTCCGTGTTCATTTCCAGCCGAGGGGGATTGCCCAGTACGATCTTTACCGTCATCCCGCGCGGGTAATTTTCAGGGTTTTCCGCCACCCTGTGGTAAAGTTCTGTGATCCCTACCGCCAGGACGTAGCCAGGGCTATCCTGGTTTTTATCTTCGTCGTATTCCATGGTTGCCAACAGCACTTCGTATTCGGCATCCAGGATCATCTCGTTGTAATCATCAAAAGCGCCGTGCGGCTGCGCCGGCTCATCGCTGAAATCCGGCATTGGGAACGGTGTGAACAGCAGGCGGTTGTACTGATTTTGGCAGTAAGGTACGACAGAGTCCGGGGATCGGTACTGTTCCGAACTGGCGACATCGAACATCACCCTGGAAAATCCCGTCAAATCACTCTCATCACACACATACTGGACCTGTGAAGTGTACAGCAATGGGCTGCCGCTCGACTCCCCAGCGCTCCAGACCAGGTGTAATACGCCGTCCGGGTTGCTGCTCATCGATGGTTGGGTCCCATCCCCAGTGTTTGCCACGATCATGGGCTCGGTCCATTCTCCCGCTGATTGAATACTCTCATAGATTATGTCGTAAGCCCGTATAGTACCGGTCACATCGATAACCTCACCCGAATACCATACAATGTGCATGTTCGCCTGGCTGTCCATTCCTAATTCTGGGCGGCTTTGACAGGGTGTGGATGAGACTTCTATTTCCTGACCGCTGGCTCTGTAAGATACCGTACCGCCCTCATTGCACCAGGCGTAGTGAGGATTGTCGGCGGGATCAATGTAAACTTGAGGCAGTTCCCCGCTTCCGAGATTTTGGATGTCGCTCCATTCACCGGAGCGATAAGCGATGGTAGTGATATTCCCATCACCCTTGTAAACTATCCCGAATCGATCTCCGCTGCCCGCTGCCAGTCTGGTTTGTTCTGGTTGGAAGACCTGTTGTTCCATGACACAATCGATCTCAGGATTTAATTCCTCGGCAGCCAGGTCGGAGCTCCAAGTGCCATAAAGCTGCACTCCGCTTCCATGCAGCCAGGTCACCATTACGGTATCCTGCCCGCTTATTGCGATTGCGGGCGCGCTCTCTGCCAGGTCTTCACCTTCCATGCTGAAGCTTGACGTTCCCACGCATGCCAGGTCGTTACCAGCAGGCAGTATTACGGGTGAGGAGCACGCCTCCCCCTGGCAGACGCTGTACAAAATATCATCAGCTGACCGCCAAACAATATGAGTCTTACCACCGTTATCGACGGCTGCCTGGGGCGGCGCTGTCGTTACTTTCTCTGCCGGCACCGGGACAGCTGCCCCTAAAACGGTTGACGTGGCCTCTTCCTTCCACTCTGCGGGCAGATAATTTATCTCTTCAGTACCGGAAGTCCAAATGAAAGCCATGTCACCATAAACATTAGCAGCGACCTGCGGATTGTACGCGCCGCCTGATGCACCCACTAAATCACTCACATCCGTTTTATCCGCCCAATGCGTGCCCGTCACATCCGAAACAAGAATGGATGAGAGATTCGCACTTCGTGGCATGAGGTAATCGGCAGCCGCACTTAGAATCTGGCGTAAAAAGAAGAACACAACCACAGCCGCTACGATCATACCAACACACCCAATGTACGCTAACCAGTTGCGGCCCTTAATTTCCCGTTCTTCAACTTGAGACAGCCGGTAGTACACCAGACCGAGTGCAGCACCACCAGCAGCTCCAAACCATAAAACCCCCAGCAGGAACCACCACCAGGCGCCGGAATCTAAAACGCCTTCGACAATCGATATCATGTATGCATGGAAACCTGCTCCAAGACCCATCCCACCAATCCCGAAACCGATGACCGTTGCCAGGATCACCCATCCAAGTCCCCGCCAGCGGATGGTCAGCACCCCGAATACCAATCCGAAAAACGCACCAAAAATGGCTCCGATGATCATAAATAAGTATATAAAGGTTTCCACCGGAGTTTCCATGACGTAGTAAAACGAAAATAAGGAAGTGGTGAACATTGCCAGGAACACCAATGGACCGTATAAAAGCGCCATGCTCAGAGCGCTGCGCCAGGCATAACCCCGCTTCGAATGGCGCTGCCCGACCGCCGTCAGGCTTCTCCCTCCTAAAAATCCACCTAAACCACTGCCTATCCCCAGGATAATGAACGCCAATATGAATCCGAATAACAACGTACTGATCTGTTTCGACAGATCCATATTCCGTAATGAAGGCGCAATCCGAAACAACAGGAAGCTGAGCACGTCCCCGGCAAACAAACCCAATCCATAAGCCAGTGCACTGTTGCCAGCATGCCTGAGGTATGCTGTCCAATCACCCCTCTTCTCTTGTGTGGTATCTTCACTCATCAATCACTCTTCTCCTTGGATAATTGTCTGTCTAAAAACGGGATTAATTATAATCGCAAAAGATAAGCGTATGCAGATCGATGCGGTCAGCTTGCCTCATCATCTCCGGGAGGTAAGAAATCGCTAAACGCTTCTCAGCATCATGTGCTTTTTAAGGAAATCTGCGGTCTTCCCCAACGCTGTATCTACTTCCGGGATGTCACCCACACCAAGCGCCTGAAAAACGTGCCACATACCCTCGTACAGATCCAACTTCACTTTAACACCTGCCTGATCCATGGCTTGATACAGGCGCACGGCGTTGCTCAGGAAGATCTCCTTCGTACCACCCTGGATCAGCGTTGGGGGGAAGCCCCCATTGTAATCGGCATATACAGGCGAGACGTATGGGTGTCGATGTTGACTTATATCGGCATACGCAAGTGCAGCGTTCTTCAGTTGGGTCTCATAGTCCAATGTGTCCTGGTCAGTCAGCGTGTAGTAGCTGTCGCCGGTACGGTTGATATCCGCCCACGGGCTCCACAGCACGACAGCCGCCAGCTGTTGCAAATTCATATCGCGCATCTTCAGTACAACACCGGCAGCCAGGGCTCCTCCGGCGGAGTCGCCAAAGACAGCGATGTCGCCCGGTTGGTATCCGGCACCCATCAAAGCCTGGATCACGCAGGTGATCTGGTCGATGGCTACCGGAAATTTAGCCTCAGGAGCCACGGAATAGTCGACCGAGATGACCCGCAAACCTGTCACATCAGCCAGAGGCACACAGCCCACCAGGCTGGTCCTGGCGCTGAAAAATACGTATCCCCCACCGTGGACGTACACCAACACCTTCCCATTCTCCTGCCACGCCCTGGGGCGCACATCGATCACCGGGACATCGTCCAGCAGCTTCTCTTCTAAATCCGGATGATACTGCTCGACGATGTCCTCATCGAGTTCGGTGAAGTAAGCTTCATTTAACGCGTGCATCATCCGCCAGGCTTCCAGATCGTCAGGAGCTGGGAACGGATCGGTTTGCGCCTCTTCATTCAGGATGGATAGGTACTCCTGTGCGTCGGGTGAGATCGAATCAGGTATGTAGATATTGAGCGGCATAATGTTTTTCCGATTTAGACTGTGACTCAGGTAATTCTACCAAACATGGGGTGGGGTCTCCTGCCAGAATGGGGACAAATTCTTTTTTTTGTTATCATCGCAGATCCGACACCGTTTTCCACACTTCCGTAAGGCTGATTCTATCACGTGATGCGTTATATTTATCCACTCCAAGGCTCCAAGAAAAAAATTAAAAACAAAGTGACGCTCTAAGGTGATTTGCCATCACCGTCGCCATTGGTATGCAGGAGTGCAAATCATCCTTGAGCTTTCTAAATAATAAAATCTTGGTGTTTCTTCGTGTCTTGGAGTTTTCGTGGTTAATAAAGAGCTGCCTTATCTAATGAGCAAGATGATAAATACTGACTTGCGCTGATTTCTACCACCCAAGCTCCAAGTCACCAGGCTGCACTAAGAAAAAATAATAATTACTTGGTGTTTCTTCGTGGCTTCGAGTCTTCGTGGTGAGAGAATGGCGCATAATTTAGTACGTTAGCTGTGAAAAATTTGCACAAAAAACAAGAAAATCTCACGCAAAGCCGCATAGGCGCAAAGATTTTTTGTAGTTTTTCTTAGCAGTCTTGGCGTCTTTGTGTGAGGTAAAATAACCGTTAAATTCTGATATTGTTTGTGCTAATTGAGAACTTATGGAAATACAAAAAGTAGCCTGCGCTTCCTGCGGCGCGCCGATCAGCGTACCGGACGATCTTGATCACATCAACTGCTCTTATTGCGGAGCTGGACTCGCTGTCAGGCGCGGTTAGGGCTACATCACCACCAGGCTGGCAGAGGACGTCAAAGGTGCCATCGAAGACAGCGGGGGCTTTGAGCCTGATAGACGATGCAGAACGGTTAGGTCCGCTGGTAACCGCTGGAGTCGTGGTGGCTTTACTAATTGGTGTCGGCGTGTTTCTTTACAGGATGGACCCACAGGCCAGGGTTTTTAAACCGTTGAGAAAGCTGCTTGATAGGTAAGAAGATTAATCATATATTGGCCTTTTCTGCTCCTCGCAGACCATGTGACAATAGACGATCTTCAAAAATAATAGAGGCACTAACATTTCAAATCCAGAAACCGGTTCTATAAGGTAAAAATTTACAGTAATCGCCAGGGTGATGTACAACAAGGCAGTTGGGTGCTGCAGGTAAAGCGGCACTGAACTGAAAAACGGTAGATTTTCGATTGAACAGCACTCGCAGCCTGAATAGTAGCTTAGGCGTCGTAATTAAATACCCGGCATCACAACACCGGTGTAGGTGGCAAAGCTGTACACAACTATATTCGCGACGACGAATGCCACCAGGACGACAGCCACTGCCTCCGATGCAGTGGTGTTTGTCCAACGATTAAGAGCAAATGCACCAGCTGCGACCGGGAGAATTAAAATTGCCAGTACCACTAACCAGAGTGGCGCGTCAGGCAAGGCAATAAGCCTGACCAGGTTATCACTAAACTGCCAGACAAAATACCCGATGGAAATAACCGCAAGAATATCGACCAGCAAAATCTCCAGTTTTAATAAGCGGGCGACAAGGTAACCAACAATCGTACCGATTGAGATGACGAACAATGAAAAAAGCAGTTGATTTGTTAGATTAGGCTGCCCGACAGTGCGGTAGTAATCTAAAACAAGTGCAATTGCGTTAACACCTACCAGGAGTAACATAATCACGGGCCAGAACAGCCAGGTACCCCATGGGGAATCTATATATTCGTGCAGCAATACCCCGTCGGAGTGAATATTTTTAGAATCTTCCTTCATCGAATTTTCTTTATCGAAAAGAGGTTTCAACGACATCGGTGACTAATCCTTTAGTTAGCTAACAGGAACCTGGTTTGTACAGCGGTGCCTCGTCAAACATCAAAACCGTTTTGCTTTATGAGACACCTGTATATTATAGTGTAATTACCAAATCAGCGCTCCTGCGTGCATTGCATTAGCATCCTGTTGATAGCGGTTGCGTAATACGCTAACAAGGATAATACTGGAAATCGCCGGAAGGGTATCAGCCAATCATAACAAAAATCTGCCCTCAGAATTGATAAAATATAGTTAACTTCATCGTACACTTTGTGATCCTGAAGGAGAAAATTTCTGATGAGTAAGAAAACCCGCTGCATAATCCTGCTGGTATGTCTCTTATTCAGCGGCTGCAGAACGGCTGAACAAACTCCTCAACCAGGTAAAACAGAGGCATCCTATCAGCCTGGTCTTCCCTACAATCCCTACACCCCACCCGATAACCAGGACGACTTCCGTAATTTCGATCTCTCCGATCGCGATCTAAAGGAGTCGCTCGATGAACTGCTCCTGCTCACATTTGATACGACTACGCGCTGGCCGCCAGAAGAGCACCTGCCGGAAGAATTTAACCCACATCATGTGCTGGAGAGCGGGAAGGACCCCGGGCTCGGAGTACGCGCACTCCACGAACGTGGAATTACTGGTCAGGGTGTAGGCATCGCCATCGTGGATTCACCACTGCGGCTCGAGCACACAGAATACAAAGAGCGCATCAAGCACTACGAGCAGATCCATATTGAGCCAAACGAGCGACCAGAAATGCACGGATCAGCCGTGGTCTCCATCGCAGTTGGTCAGTCCTCGGGAGTGGCACCGGGCGCTGACCTGTACTATATTGCATCCCGCACCGGCGACCGGGATCAGAACGGGGATTGGACCTGGAACTTCGACTATTATGCCCAGGCAGTAAGACGTATACTGGAAATCAACCAGGAGCTCCCCGAAGACCAGAAGATACGCGTCATCGCCATGCAGATCGGATTCAATGCCGAGATGGCCGATCTGACCGAGATCAATCTCGCCATCCAGGAAGCTCGCGAGCAGGGAATCTTTATCATCTGCTCCACGATAGAAGATATTTACGGTTATAAATTTCAAGGCTTAGGAAGGAATCCCTTGGCCGATCCTGAGCAGTTTGAGTCATACGGACCCGGATCCTGGTGGGAGGAGATATTCTTCACCAGCGAGCCAACGTTCGATCGGCTGATGTTCCCCATGGATTCGCGCACCACAGCCGGACCTTTCCACGATGATCAGTACGTATTCTACCGGGAGGGTGGCTGGAGCTGGGTGACCCCATACATCGCCGGTGTCTACGCCCTCGCCGCACAGGTCGATCCGGAAATCACGCCAGAGAGATTCTGGTCCATGGCGCTAGAATCCGGTCGATATGTTGAGATCGTTCAACAAGGAAAAGCGTACCGCTTAGGACCGATTATCGATCCAGTAAAACTGATAGAACTGAGTATACTTGCCTCCCCAGCCGCACAGGGTGGATTAAGTAAGACTTGTCCAAATTTTTACGCTATAATGCAGATTGGGTATGATCAATGTCTAAGTGCATTCAATAATGATTTGCAAGGTTAGTCTGACCTATCAAGATTTATATGATCGCACTTAGAATGGAAACCCACAAATAATGGTCTAATAAAGGTATGCCGTTGGGCATCAAATAGGCTGCCTCCTGGACGGAAGAAGAGAGATGAAAAAAATAACCTTCGAACTCCCAATCTACAGCTTCCACATCGACTTTATGGGTCATGTGAACAACAACCATTACATCCAATGGATGGAAATCGGGCGCAATAAATTGATGGAAGCTGTCGGAATGCCGCTGGATAAAGTCGCTGACGATGGCTTTGTCCCCATTCTCGTCAGGACAGAGATCAGTTATCTGCTTCCATTGTATCTTGGCGCCCCTGTCAAGATTGAGATGTGGCTTTCCGAATTGAGACGAGCATCCGCGTTGATTGAATTTCGTTTCTACAATAACTCCGGGACACTCGTCGCTTCGTCGACCCAGAAGGGTGTGTTTCTCAATACACAGACCCAACGTCCGCTTCGTTTTACTCCGGAAATGAGAGCTCTTTTTAGCACTTATCTGTGGGAAGAGTCGGACTGAACACCAACGGGTTGTGCGTCGTTTTTCCGGGCTCGCGGCACTCACATCTTTGACAGAACACTGGATATTGAGGTAATTTTGACACACCCGCTTGTTTCGCAATTAAAATTTTCTCGCAGCGAACTATTGACGTTTACCAAAGTTGGTTAAGGTTGAGCCCAGCATGACAAAAATATCCCATTGCTGATGCTGGCTTCGCTAACACCAAGATGTCGGGCAATTTGGACCTGTCTCATCTGTCCTGCTTGGAGCAGCCGTATCCCTTCGGCTCGCTGTCCTGCCATTTGCTCTCGTGTTAGGTTTTTAGGTTGCCATGTCATACCGTTATCTTACCCGATTTTCGTCAACGTCAATAATGCGCTGCCTGGATGGGATTTCCGACGAAGACAGAAGAAAGGCTTATCCAAGAATAAAGTTAGTGCTATAATCCAAAGCTCAAGGGTTCGTATCACGTGTTAAGTCGTAATCGCGAATGCCCCCACAACCTTCAGCACCAGGAAGAGACATGCAAGAACCATCGCCAGGCATACACCAGGATACGGATTCTTTAAAAATTGGGAAGCATGCGGTTCAATTAATACGTGATTTATTCACCACAATTCTGCCCGCTCTGCTGATCGCCCTGTTCATTAATGTATACCTGGCCGAGGCTGCATTGGTGGAGAATGGCCCCAGTATGCAGCCTAACCTGCACAGCGGTAACCGGGTGATGATCGAAAAGATATCCTACCGGCTGGATACACCAGGACGCGGGGATGTTGTCGTCGCAGAACCATCGCAATCCGATGTGGCGCTTATCAAGCGTGTCGTGGCCTTGCCGGGAGAAACCGTAGAAGTCCGGGCGGGACATGTATTCATAAACGGAGTGACGATCGAAGAGCCCTGGGTGGAGAACTTCGGCGGACCGGACTACGCTCGAAAGGAAATACCCGCCGGACATGTATTTATCCTGGGGGATAACCGCAGCAGTTCCCACGATTCACGCGCCATCGGACCTATATCGATCGATGATATTAAAGGGCGCGTGTGGGTGGTTTACTGGCCATTTGAAGAAATACAATTTGTACCTTAGCGAATTCGCTACCCGGGAACCGCCCTGCAGGATCACGGATAAATTAATCCTTAGTATTTTTTCCATAGTGAGCAGTTTTGCACCTAATTCTGGCATAATATCTGCGGCTGATTTCCTGGAAAATATTTGAAACAGATGAGAGAAGAAGATGATCGATATAATCGCATTCGACGCCGATGATACCCTGTGGCACAACGAGAGTATTTACTTGGGTGCCAAGACAGAATTTGCAAAATTATTCTCTGGGCACCAATCCGCAGAGCGGGTATTAGAAAGGCTTAACGAAACCGAGATCCACAACCTGAGATACTACGGGTACGGCATTAAGAGTTTTTCGCTCTCCATGATAGAAACTGCCCTCAGCATCACCCGCGGTAAGACCAACGGCGCTGAGCTTGAGCAGGTGCTCGACTTTGCAAAAGATATGCTTTCAGCCGAAGTGCAGGTGTTCGCTGGCGTAGAAGCCGCTCTCTCCAAACTCTGTTCCTCTCACAGGCTGATCCTGATCACCAAGGGAGACCTCTTCGAGCAGGACAGGAAGATAAAAAGGTCCGGGATCGCTCACTTCTTCGATATTATCGAGGTCGTCAGTGAGAAGACCACCCGGATTTACCTGGAGCTGATGGCAAAACACAAGATCAGCCCTGAGGGATTCTTGATGGTAGGGAACTCCATGCGATCCGATATCCTGCCGGTAACTTCTGCAGGTGGACAGGCTGTCTATATCCCCTACCCGGACATCTGGGACCACGAGCACATCGACGATCAATCCATCGATGCGGATTCCTATCACCAGCTGGAGGACATTACCGGGCTGCCTGATCTACTAGAAAGGTTAAACTCAAGCTGAGCCATCTTTGTGCTTTGTCAAGCAGGTATATTTCACCTGGTAACCCGGTGACAGGCTGCTTAACTAAGCAGCTTAATTAAGCTTAAAGTGTTCTGTGAACAATCTCATTAATCTAAACTATGCTGTCTGATGGAACACTCGATTGTGTAGGTTTTCTTACATTTCACTACATAATCGAACACTTGCTTTCTCTTTGCCTGTTAGTACATTAGCAATGAAATTCTTGTACAAAAAGCAAGAAATTTTCACGCAAAGCCACAAAGGCGCAAAGATTTTTTGTTGTTTTTCTTAGAGGTCTTGGCGCCTTTGCGTGAGGTTAAATCTGTTTGGTTCCGGCTCGTCCGGGTTGAGATTTAAATAATCGGATATGAACCCACATAAACAAACATACACTTCGGTCATTGAAACCATCGGCAACACTCCGCTGGTCGAACTCAGCCGCTTAGCGCGGAATTTGGACGGGCGCATCCTGGCCAAGCTCGAGTACCTCAACCCAGGACACTCTAAGAAAGACCGCATCGCATTACAGATTATCGAGGATGCGGAGGCGCGCGGGGAGCTGCTGCCCGGTCAGACCGTTGTTGAACTAACCAGCGGTAATACGGGCACCGGGTTGGCAATCGTATGTGGGATCAAGGGATATCCATTCGTAGCGGTGATGTCAAAAGGAAATACCCTGGAACGCGCACGCATGATGACGGCCCTGGGCGCAGAAGTAGTACTGGTGGACCAACATCCTTCATCAAAACCGGGTCATGTATGCGGCGAAGACCTGGTGCTGGTCGAGAGTGAGACGCAGAGGATCGTCAGACAGCTCAGCGCCTTTCGGGCGGACCAGTTTCAACTGCGGAGTAATTTTCGCGCCCACTATCTGCACACAGGTCCTGAAATCCTGCAGCAAACCGGAGGTAAGTTTGATTTGTTCTGCGACTTCGTCGGGAGCGGCGGAACGTTCGCAGGATGCGCAGCGGCTTTCAAAGAACACAATCCGGATATCTTGTGCTTTGTCGTCGAACCGCATGGAGCAGCCATCCTGGCCGGTCAACCTGTGACCAACCCCAATCACCGCATCCAGGGCGGAGGCTACAACAAGGACGATCTAAATTTCCTGCAACCCGACCAAATCGATGGGTATCTGCAGGTCTCAGATGAAGAGGCGACCCTTATGGCACAGCGATTGGCTCATGAGGAGGGCTTGTTTGTTGGTTTTTCTTCGGGAGCCAATGCTGCCGCTGCCGTGAAGCTGCTCCAGGGCTCGTATTCACATAAAACGGTGGTTGTTTTTATGTGTGATTCTGGGTTGAAGTACCTGAGTACTGATTTATGTGCCGAGTTGTAAATAATGTAGCACTGGATGTGTGGTCTCGCACGCGCGCTGCTGGCGCCCCACAATACAACACCCTCATAACAACACCATCCGAATGGACACATTTCAGCATGGTTAATTCTAGTAACATCTGGTAAAATTTCTATCCAGACATAATACTGGAATATCAAGAAGACCGGCAGCCGGAGCCCACATTATGCCACCTTATTAAGGTCAGTGAACGTGGCCCCGTAACGCTTCTATCCTTCAATGTAATTATGCATTATTATCGATTACATACATTTACTACCAGCCGGCCTGTCTGATGAAATCCATCCAACTGGTTAATAGCATCCCACGTTACTTGCTGAGCAAAGTAATCGGTGCCCTGTATCCGCCTATCCATTGGAGCCCTCTGGCGGTCCTCCAATACCGTGAGGTTATGGAACCCTCCCTGCTTGGGCCGGAGTGGGTGAAGATCAAAACCCTGAACGGCGGGATCTGCGGCAGCGATATGAACGCCATCTTTCTTAACGATAGCCTGGCGCTAACGACCATGGCATCCTTTCCGTTAACCCTGGGCCATGAAAACGTCGGGATTATCGCCGAGGTTGGAGGTGCAGTAGACGGCTTCTCTCCCGGTGATCGGGTCGTGGTTGAACCACTACTGCCATGTGCAACTCGTGGTATCGACCCGGCGTGCGAATTCTGCCAGCAAGGTGTATACTCACTGTGCCAGAACTTCGCAGAAGGTAATCTCTCGAGCGGGTTAAGCATCGGACATTGTCGTGACACCGGTGGAAGCTGGAGCCCATATTTCATTGCTCATCAATCCCAGCTTTTCCGCCTTCCCGAGAACATCAACAACGAAAATGCGGTCATGGTGGACGCCTTCTCCACCACGCTGCATCCCGTTTTGAGTAATTATCCCGCTGACGACGATACGGTGCTGATCCTGGGAGCTGGCACGGTAGGTCTTTGCACGGTGATCGCCCTGCGGTTATTAGGCAGCCGGGCACGCGTGATCGTAGTCGCGAAGTACCCTTTCCAGGGCCAGTTGGCAGAACAATACGGCGCCGATGAAGTCATCCTCCTGGGCAAAACCGACATCTACGAGGTGATAGCAAACACCAACAACGGGAAACTTTACCAACCTGTGATGGGTAAGCGAGTACTGGTAGGCGGCGCGGATATTGTTTACGAGTGTGTCGGAAATGCAGTCAGCGTGGACGACAGCCTGCGCCTGGCGCGCAGCGGCGGCACAGTGGTGCTGGTGGGGCTGGCATCCATTCCGAAAGGTGTGGATTGGACGCCGATCTGGATGAACGAACTGACCATAAAGGGCAGCTTCTGGTGCAGCACGGATACGATCAACCAGCGCAAGCTGCGCACTTACCAGATAGTTTTGGATTTTATGGCCGAGGGTAAGTTGGACCTTGCACCCATGGTCACCCACAGGTTCCGACTGCAGGATTACAAGAAGGCATTCTCGGTGACCAGTAAAAGAGGTAAAAACCAGGTTATAAAATCTGTGTTTGTATTCGATTGAGCGAGTTAGTAGATTATTCAGGAGAAGATAGCGAATGACAAGTTTACCCAAAGATAGTACTTTGAACGAGTCCATACATTCATGGCTGCATAAAATCAACCTGTCTTTCGTACCAGGCCCAATGACGCCGGTCTTGGAAGAGGTAATAGATGGTATGCGTCAAGAACTCGAACGCCTGGGGCATAATATCCAGGAGATCCCGGACAACAGCACCGATGTTGTACTGACCACCGCACCGTTCGGCGAACCGCTTAGCTGGCGGAAAGCGCTGATCTTCCAGATACGTCGTTTATACAATCTGAACCGCACACCCACGTTCTATACATTGGTGCAGGTTTCACCGGAAGAGCTGCAGCGCCAGCTGGATTACTTCGCCGCTGCCATCGAGAAGGACACCCCAGACCCGGCTGACTTCGATTTTCCCGGCTTAGCTCCCGACGCACATCGAGTTCTATACGATCAGGGCCACCGCGGAGGACCCCTCCTGGCGCTGGAGCGATTGGTGCAGGCTTACGTAAAAAGCATACGCGTGCTGCTGGTTGTTGCAGACGATCACCCGCTCGAGGTTTATCACTTTGATCTTGTCGGAGCCAACCCGCGCAGCATTGCTAATGGTACGGATGCCTTCTATGAGGACATCGTTCTGCGTTTGGTTACCAGCATGAGCACCATCGAAGTAAAAGACCATCAAATTATCGGTGACCCCGTATCGGAGAATGACTGGAAAGCACTAAGCACCCTCGCAGCGATGTCTGAAGCCGGACGGCAGATCGGAGAACGCGGCTTCTTCACGGATATGGTTCATATCTCCGACATCGTCGATGTTCCCAAAGTAACCGATACGATTGCCGACCAATACAGCGAGGGCTGCTTCGCCACGTGGGATCCACAGGTGGATGCCCTGATCTCCACGGTGACGGGCAGCGCCCGCCCGGTCGATAAAGGGGCCATTACAGAAGAAGACCTGGCGGTGATCGTAGGTGTCAGGCTGGATGGTATGGGCGCCCAGGTCCGTCACGTTGAAGGAAAACGCAACGATCCACCTTCCACAGAGGCAGTGGAGCTGATCGATATGGACAACCTGCTGCCCAAGATCGAGCTCGGTCCAGAATGGGACGTCCAGGCTCGTGTACCGGTTGTACGCTCGAAGCTCCACGGACATCGTGGTATTAAGACCTATGACCCCTGCTGCGTGGAATATGTGCCGCTGGACCCGCCATATTACAGCTACCCTGTATCGTGTGCGACAAACGCCCAGGCGCAGGGTATCAAGGCGGCTTTCTCGCGCTCGGAATGCCTGCAGAACCCCGAAGACCCGCGCCAGATTGCTTTTACCGTTCTGCCAGGTCATGGTGTAGTGATCGCGGAGAAGTGGGTTCCAGGCAAAGAACCTTTCCAGCTAATATGGGAAGCCATGGACTCCGGTTACCTGGAGGTGGATAACCTCGTCCCACAAGGCGCGATGGAATATACACCCGCTCCTGATGGTAGGATGATCCTGCAAGCGGAATAGATTGTGTACTGAAATGTGTGTAATTTTTTGTGTGCGTTTGCGACGCACACAAAAAATTACACAAGAAAATCTACACAATAGCGGAATAGGCAAAAGGATGAACAACCAGGGCTCGAGCGAACACCCGCGCCCCCTGTTTGCAGCGCCCCACAGTATTAATATGCAGGCCTCCCTGGACCAGCTGTTTGGTCTTCAACAACCCGTTAACCGAAACAGGAACCAGTGTTCGGTCTACCAGGCAGCATCTCGCAGTCTGCCAGATGCAGGACGATTTGCGTAAAAATAACCCAAAATTATCAGCTTTAGGGGAGCCAATCAAAAAATGACTAAATCCTGGAAACTAAGCCCTTCAGAATTAACATTCCTCTGGGACGATTGCCCCAGATGCTTCTACCTGAAGGTGGTGAACAAGTTCAACCGTCCCTGGGGAGCTTTCCCGAAGATATTCAACACAATCGACAAGTTGATGAAGGATTATTTCGAAGGCAAGACAACTTCAGATATCGCCCCACAACTGCCGGAAGGTGAGGTGCGGTTTGGTGAGAAGTGGGTCACATCTTCTCCCATCAGCCTGCCGGGACACGACGCAACCTGCTATATCCGGGGGAAGTTCGACACGGTGGTAGCTTTCAGTGACGGCAGCTACGGCATCGTTGATTTTAAGACCACCCAACCAAGAGCGGAGCACGTAAATTTTTACAGCCGCCAGCTGCACGCCTATGCCTACGCATTGGAAAATCCCGCTCCTAAGAGCCTGTCCCTGGCCCCCATCACGCGCCTGGGATTACTGTGTGTTGAGCCCGTGCTGATGGATAAAACACCGCTCAACCAAATCGCTTACATGGGAGATGTCACGTGGCTTGAATGCCCCATTGACGAGGCTGGTTTTCTTGGCTTCCTGGGGAACGTACTAACTGTGCTGGAGCAGCCCCACCCACCGCATAGTAATCCTAAGTGTGGTTACTGCCGCTACCGCCAGGCCGCCCGGGAGACCGGCTATTAGACCGGCGCCGGGTGGATGACCGGGGATGCTGTATTTAGCAGGGGGGTGTCCGATACCGCAAAGGCGTTGGAATTAAGCACCATGCTCGTGGATGGTAAGCGTTCCATCGAAGAAAGTGTTGAATAACGCTCTTTCACGGGAATGAGCTAAATCGAACCTATCGAGCCTAAGTTTTCGTTGGAAGGAAATGGTTTCGGAAGCAGGCAGACAGGTTATGCAAAATAAGACACAAATTTCCATCCGCACTCTCTGCATCCTCCTGCGGAGCGACCCTGTCGAACAGGTTCTTTTGGGCTACAAGAAGGCGGGCTACGGCGTCGGGAAATATACCGGATTCGGCGGGAAGGTGGAGCCCGGGGAGACCATCGGTCAAGCCGTTGCCAGGGAGCTGGAGGAGGAGACGAGTATCCAGGTGGCTTTAGACGATCTGCAAGCGGTGGGTCGCCTGAATTTCGTGTTCCCGTACAGACCCGAATGGACGCAAGAAGTTCACGTATTCACAGCCGCGCACTGGTTGGGTGAAGCCAAAGAGAGCCGAGAGATGATCCCCCAGTGGTTCAAGCTGGACGATATCCCTTACGATGGTATGTGGCAGGACGGACACCACTGGCTGCCGCCCATCCTGGCCGGGAAGTTTGTAGAAGGCCGGTTTGTATTCAAGACCGATAACGAATCGTTATCGGAGGTGGAAATCAAGGGGTACAGTGTTCCTGGTGAGAATAACTAGAGAGTTTATCCCAGGGCGGATGTATTCTCGATGTATTCTCGTATTGGGAGTGGTGAAATAGCTGATGAAATGCGTACCAGGGCTATCAGAATGTACGTTGATTGTTTGGGCTTTCGTCAAATAGGTCGTCACCTTCAAGTAGATCATGTCAGTGTTATAAATTGGGTCAAGGATTATGCTTCTCAACTGCCTGATGCTCCTGTACCGGAGAAGGTTGCTACTGTAAAAATGGATGAAATCTACACCTTTATCGGTGATAAAATAACGGAATCTACATCCTAACCTTCGATGATCGATCAACTCGCTGTATTCTGGCTTGGAAAGTGAGCTACAAACGCAGTGATTATTAGTTCCAAGAGATGCTTGCTGAGAGAGTTCAAGCCATGATTACTACATTGATGACTATGATGGTTAAAAATCTGTGTTGTATTGGCCAGCCATCCACCATCCCATGCAGGATAAAAGCCAGACCTATTCTGTTGAAGGAAGCAATGCTGATTTCCGGCGTTATCTAGCCCTGTTGCGACGTCATTCCCGTTGTTCCCGTCGTTCCCGTTTTTTTCTCGTGCCTAGAACCCAGGCGAATAAATTCACGTCAATAGAAACGCGAAATCTCCCTGCGGAGATTGGTTTAGAATTTAA
>Ga0209013_10001482_pt1 | contig 21675 bp, 17 predicted proteins | sample Cruoilmetagenom2_FD_187291 | JGI IMG/M metagenome (GOLD analysis project Ga0209013, IMG submission 187291) | Oil polluted marine microbial communities from Coal Oil Point, Santa Barbara, California, USA - Sample 2 (SPAdes) (version 2) | ecosystem: Environmental > Aquatic > Marine > Oil seeps ... | reverse complement strand
TCGCTGCCAATTTATTTATCAGCACGTTTCTTAGTCAGCAAAGCCAAGAGCAACCCTGCCCCACCGGCGAGAATACCAACCGCTAAAAAAGTATCGCGCCAAAACCTCTCTGGGAAAAGTCTGATCAATGAATCAGAATACAGGAATGTCCATGTTCCCGAATCAAAAAATACTTGGTGGAACAATACAAAAATAAAACCAAAAGCGATTATCACCAAGAGTATTATTGTAAGAATAAAAAATACAGTCAACCACCCGCCCCAGTTCAATCCCTTTTTAAAATTTGCCCACGACTTACCGTAATATGACCAAATGCCCGCAACGAGAATTCCAGCAATTGCTAAGTACCATACTTTCAGAGCAGCTTGGACGACGTTTTTGACATCCAGCATATGCCCCAATTCTCGATCATTATAGAATTGAGAACAATCTTTCATAAATTGACACGATTGAGGGGGAACAAGCTGTCCTGCAGGAAATCTTAATTCCCCTAAATATGAAATGTCTTCATCATTTAATAAATATTCCACAGCCAAATGGCCCCAGTACAATCGATCTTCTTTGGTAAACCCGAAACGGTCAGCGGGAAAATTCGGTGTGTTGTATTCGATAACGAGGTATGCCGGAGTCAATAGTAATCGTACTGCACCTAAGATAAATACAACTGGAACGAGGAGAGCAACAATCATCGTTATAAGGTTTAAGTAAATCGATTGTGATTGGTCTGGTGCAGCATTTGAACTCATCTCAATGTCTCCATATCCTCAGAGAATAAGAAGCTTAATACCATGTTGTTTGTTATGTATTCAATTGGAGCCCAATCATCCGTGAAGACGTAACTATTAACAGGTGTTGGTTGTAGATTCATAACAACAACTTCCATAGCTTTGATCAATAATGGATTTACATCGGGTTGTGTGTACAAATAAACGAGATTCTCATAAAAATTATCAATATTGGTCTCTTGTTTCGTTGCGTAGATAACCGAATTAAAAGTATATGGTATATCGACGACATAAACCGATGGGAAAATTGAGTTAATCGTGCTTGCTAACCCACCAATAAGCTGCCGATCCGTCGGTGAGCGACCCACATTGATCACCATCACGCCATCATCTAATAACTGGTCATACACTATCTTGAAGAATTCTTTAGTAGTTAGATGCCATGGGATATAGGGTGGGCGATAGGCATCTACAGCGATAACCGAATACGCTTGATCGCTTTTGGATAATCCCCAGCGTCCATCTTGAGCAATCGGATGGATATTAGGCTCCCTCAGATCAAAGTACTTCTCTCCAACAACAATTATCTGCGGATCTAGCTCGAATCCATCAATGGGTATTGGCCCATAAACAGCGCTGGCTTGTCTTGCTGTCGTTCCACCTGCCAAACCGATGATAGCCATATTTTTTACATTGTCCAAAGGGTATTCAGGAGAGTTAAAAAATGGGGCGGCGAGAAATTGCTTCCAAGGACCTTCAAAATCCAGCTCGGTGGGATGCCACATTGAATGAATTCCTTGACCTTCATTCAAACGCAGCATACGATACCCATCACGTTCTAATACTTGGATATAGTTGTAGGCTGACTCAGATTCATAGATCTGCCCCGGTGTTTTTTTAATCGCCGCAGTACGGTTCATAAAAACTGCTGCCAATAACAGTATCGGCATCCACACTAATCGTAGCGCTACTTTCCACCCGGAATCTATCCAGAGTCCGATGATTGCGATAAGTAATAGGTATAAGCTGAATATGGCAAATGTCAGCGTTGTCCCAACCAGCGGGATTAATATTAGTACTGGCAAGAAAGTACCTACGAAAGAACCTAAGGTTGATATTGCGTAAACCTTTCCGGATACACTTCCTGCTTCCTGCGGTTCAGTTATTGCTAACCGGATGGCAAAAGGTGAGGTCATACCAAGAAGTGTTACTGGGATAATGAATATGACCAGGACTGCAGAGAATGAACCTAACAAGACGCCGACCTGTAGTTCATCAAACGCGTTGGCGGCCAAGATCAATACCGGTCGAGAAACCAAAGGAACTATGCCAGCAGAGAATGCTCCCCATGCCAAAATCTGATATAACGTCCGATAGTAAGGAGAGCGATCTGCCCACCAACCGCCCACAAAATAGCCAATGGTTAGATATATTAAAATTAATCCGATGATACTTGCCCACACAAGGTTACTTGAACCGAACACGCTGCCAATCAAACGTGAAGCGCTAAGTTCGATTGCCAGCACGGCCATCCCAGAGCTAAATACTGTGAAATAAAGGTATGGACGCATAGACTTCATAGTGAGGTATGGTTTTGGAGCACAAGATAATCGGGATGCGAGAATTATATCCCATATCCATGGCCACCTATTTCTCTATTTACACTGCATGCACTGCTATTAAGTCACACTTTGTTCAAGTTGTAATTCATTGCGTGGATAGTTTTTCTTGCATATAATTGCTAACTTCGGATAAGATATATCTAATTTGCTCCAGACCATTATGAATAGTTGGTACGATAAGCAGACCAATATTTACTAAGCGGACAATTTGGAGGCAGCATGCTGAAGGAATTCAAGGAATTTGCATTAAGGGGCAATATGATTGATCTCGCTATCGGCATAGTTATTGGTGCCGCTTTTAGCACTGTCATCACATCATTGGTCGACGATATCATTATGCCTCCGATTGCATTACTTCAAGGCGGCGTAAATTTTCAAGACAAGTTTATCGTGCTGTCCGGAGGTGTATACTCGACTCTAGCTGAAGCACAAGCCGCAGGTGCGGTAACGCTCAATTATGGTGCCTTTTTGACGAATGTATTTATTTTTATTATTGTTGCTTTCGCAATTTTCTTGGTCGTAAAAGCAATAAACCGTATGTACCAACCCGAAACGGAACCTATTCCTGAGCCAACATTCAATTGCCCTTATTGTTTGGTGGCTCTTCCAACCGGAGCCACACGCTGTCAAGCTTGCACTTCTGAATTAGACAGCCCTGAAAACTAAAACTCATAAATTATGGAGATTCGATGTCTAGAAAATTTTCTGGTGCGCAGATAAGACAGGAATTTATAGAATTCTTTGCAAACCACAATCATAAGTTTGTGCCTTCGTCTTCACTAGTACCTGGTGGGGACGCAACCTTATTATTTACGAATGCTGGCATGGTCCAGTTTAAGGAATATTTCCTCGGCACCGAGACCCCCTCCTATCACCGGGCAACGAATTCTCAGAAATGTATGCGAGTGGCTGGAAAACACAACGATTTGGAGGATGTAGGTCGCGATGACACTCACCATACTTTCTTCGAAATGCTTGGGAATTGGTCATTTGGCGATTACTACAAGAAAGACGCGATAGCATGGGCATGGGACCTGCTCACAGAAGTGTGGGATTTGCCTAAAGAGAATTTATGGGCGACATGTTTTCGAGATGATGTAGGAGATATACCACAGGACGATGAAGCTTATGTGGAATGGGCAAAGCAGCCCGGCATGATTGGCGACCATATTCTATTTTTCGGACGGAAGGATAATTTTTGGGAAATGGCGGAAACTGGCCCATGTGGTCCGTGCAGCGAGATTCACCTTGACCGCGGCCGTAGATATTGTGACAAAGCAGATACTCCAAATCATGTGTGCCGAGTTAACGGTGACTGCGCGCGATTCTTAGAACTATGGAATTTGGTCTTCATTCAATATAACCGGCACAGTAAAGACAAATTAGAACCGCTCGCAGCAACCCACGTGGACACAGGTTTGGGCTTGGACCGTATCGTATCCGTCCTTCAAGATGTAGATTCAAATTACAAGACTGATCTACTAAAACCCTTGATCGATAGAGTCCAAACCCTAACTGGCGATTCTGATGATGTGTTGAACCATAATATGACCCCATATCGGGTGATAGCAGATCATGCTCGTGCGGCAGCTTTTCTGATTGCAGACGGTGTGATCCCGGGAAATATTGGGCGAAATTACGTTTGCAGGATGATCATCAGACGTGCCGCCCGATTTGGCAGTAAGATTGGATTAGATGAGCCGTTTTTGGCCGAGGTTACCGAAGTGGTGATCGACAATTACGGGAACTTCTACCCGGAACTCCGTAAAAATCACGCCACAATCTTGAATAACCTCACTCGTGAGGAGGAGCGTTTCCAAAGAACTGTCGAGAGCGGTGTCGCGAAGTTGGATAGCCTGATAGTAGATTTAGAAAAAACGAAGCAAGAGAAGATATCCGGCAGTTCTGCTTTCGACCTTTATGCAACATATGGTTTACCGCTGGAGATTACGCGTGATATTGCCCAAGAACGGCAGATGGGTGTTGACGAAACCGGATTTCACGAAGCCATGGAAGCACATCGTTTGGCATCCGGTGGTGGCGATTCATTTACGGACCGCAGTGATCAGGAAGTCGGACTATACACAAATATAATTGATCGCCTGCTGCGAGAAGGGGCATTGCCAAATGGAACTGTTGCGTACAATCCATATGGCAGGTTGGAAGTTGAAGGCCCTTTACTCGCCCTTACAACAAATGGGAACCTGGTTCAGCAAGCTATAGTTGGTGATGAAATAGAAGTACTGCTTTCTGAAACCTGCTTCTACGTAGAGGCAGGTGGTCAAGTTGCTGATACCGGCAAAATCAGCTCTTTATCGAAGCCGGGATGGGAAGTATCTGTCACAGGTATGCGTAAACCTGCCGCTGGTGCTATCGTGCATGTTGGAGTTGTTGTCTCTGGGACTCCAAAAACAGGCGATCCTGTATTAGCACAAGTAGATAAAACTCGGCGTATGGACATCATGCGCAACCATACTGCGACCCACCTCTTGCATCATGAACTTAGAACTGTTCTCGGGGAGCATGCGCGGCAGGCAGGATCACTTGTGGCACCCGATAGATTACGCTTCGATTTCACCCATCCATCACCTGTATCCACAAAGGAATTGGAACAGATTGAAACGGGCGTTAATCGACGATTATTCGAGAGCTACATGCTCAACATTGCCATTAAACCACTACAGGAAGCGATTGATGGTGGTGCCATAGCTCTCTTTGGTGAAAAATACAGTGAGGATGTAAGGAATATAACCATCGGAGAACCCGAAATATTCTCTAATGAACTATGTGGGGGAACACATGTGGAGAATACTGCCGATATAGGAGTGTTTTTCATTACCAGCGAGAGCAGCGCGGCAGCTGGGATACGCAGGATTGAAGCTATCACTGGGCAAAAAGCATACGAGTTTGCGAAATCAAGGCTAATGAATTTAAAACAAACTGCAGTCACCCTTGAATCAGCCATAGACGATGTTCCATTCAAGGCAGAACAACTGAAGCAAGATCTATCGGTATCACGTAAGCAAATAGCAAATCTGCGCACTGAATTAGCACTGACAGAGTTTGGAAGGCAAACTGAGCAAGTACGACGGATATCAGGCGTTCCTGTACTCATTACACAGTTCGCAAATGCAAATATAGATATCCTGCGCCAAATCGCGGACCAATTCCGCAGCCAATTTAGCAGTGGAGTGGCATTATTAGCGACGATAGAGAACGAACGACCTTTATTAGTAGCTGCGGTTTCTGAAGACCTTGTAAAACGAGGACTCCACGCTGGCGAACTAATAAACTACGCAGCTAAGCCTCTAGGCGGCGGCGGGGGGGGTAGACCGACAATGGCACAAGCTGGCGGGAAAGATGCCAACAAATTAGGAGATGTCCTAGATAGTATCCCACTATGGATCGAGGAACATCTCCAAGATTAATAAATATCTTCTCAGGGCAAATTGTTCAGAGCGCACAGCACTAAATGCTGTGTGCTCTTTCGATTACCAATAGTCAGCTGAATCATCATGGCACACTTGGCTAAAACGCTATGCAGCAATCCATGCTTGTGAATGAACAAGTTATAATGCTTTCAAATATTTGATTTCTTTACGATTATGAAACTGCGCAATATACCAATCTGGAGCGTCCCATTCAGCCTTCTAATCCTTGCCATTCTAAGCTATGGGATTCTAATCCCATGGTTAGGGTTTTACTGGGATGATTTGCCTTCAATATGGTTTTTGCACTTCTTGGGTCCATCTGGTTTTGAAGATGTATTTTCATCAGACCGCCCACTGCTAGGTCAGTTGTTCAAGCTGTCATCATCCTTGCTGGGAGAGAACCCAGTGGCTTGGCAGAGTTTTGGATTGCTCACACGTTGGCTTAGCTGCATTGCTTTATGGTGGATGCTGCGAGGATTGTGGCCAGAAAAAAACCTTCACGCGACTTGGATAGTTTTTTTATATCTAGTCTATCCTGGTTTCAACCAACAATTCATCTCTGTAACCTACAGTCATGTCTTCATCGTTTTAACCACATTCTGGGTGTCAATGGGAGCCATGATTTGGGCAATCCGAAAACCGGAATATTTTTGGCCTTTAACCATCTCATCACTATTCCTTTCAGCATTTAGCTTATTCACGGTTGAGTATTACTTTGGCTTAGAACTAATCCGTCCGGTGGCAATCTGGATCTCCTTGGCTGGGAGATATTATCGACCACGTACGCGTTTGGGTAAGACAATACTGATCTGGCTGCCTTATTTAGCTCTGGTCATCGGTTTCTTTGTTTGGCGGACACTTTACACTGAAACGCCACGCGGACAGGTTGATTTAATTAGTAAGCTTCTAGCTAATCCTTTTGGAACAGTGACGCAAATCGCTGCAGAGATATTTTCCGATGTCTACCAAACAGGCATACTTGCTTGGGTCCAGACAATTAATTTCATCAAGCTGTCCAATTTTGGCGTACTTACAACAATTCTGTACGCTCTCCTAATCCTTTTAGTTGGCGCGTTGACGTTCTTTTACCTTTGGAAGTTGAAAACACCTAGTAACGAAGACGCGGATGTTTCTCCGTACAGAGAACGATGGGGGTGGCAAGCTCTAGGGCTCGGTTTGTCATCATTATTCCTGGCAGGTTGGCCATTTTGGGCTACCAATCTACCAATCACTTTGGAATTTCCATGGGACCGATTCACGTTGCCGATGATGTTCGGAAGCAGCTTGATTCTAGTCGGAGTTATCGACCTAATTGGGAAGAACAGGCTTCAAAAAACTATCCTCGTTGCGGTCATCGTAAGCTTGGGAATCGGGTGGCAATTTCGCAATGCCAATGTATTCAGGCGAGAACGGAACTATCAAGTCGCAATGTTTTGGCAATTGTCGTGGCGAGCACCACACGTCCTTCCAGGGACGCTTTTCCTGTCTTCAGAACTTCCTTTCTCATATTTTAGTGACAATTCGTTAACTGCCCCGCTCAATTGGTTATATTCACCAGAGGACATCAACGTTCCGATGAAGTATATGCTTTATGCAATAGAATCTCGTCTGGGGAAGGGACTTCCTGATCTTAAGACTGATATACCAATTTACGAACCATATCGAGCGAGCCACTTTGAAGGCACTACTTCACAAACCATTGTCTTTTATTACACACCACCAGGATGTCTAAAAATACTTGATCCGAACGTCGACCAAAGGCTTCCCCAGAAACCTAAATATATTGGCGACGCTATGGAGTTATCAAATCCAGCTCTGATAATAGCTGATGAAGGAGAAAATGCCGCTGAACCCCAATCTGCATCCTACGGCCCCACTCCAGCCTCAGATTGGTGCTACTATTACGAGAAAGCTGATTTGGCTAGATATGCTGGCGATTGGGAAACCATAGTCGCACTATCTGCTAACGCAATGAACTTGGATCAGCGCCTGTACGAAGTTAATGCCCCAGAGTATCTCCCCTACATCGAAGCCCACGCTCAATTGGAACAGTGGGACAAAGCAATCCAAATTACTGAGACAGCTTTAGAATTAAACTTCCGCATGCAGCGTATTCTATGTGACACTTGGGAGCGTATTAGTGTCACCACAAAATCTACTGACCAAAAAGAGAAGGCTGTTCAGGAAGTGTACCAAACCCTGAGCTGTTCACAATCATAGGAAAATTTGAAAATAATCCAACATCCTTGCTTGGTTTGTAATATACTGCTGAGTAATATGAAGGTTAGCGCTTGTTATTGATGATATTAAAAAATATCTGTTCACTGCGACCATACTATGAATAACATATCGGTTATCATCCCAGTTTACAACAGCAGTCTGATTTTAGATAAGCTTGTTCAGCGTCTTGGGGCTGAATTACCAAAGCTATGTGATGAATTTGAAGTCATCCTAATAAATGACGGAAGTTTAGATAATAGCTGGCAGGTAATCACTGAACTTCAGACCCAGTATCCATGGACGATTGGGATAAACCTGATGCGCAACTACGGACAGCATAATGCTTTGCTCTGCGGTATCCGTTTAGCGCAATATGAATACACAATCACTATTGATGATGATTTACAACATCCACCAGAAGAAATTGGTAAGCTGATATCAAAACTTGATGAAGGTTATGATGTAGTTTATGGATATCCTGAACAAGAACAGCATGGTGTCTGGCGTGATCTAGCTTCGCAGATAACAAAGTTCGCCCTGCAAAGGACAACGGAGGTTGAAACAGCCCGGCGGGTAAGCGCGTTTCGCGCTTTCCAGACAAAAATTCGACGAGCTTTTGAAACTTACCGCAATCCATTTGTGTCTGTCGATGTACTGCTATCCTGGGGAACAAACCGATTCACTGCCGTCCCAGTACAGCACCATGTTCGTACACATGGAGAATCTAATTACACTTTTCGCAAATTAGTTATCCATGCGGTAAATATGATTACTGGGTTTTCCACATTTCCTCTCCAATTTGCCAGCTGGTTGGGATTTGCATTCGCAATTTTTGGTGGAATAGTACTGCTTTATGTTATCGGCAGATTTATTATCCAAGGAGGAAGTGTCCCCGGTTTTCCGTTCCTGGCATCGACAATTGCGATATTTGCAGGTGTGCAGTTGTTTGCCTTGGGGATTATTGGGGAATACCTCGCCAGGATGCACTTCCGTTTAATGGACCGCCCTTCTTATGTCATTCGGGACAAAACGGACAATTAACGAGGCTACTATCTTGGTCACACACCAGCAACTATGTGAATATCTCGAGTGGGATTCTGATTTTTTCAGATTGCGAATAGGCCGAGTTAACGAGAAAAGATTATCAGATCACTTGGTTCAAGAAATACTAACATGGAGCAAGCTTCATTCAATCGACTGCCTTTATTTTCTCGCAGATTGCGATCATTATGAAACTCATGCTATCGCGTCTGAGTTTGGATTTAATCTGGTTGATGTCAGGGTTGCCCTATCAATATCTATCGGTACGCTTCCAGAGAAAGATAACAACAAAACTGGACCGCAGACCCGCTTATCCCAACCAGAAGATCTGGTTGCATTGCGCGATATTGCCCGTTCGAATTTCCGGGCATCCCGTTTCTTCACTGATCCTGGGTTTCCTGATGAGTTGTGTGATGCCTTATATGAGACATGGATTGAAAATGAAAGTAAAGGATTGGCAGATGCGGTATTTGTCATCCAGGAAAAGAATGATGTTATCGGATTTATCACCTGCCGGAAATTACCCAAACACAAAGAAGGGCAGATCAGCTTAGCAGGTATATCTCGATCAGCACAAGGGCACGGTTATGGCACGGATCTTGTTCACCACGCATTAGGTTGGTTTAAAACTCAGGGTATCACTACTGTTGAGGTGGTTACTCAAGGGCGCAATATTAAAGCACTCCATCTTTATGAGCGATGTGGATTTACAATTAGCAGTGTGGATCTTTGGTATCACAAATGGTTTTCCAGTTAGAACGAAATATTTGATGAGATATGGAATATTCTATACCTTTTAACAGAGTTTTTATTTCCGGCAACGAGCTTCAATATATCGAACAGTCCATCGCTAACAGTCATGTTTCGGGAGATGGGCCATTCACCTTGAGATGCCATGCATTGCTGAACACATATTTTAGCAGCCCGAAATCACTGCTCACGACTTCATGCACACACGCCCTAGAGATCAGTGCTATGTTATTGGATATAAAACCTGGTGATGAGGTTATCATTCCCGCTTATACCTTCGTGTCCACAGTAAATGCTTTCGTACGTCAAGGAGCAAAACCGATTTTCGTCGATATCCGCCCAGATACACTCAATATCGATGAATGTTTAATCGAGCAGAATATTACGCAACGCACGAGAGCTATCATCGTCGTACACTACGCCGGTGTAGGCTGTGAACTGGATGAGATCCAAAGGATTGCCAGGGAGTATGATATTCCAGTTATTGAGGACAACGCACATGGGATGTTTGGTCGCTATCGCGGCCAAAAACTAGGTACGTTTGGTATTGTATCTGCGCTAAGCTTCCACGAAACAAAGAATATATCCTGCGGGGAGGGCGGGGCATTAATAATCAACGATCCCCGATACATAGAAAGGGCTGAAATTATCCGCGAGAAGGGTACAAATCGGAGCCGCTTCTTTCGGGGTCAAGTGGATAAATATACATGGGTAGATATCGGATCAAGTTACCTCCCATCGGATATGCTTGCCGCTTTCCTATTTGCACAATTTGAGGCGGAAGAATTGATTCAAGCCAAGCGGAAATCTATATGGCAAAATTACCATCAGGGTTTATTGGATTGGGCTGACACCAACCGTATTGCTGTCCCATTTATTCCTAATCACTGCGAACAGCCTTACCATATGTATTATCTATTAATGCCATCGTTAGATCATCGGGATGTGTTCATTAAACACTTGAAGGACCAGGGAATTCTTAGTGTATTCCATTATTTACCGCTCCATCTCTCAAAGATGGGCCGGAAATTTGGCGGTGAGCCTGGTAGCTGCCCAATTACAGAAGATATTAGCGACCGCCTAGTAAGGCTACCATTCTTTACGGGTATGGGAGAAAGCGAACAGCAACGCGTAATTGACACAATCGTATCGTTTAATACAAACATCTAAACTAGAATAATCCTCTATCCAATATGAGAGAATTCTACATGGACAAATTTATGAAAGTCGAGATTGAGTTATGAAAACTGCCATCGATATTCACCTGCTGGTTATAGAAGTAGCTGCACCCATGTTGGCCAACCCTGCTTATCTAGACCCCGGCTCGGGAAGCTTTATTCTACAATTGCTATTAGCAACGCTGCTCGGATCGATGTTTCTGATTAAAACCTACTGGCGCAAAATCACTGGTTTTTTCCGCCGGGACCAAGCCGCGGATGACAATGATGAAACCAACCAAGAATAAGTGAAACCAAATGCAAACGGATATCATCAGCAGCTCTTTCAGAGATCCCAGTGGGTTCTTGTTCTCCCGAGACGGCAAAATCTATCGCCAAATCAATAAAAGTTACCAAGCAGACTATGATTATTTAATTAGCTCGGGATTGTACCAAAAATTAATCGATAAACAGCTATTAATCCCTCACCAAGAAGTGGATGTCGATCCATTAATCCAAGACACCGTCTACAAAGTAATACAACCTGAGAGAATAGAGTTCATATCGTATCCATATGAGTGGTGTTTCAGCCAGCTCCAAGATGCGGCTTTGAATACCTTGAGAGTTCAAAGCATCGCCTTGGAGCATGGAATGTCATTAAAGGATAGCAGCAGCTACAATATCCAATTCCAAAATGGTAAGCCATTGTTAATCGATACCCTTTCCTTTGAAATCTACAAAGAAGGGCAACCGTGGATAGCCTACCGGCAGTTTTGTCAACATTTCCTAGCCCCTTTAAGCTTGATGGCTTACAAAGATTTTCGACTGAATCAATTGCTTCGTGACTACATCGATGGACTCCCTTTAGACCTCACCAGCCGGTTGCTGCCCATAAAGACCCGCCTGAACTTCCCCGTGCTGATGCATATACATACTCATGCTGCTTCTCAAAAACGAATGGCTGGGAGAGAAATTCCCAGCAAGGGACAAATGAATCTCACATCCTTTCTAGGGCTACTTGACAGCTTAGAGAGCGGCGTTCGGAAATTAAAATGGCAGCCAGTTGGAACTGACTGGAGCGAATACTATCAAGACATCAACTATTCAGGGCAAGGATTTCAGCATAAGCAAACACTAGTGGGAGAGTATCTGGAAGCACTTAAACCCGAACGTGTATGGGATCTTGGGGCAAATGTCGGCATATTCAGCCGATTGGCAAGTGATATGGGAGCGTTCACCATCGCGTTTGATAGCGATCAGGCAGCCGTCGAAAGGAACTATCTCAAATGCCGTCAGGATCAGGAAAAAAATCTACTACCCCTAACAATAGATCTGACCAATCCAAGTCCGAATCTGGGCTGGGCAAATCGTGAGCGGATGACGATTGTTGAACGCGGAAGCGCAGATACTATTCTGGCCTTAGCATTAATCCATCATTTGGCCATCGGCAATAACGTCCCGCTAGACAGGATATGTGAATATTTTCGCTCGCTTGGAAAGTCTTTGATCATCGAATTTGTCCCCAAAGATGATTCACAAGTGAAGCGCATGCTCTCTTCCCGTGAAGACATTTTCCTTGATTACAATCGCAACACCTTTGAACACATTTTTTCCAAGCAGTTCGATATTAGACGCGCTGAGAGAGTGCAAGATTCCACCCGCTACATTTACTTGATGGTAGGCCGATAATTGATAGCAAAGATTTCTAGAAAGCCCCCCATTCTACATCCATTCCTATTCGCGCTTTATCCAATCCTGGCGATATTGGCTTTGAATATCGAGGAAACGAACGCCACCACAGCTGTTCGGCCCATTGGTATTTCATTATTCAGCAGTATCCTATGTTTGATTTTGTTCAGGATGATCACCAAGAATTGGTATCGTGCAGGTATTATTACCTCTATACTTCTCGTCTGGTTCTTCTCGTATGGGCATGTTTACAATTATATTGAGGGCTTGCCTTTATTTGGTTTCACAATCGGACGACATCGTTATTTGGCACTGCTATGGTTGTGCCTGGGAGGTATTTCCATCTGGTGGGCAGCCAGACAGCTGCAAGCGCTAACTACAACTACTAAGTTCTTTAATGTGATCGCGATAACTGTTATCATATGGCCTACAGCTCAGTTAACTCTTCACGGAATTAACACGTTTAGAACCGAACAAGAAGCGGAACACAATCTTGAACATGATTTTCAAATTGAGAGAACAACATCTCGGACCCAACCAAACCCAGACATCTACTACATCATTTTGGATGGGTACGCTCGGGATGATATATTAGCTAAGCATTATGGATTAGATAATACGCCATTCCTTGAAGAACTCGAAGAAATGGGATTTTATATAGCTCGCTGCAGCCAATCAAATTATGCTCAAACCCAACTTTCATTAGCATCATCCTTAAACTTCGATTATCTGGAAAAGATCGATGACCGATATACTGTAGGAAATAAGAGCCGTATCGGATTAAACCAGCTCATTCGGGAAAATAAAACTAGCGAGCTTTTAAGTAGCCTAGGCTATACTGTTATAGCTTTTGATAGTGGTTATGAACCAACTCGTTTAAAAGATGCCGATATATACTTATCACCAGGATTTGTGGCGGATATCAATGATTTCGAAAATTTACTAACAAGAACTACCTTAGGTCGCATAATCACCGAAGGTATCGCATTTATCAACCTACCCCCTGATTGGGAAAAGCGCGACCAAGCCCATCGAGAGCGAATTTTGTTCACTTTAGAGCAGCTGAACAATCTCCCCGAAGTGGATGGGCCGAAATTTGTTTTCGTCCATCTCATCATCCCTCATTGGCCTCACGTTTTCGGTCCTGAAGGGCAAGCTGTTCACGAGAGTCCTGACTCCGTTACCGGTTACCGCAACCAAGTCCAATTCATCAATTCTCAAATCATACCGATTATTGACAATATACTAACAGATCACGAACTCTCGCCAGTTATCATAATCCAAGGGGACCATGGTTCGATAATCGAATCCCCAAAACAGCGGATGAGTATACTTAACGCCTATAAATTTCCTGAGTCGTTGAAAGACGATCTATACCCGAGTGTAAGCCCTGTGAACACCTTTCGCATGGTTTTTAATCGCCTTCTAGGCAGTCAATATGAGATGTTGGAAGATAAAGCCCTTTACTCAACCTACGATAACCCCTACGATTACCAATTGATCCTGAATGTTCGTGCTGATTGTCAACCGTGATTCCAAGATTAATCCTAACGCCTTATCTATTGATAGAATAGTCGTAAGAATTGAGAGTATCTGACTATCTATGAGAACACAAATTATTCATCTGGACACACATGACGATCACGTGAGTGCCCGGGACAAGATGGGCTGGACCCAAACCCAAAGAATTATCTTGGTTTGGCCAGATTCGGGTCAAGTACTCGATAGACGTCTCGATCTGATTTTGTTACAAAGACACAGTCATACTCTCGGGGCTGAGCTAGCAGTCGTCACTCGAAGTAGGGGAGTTGTCCAAAATGCAAAGGAATTGGGAATTCCTGTATATCGGAATCTCATCCATGCTAAGCGTTCCCATTGGCAAAAAGTTGATCCTGTTCCAAACCCTCCAAATGCGTCAGATCAACAGCAAATTCAAGCAACAACTCACTCAGGCACAAATCAGCACGATCAACTAGTACCTGAAGACTACTCCCCTTTAGAGTTAACTCATCCCCTGCTCCGAATTTTAACGTTTGCGTTGGGTGTGGTTGCAGTTTTATTCATTGTCGGTATTTTCTTGCCGAATGCAGAAATCCATCTTACAACGGAGACATACCCTCAAGAACTAACTATGACATTGTCAGCAGGCCCTGATATTGAAGCAGTTAGTCTATCTGGAAAAATACCAACTGAGCCCTACTCATTAATTGTCGAAGGTAGAGCTTCAATCCCAACTTCTGGTAGCACGCTATACCCAACAACTCATGCAAAAGGGCGCGCGTTATTGACCAATCTGAGTGAAAACTCGATTACATTGACAAAAGGTTCTATCTTCCGCAGTTCCGATGATCCACAACAGCGTTATGAGACGATAGAGAGTGTAATCATTGAGCCCGGGAGCGATGAAAGAGTTCCAGCAGCTCTCCAAGCCTTAAACCCTGGAGCATCCGGTAATTTAATTGCGAATTCAACATTGATTTTAGAAGGTCCAGATAGCATTTCAATTACCGCAATTAACCCGCTACCCTTGAGTGGTGGTAAGGATATTCTCGTTCCCGCAGTTGATCTAGAGGATCGGCGGAAGTTATATCAAATATTGGAATCACAGCTCCATAATACAGCCCTCGAAGAGTTAATTCAAGAATCTCCAAATCAATTCCATGTCATCACACCGACTCTGACATTGAAAAAAGTGATTGATGAACAATATTTCCCATCAGTTGGGCAACCTGCAAACCAAGTTGACCTCAATCTACGTCTAGAATATGAAATCCAAACAATTAATCAAGACACTGTGGTCAATCTAGTTCAACAGGTTATGGATGCTCACATGGCAACAGGAAATCACGCAGTAGACTCATCCCTCCGCATGGATAATATTGGTAAGCTGTCAGTAAATCACACGGGTAACGCAACTTGGAATATAAAAGCAACGCGAGATCTAATCACACATATTGATGTGGATGATGTAGCTATTTCTAGCTTAGGGTTGGTACCGCAGAGTGCAATAGGCTTATTAGGAAAAAAATATGCGCTATCGGAATCCCCAGAAATCTTTCTAGCTCCCGTATGGTGGCCTCGCCTTCCACTATTGCCCTTCAGGATCGAGGTCTTTATCTACCAGTCGGACCAACCAAGTATTTCTAAAATATCCCAAACACAACATTAGAGCGTGATATTAGTTATGAGGATACTTGCCATCGACCCTGGAGAAAAAAGAATCGGAATCGCAATTAGCGACCCCACGGGGACAATTGCCAATCCTTTAACAATTTTGCCGCACACCTCCAGAAATTCAGATGCGGTATCGATCGCACAATTAGCTGAGCGGCATGAAGCAGAGTTAATTGTTGTCGGGGTTGCGCTTGATTCAGATAACCAATCAACAATACAGAGCAGGCGGTCGGCTCGCCTCGCTGCCGTTATTCGCAAACAATCTCTACTTCCAGTTATTTTATGGGATGAAAGTAACAGCTCGAATAAAATAATAGAAACACAGTCACTTTTAAAAACCCAAAGAAGAAAACGGAGAGAACCTATTGATGACTTGGCGGCTACATATATCCTGCAAACCTACCTCGACGCTCACGGACAGAATAAATAATTTACCCATATGCTCACAAGCATTAAATTAATTTCTCAGATATGAACAATAGCTCATGCTTTTCCAAGATTATTTCTTGTTCGATTATCTTCTTAACCTGTAGTGCCATTTTCGTATTAACTATATGGTTTATTGACCCAACTCTTAGAGCTGAGCAAGTGCTCGGACCAGCTGATGGTAGCTTAAGTAAATTTGATAAAACAATGCTGGCGATAAAACTATTATATAACCAACAATCTATTACTCAACCAGTCAGAGAAACCGCACCCAACCAAGTATTTTCCATTGAACTTGGAGATGATGTATATTCAATAACCAATAAACTTGAACAACAAGGCTTGATATCAGATGCGAATATCTTCCGAGATTATCTTCTTTTCCGGGGGTTTGATCGGTCCATTCAAGCAGGAATGTACAATTTGAACTCTGGGATGACTGCTCGGGATATCGCTTCCAATCTCCAAGATGCCACTCCCGATCATGTTAAACTATCGATCTTTCCCGGATGGCGATTAGAAGAAATCGCTCAATCTCTCCCCACATCAGGGTTGGGTATATCACCGAAAGAATTCCTTACCGCGACAAGTCAGAAACCGGTAGGGTATTCTTTCTCTCCCTTTCTACCTGAGGACGCCACAATGGAAGGTTTAATGCCTCCCGGAATCCATGAATTCCCCCGTAGTATTCCAATAGACCAACTGCTGCATCAATTGCTTTCTACATTTGATTCACGACTAACTGCCGAACTTTTACAAGGTTATAACAAACAAATGCTATCTCCTTTTCAGGCGCTGATTATTGCTTCCATTGTCGAAAAAGAGGCCATTAACGATACAGAAATGCCTTTAATAGCATCTGTCTACATCAATCGCCATTCTGCTGGAATCAAATTAGAAGCGGATCCAACTGTCCAATATGCACTAGGACATGATGAATACCAAAACAATTGGTGGAAATCACCTTTGAGCCTTATTAACCTGCAGATCGCCTCCCCCTATAACACATATCTCAACCCCGGTCTCCCTCCTGGCCCGATATCTAATCCGAGTCAAAAAGCCATGCGGGCTGTTGCCTTCCCAGAGGAATCTCCTTACTTCTATTTCCGGGCTGCTTGCGATGAGTCCGGAAACCATGTTTTCGCTGAAACATTTGAAGAGCACAAGGCAAATGCATGTCCATAAAATAATGGGTAAGCAAAGTATTCATGAATACCTTGGTTCTAATCAAACACGCATTACCCGCAATTGAAGAGAGCGTACCTGCCTCCGCTTGGTCTTTATCCGTAGAAGGTCGACGCAAATGTAAAGATCTTAGCAGATATCTTTCCAAGTATTTTCCAGCAAAGGTCTACTTCAGCCAGGAACCTAAAGCTGGTGAGACAGCCCAGCTTTCAATTCCCAACCATATGTCAGGTGAAGTCATCCCAGATTGGCGCCTAAATGAACACCACAGAGAGACTTATAAATATCAGAACCAGATCCAATTTGAAGCTCAGGTGGAGGGTTTTTTCGAATTTCCTGACAAACTAATCTTCGGCGAGGAGACAGCTGACCAAGCATACGCCCGCTTTAAGAAGGTAATTGATGAAATCCTTTCAAAAAGAAATCCAGCGTATCACTCGTTGGTGTTCTCACATGGAGCTGTGATCTCCCTTTGGGTTGCTCGCACTCTACAGATTGCCCCATTTCCACTTTGGAAGAGACTGACATTACCGTCTTATATTGCAGTCAAATCAAATTATCCCCCAGACTTTGATTTAGTAACCGATATATAGTTCCTTTCTGGTAAGCTTGCTGGAATATATTCATGGAATCCCAAGCAAATCTAAATCGAACCATCCGACCATTTGGAATCAGATCATGGAGTTCTACATCTCTCGAAAAATTATGCATAATATACACATTGCTTTGTTTATTTCTTCTTGTGGTTCGATTTTGCAGCTTTTGATACGCGAGCTGAGGGTAGCAATGCTATTTGCAGTACATCATCTATGTGCTCGACTGGAACTACTTCAATCCGGTTACGCGCTCTTTTAGGAATATCTATTAAGTCTTTCATATTCTGCTTAGGAAGAATTATTTTCTTCAATCCGGCGCGATGAGCAGCAAGCACCTTCTCCCGGACCCCACCGACCGGCAAGACTCTACCCCTGAGAGTAATTTCTCCGGTCATACCAATTTCGTGGTTCACAGCACGATCCGTAAATGCTGAGGCAAGTGAGGTTACGATAGTAATTCCAGCACTCGGCCCGTCTTTTGGGATCGCGCCTTCCGGTATATGAATATGAATATCAACCTGCTCGTAGACACTCGATTCAATTTTTAGTTCATCAGAGCGAGACTTAAGATAAGACAAGGCAGCCTGAGCAGATTCCTGCATTACATTTCCAATTTGCCCTGTGATTTGTAAATTCCCCTTCCCCTCCATCAGCAGAACCTCAACTGGCATGATCTCACCACCAAATTCTGTCCAAGCAATAGCTGTGGCAACGCCAATCTCATTCTCTCGCTCTGCTTCAAGATTAAAAAACTGTGGCGGTCCGAGAAATCGTTCTACTTCAACTGCACCAATTCTTTTTGGATAGCGCCGCTTTTCAGATTTTAACCGCGCAATCTTTCTCAGCACCTTGCCAATTTCCCGTTCAAGATTCCTTACCCCAGCTTCGTAAGTATATTCACGGATGATCCGCTGTATAGCCAGTGTATTAAGGTGGACTTCATCCACATCTATACCGTTTTCTTCAGTCTGCCTTGGTATTAAGAATTTGCTAGCAATCTCAACTTTCTCTTCTTCGATGTACCCAGGAAATTCAATTATCTCCATCCGGTCAAGCAATGCCGCAGGAATGGTTGAAGTCGTATTTGCAGTAGTGATGAACATGACATTTGATAAATCATAGGGCAGTTCCAGGTAATGATCTGAAAATGCATGGTTTTGCTCAAGATCTAATACCTCTAACAGTGCTGCTGCAGGGTCCCCACGATAATCCTGACCCAGCTTATCAACTTCATCCAGCATGAATAATGGATTTTGAGTTTCTGCCCGGCGCATCGTTTGCAGGATTCTTCCAGGTAATGCACCGATATATGTTCGCCGGTGGCCTCTTATCTCAGCCTCATCACGGACTCCACCGAGAGAAAGACGCACGAACTTACGCCCAAGGGCATTGGCAATCGATTGCCCTAGTGACGTCTTCCCAGTTCCAGGTGGTCCAATGAAACATAGTATGGGTTGGCGAGAGCGTTTGGGTTTAAGTCCTCGCACAGCGATATACTCTAATATGCGTTCCTTGGCTCTTGGCAATCCATAATGATCACGCTCAAGCACTTCGGCAGCATGCTTGACATCTAGGTTATCCTCAGAGCGCTGAGACCATGGCAGTTCCAAAATCCATTCAACATACGTTCTAATGATCCCCACTTCTGGAGACATAGGCGGCATTTGGGCGAGCCGGTCAACTTCCTTGATAGCGCGGACTTGTACTTCTTCAGGCAAAGATGCGGATTCAACACCTGTGCGGAACTCAAGAATCTCTCGCGACCAGATATCCCCCTCCCCAAGTTCTGTTTGGATCGCCTTCATTTGTTCTCGCAAGTAGAACTCCCGTTGAGTACGATCGACTTCATTTTGGGCTCGGCTGTGAATTTTATCTTCAAGTTCTAACACATCTGCTTCCCGCGCCAACAGAGTAACGACATTGTCCAACCGCTCTAAAGGATCAACGGTCTCGAGAAAGGTTTTTCTTTCCGAAACCGGTGGCGATATCGCCGTCACAATCATGTCAGCCAGCCAGCCTGGATTATCAATATTAAGGGCATACAGATATGCTTCATCTGGTAGGCTGCGATCCAATTGAACACATTTCTGGAACAGCTCCAAGGTAGTCCGCATAATCGCATCCATATGCTGATCAACATCGGTGAGTTCGTAAATCGGTTTAGCTTTTGCAACAAAATAGGGTGAGTTCTTCAGAAACTCGACAACCTCGATTCTGCGCCTCCCCTGAACTAAGGCAGAACTTGAACCGTCAGGCATAGTTAACATTCGACCAACTGCAACTTCAACCCCGATTGGGAGCAGGTCGTCTTGTCCAGGTTCGTCCTGATCTGGGTCGCGCTGAATTAACGCAATGATTGTTTGGTTCTGTTGCTGCGCTTTCTCCACTGCGAGTAGTGAAACTTCACGACCGATAAAAATTGGTGAGACCATATGTGGAAAAATCACAACATCGCGTAACGGTAAAACGGGGCAGATAATCGATCCCTCGTCATTTGGAATCGTATCCGGGATTTTATATAACTCCTCTGTACGACGATGTAAAGTCTCCCCAAAATCATCCTCATCATCACGTAAATACCAATCATTATGCCTCATGCATAGCTCCAATCAAAAAGTGATTACCCTATAAACTAATCTTGTGGCCAATACTCTCCTGCCAAGCTTCACGACCTCCCGCAGCAATAAAAACGCTCCCCGTAATCAGTAGCACTTCTTCATCCTCTAATTTCTCTAATGCGTCCTTAGTAGCGCTCCCAACATCGTTATATATCGCCACCGGTTTCTTGTACTCCTGGGCAACTGCGGCGATTATTTCTGGATCCATTGCCCTGGGATGATAGGATTTAGCTGCATAGATCTTTGTCACAAATGGCATCAGCTTTGCTAGCATACTTCTAACATCTTTATCTTCTGATGCCCCGAAAACTAATACCACTTGCACGCCTGGGAAATATGCAGACACTGTTTTAGCTAGTTTTTCAATAGAATCATGATTATGTGCGGCATCGATTATTACCGTTGGCGTCTGTTGTAAAATCTCGAATCGCGCCGGCCATTTGACTTCAGCAAATCCTTTTTGAATCGCTGATTCATCAATCGGTACGGTATATTGATCAACAATCTGCAGTGCCGCATAAGCTGTTGCCGCATTTTCCATCTGGTGATCGCCCAATAACGGGATAGATACTGTCACACTACTCTTATCAATATTATCCTGAAGAGCGGAATTTCCATCAAAGTTTTTCCAAATCTCTATGGTTTGCCCTGCAAGGGTTACGGCAATTGGCTGGTACATATAGTCCAAACCCACTTGGATAATGGGAGCATTCTTCTCCTCCGCATTGCGGTGAATTTCACTAGCTGCTTCTTCGTCTTGCTGAGAGATGACCACTGGTACACCAGGTTTTATAATACCGGATTTTTCTCTGGCAATTTCAGTTAGCGAGTTTCCCAACACATATGTATGGTCAAATGAAATTGAAGTGATCACTGAAAGCTCAGGGGTGATAACATTGGTTGCGTCCAATCTCCCACCGAGACCTACTTCAATAACAGCAATATCCACTCCGACTCTGGCAAAATGTAACAATGCCAACCCAGTAGTGATTTCGAATGTGGTAAGCCCGGGAATATTGGCAATGGTCAGCTTAATTTCTT
>Ga0209013_10001481_pt1 | contig 21678 bp, 21 predicted proteins | sample Cruoilmetagenom2_FD_187291 | JGI IMG/M metagenome (GOLD analysis project Ga0209013, IMG submission 187291) | Oil polluted marine microbial communities from Coal Oil Point, Santa Barbara, California, USA - Sample 2 (SPAdes) (version 2) | ecosystem: Environmental > Aquatic > Marine > Oil seeps ... | reverse complement strand
GGTTTGTAGGTGGCGGAGATGTACATAATACAAAACCGGGAGATGGTGGTATAACGGGAGTAATAGCAAATGAATTAACTTTAAACTCAATATACTCTGCTTTAAAAAATAGACTATGCTATGCTGTAGCAAACGATAAAATTAAGCTAGATTTTCATATTAATGGGTACCCTATGGGTAGTATAATAAAAGCTAACCAATATTCAATAGATAAGTTATTTCCATTACACATTGCTGCATCAACTATATGCGAAAAACCAATTTTGAAGATGGAACTTATCCAAAATGGAGAAGTCGTTTATGAGAAAACACATCGTGAAGCAAAAAATGAAATGGATTTGTTTGTTGAATATGATAAACTGATGACACCATCAAGAATCACTAATCCATGGAATGGACATTTAGTTAATTTTTCAAGATATTATTATATTAGAGTTACACAAGTTGATGGATGTATGGCTTGGTCAAGTCCAATATGGATAGAGTTTGTTCCAAATGAATGAAATTAAATTGAAACTCAAAGTAGAACAATAAATAAGGCTATATAAAAATTAAATATTATTTAAAAAAATAGATAAAGAAACGATGGAGTATAAGAAAACTCTGTCGTTTTTTTGTTATTGTTAAGATTTTATAGAGGAAAAAAATAATGGTTAAATTACCCAATACAATGTATAATAATAGATATAATAACTGTAATTTTAAAATTAGGATAAATTAGTAAGTTTTTTAAGGGGTAAAATAGTTTGATTTAGAAAGGATGGTAATACATAATGGAGCTTATTGTTGATAATGCGACTAAAATATATAAAGGGCAAGTGAAGGCTCTTGATGATTTTTCATTGAAAATAGATAGAGGGGTTTTAGGTTTATTAGGTCCTAATGGTGCAGGTAAATCTACGCTGATGCGTATGATATCAACAATAACGAAGCCTTCTTCAGGTAGCATTTTATTAGATAATAAAGATGTAGTAAAGCATCCTAATGAAATAAGGAAGATTATAGGGTATCTACCACAAAATTTCGGTGTTTATCCAAACTTAAATGTAGTTGAATTTTTAGAGTATCTTGCAGCTATCAAGGGGATTAATGGAAAAATAGCGAATAAAAGAATAAATGAATTACTTGAATTAGTAAATTTAAGTGATTATCGCAAACGGCCACTAAGAGGATATTCAGGAGGTATGAAACAGCGTGTAGGTATTGCTCAAGCATTATTAAATGACCCCAAATTGCTAATAGTGGATGAACCTACTGTTGGACTTGACCCAGAAGAAAGAATTAGATTCAGAAATCTGATTTCAGAGCTTTCGGGTGATAGAATTATAATTTTATCTACACATATAGTTTCAGATATAGAAGCATCTGCTACAGATATAGCTATAATAAAAAAAGGCAGATTAATTTTAAATAAATCTCCTGAAAAATTGCTTAATGAAGTAAAAGATAAGGTATGGGAAGGAATTGTATCAAGTGATATGCTTTCAGAGCTAAGACTAAAACATTTAATAAGTAGTACTGTTCAAAGTAGTGTAGGGGTAAAGATAAGGATTATATCTGCTACTAAGCCAGATTTTAATGCCTCTCCAGTTACACCGTACTTGGAGGATGCTTATTTATATGTAATATCAGAGAAGAAAGTAGGGACCATAGTATGAGTACTATTAATGCTTTATATCATATTATGAAAGCTGATTTTTTAGAAAGGGTAAGAAGATATAGTTTTATAATAACAATAGCTATAATATGTTATATAGCATATAAATACATACCATCAAAAGAACATGGATACATAACTCTTTCTTTAAGTGGTTATAGGGGTATATATAATTCAGCCTGGATAGGAGCATCATTTTCTTTAGTTACAACTATGGCATTAACCCTTGCCGGATTTTATATAATAAAAAATTCCATAGAAAGAGATGAAAAAACAAAAGTAGGTCAGATTATAGCAAGTACACAGATAAAGAATTCAACTTATATATTCGGTAAGTTTCTAAGTAATCTATTAGTAATGTCATTTATGGTTTTAATTATAATTGTGTTGGCCATTATTATGCAGTTAGTAAGAGCAGAGGATACAGCAATAAATTTACATCAATTAGTGGCGCCTTTCCTGTTTTCAACTATGCCCGTTATTATAATGATTTCAGCGGTTGCAATATTTTTCGAGACTGTGCCATTTTTAAGAAAAGGGTTTGGTAATGTTGTATTTTTTATCTGCTGGATGACAGTTATAACACTGGTTACCATTAGTGTTTTCAGCAAAGATGTAGATAATACGAACCCACAGATAAAGAATGAGGTTTTAGGGATTAGTCCGATTATTGTAGATATGGTAGAAACAGCGCAAGTGCAGTGTGATGACTATAGAGGTGGCTTCCAGTTAGGATATAGACAGGTTACTAATTTACAGACTTTTGTATGGAATCCTAGCAATCTATATACAAAAAAACTGATATTTAAAAGAATGATTTGGGCTTTTCCAACAGTATTGTTAATTCTTTTGACAACGTTATTTTTTAATCGTTTTGACTACTCAACTAAAAAAATATTGAAGGGACAAATAAAATTTAAAACTAAAAATAAAAATCAAGAGTATGAAAGTAAGTCTTTATATAGTAATGAAACAATTTTACTTACACCCATTAATTCATATAGTAATAGCTTTATAATCAATTTTATTAGAATTGTAAAAGGGGAATTCAAATTATTGGTTAAAGGTTTGCCAAAGCTTTGGTATTTAGTTTTCTTATCATTAATTGTAGCACAGTTTACAACACCAATAAATACAGTAAGAGAATATGTACTTCCACTTGCTTTTATATGGCCTATAATTCTATGGTCTAAAATAGGAGTTAACGAGAAATATTATCAAACTCATCAATTGATATTTTCATGCTTAGGTTCAAATACATTACAGCCTATAGCAAGTTGGATGGCTGGAGTACTATTTACATTTTTGGCAGGTAGCGGAGCTGCAATACGGTTTATAGCAGGGGGCTTATGGATTGAGTTAGGAATATTTATAATAGCAGTATTATTTATTACAAGTATGGCATTTGCACTAGGAGTTATGAGTACCAGTAGAAAGCTGTTTCAAGTTGTTTATATGCTTATTTGGTATATAGGTCCTTTAAACAAAGCATATATATTTGATTATATAGGAGTTAATGATGAATCAGTATTAAATGGACAATATTTATATTACCTAATTGCAGCAATATTATTGTTGTTAATTGGACTTGTAATACGAAGATGGCAGGTAGTTCATAATTAGGTTAAGTATATGTGTTATGTATGTTATATACAGGATAGAAGTTTAATGTTTTAGAAGAAGGGGTACTACTTATGACCGAGTTTACGGAAAATGTATTAGAGATAATTAAGGCAATACCTTCTGGAAAAGTTATGACTTATGGGGGAATAGCTTTAGAGGCAGGTAATTTAAGAGGCGCAAGACAAGTTTCAAGAATACTTCATTCAATGAGTATGGGGCATAATCTTCCATGGCATAGGATTATAAATTCAAAAGGTCAAATTTCTTTAACGGGAGAAGGATTAGCATTACAAAAGATGCTTTTGGAAGAAGAAGGAGTTCAGGTTTACGATGGAAACAAGGTAGATCTTAAAACGTATGAGTATAAATATGAATGAGATGGATTAAAAAGATATCTGAAATATACAATTACACGTCATAAATATTCATATGATTTCGCCTAATTAATTCATATAATTATTCTATAAACAAAAATGTTCTATGAGAAAAGAAAGGTGATGAATGATTATATGACGTCAAAAGAAAGAGTTAGAAAAGCTATACAACATATACAACCTGATAAGGTTCCAGCAAACTTTGAGTGTGTTGGAAGTGTTATGGAAAAACTTATTAAACACTATGGATTTAGTGACGCTGAACAGGTATATCAAAAATTAGATATTGATATTAGAAGTGTGGGACCCAATTATATCGGTCCTAATCTTAAGACTTACTATGAAAATGGAGAGAAAGTTACTGAAAATCATTGGGGATGGAAAACAAAACACCATTGGACAGGAAAAGAATTTAATGGAATGACAACATACTTTCCACTTGATAGTCTAGAAACAGTAGAGCAACTTGAAAACTATAATTGGCCGAATCCAGATTGGTTTGATTATGAAAGTATTAAATATAAGTGTGATAAATATAAGGATAAAGCTATCATAATGGGACATGAAGGGCCATTTCAAATAGCAACTTTTTTAAGAAGTATGGATAAGCTTTTTATGGATATGGCATTAAATCCTGAATTTGCTCATAAGATTTATAATAAGATGGTAGAATTTGAACTTGAATATTATGAGAGAATATTTAAGGCGGCTGATGGACAGATTGATATATTAAGACCACATGATGATTATGGAACTCAAATAAGTCTTCTTTTTAGTAAAGGAATGTGGAAAGATTATTTTAAGGATAATACGCGTAAACTTACGAAACTAGCACATAAATACGGTGCTTTTTATCAACAACATTCATGTGGGGCTGTCAGGGAGATTATACCAGCACTTATTGATTGTAAGGTTGATGTACTTGAGCCAATACAGAAGGTTAAAGGTATGGAGCCAGAAGTTTTGAAATCTGAGTTTGGGGATAAGCTTACCTTTCATGGAGGGATAGATACGCAGGGGATACTTCCATTTGGAAACCCTGAAGAAGTAAAAAAAGAAACGAGACGATTTATTGATACATTAAATGTAAATGGTGGATACATACTTATGGCAAGTCAAGGTTTTGAAGGTGATGTTCCTATAGAAAATATTGAAGCTATGTACAGTGTGAGGGATTAAATGAGAAGCTTCTACAATACTGATGGAACTAGGAGGGGAAATAATGAACAAACCTAATATTATATTTATTCTAGCTGATGATATGGGATATGGAGATGTATCTTGTTTAAATCAGGAATCTAAAATTTGTACGAAACATTTTGATGAAATGGCTAGCGAAGGTATAAGTTTTACAGACGCGCATGCTTCTACTTCTGTTTGTACACCTTCTCGATATGGTATTCTTACGGGAAGATATGCATGGAGAGGAAGATTGAAAAGAGGAGTTCTCTGGCCTTTTGGAAGGGCTCTAATTGAAAAAGATATTCTTACCTTACCTCAATTTCTAAAAAATAGTGGTTATAACACTGCCTGTATAGGTAAGTGGCATTTAGGTATGGACTGGCCTTTCAGACATCCTCAAAATACAGATAATTTGATGCCCGCGGATAAAGCGGAAATTCTAAAACTTGATGCAGATATTGATTACAGTAAACCAATAAAAAATGGCCCTATATCATATGGATTTGATTACTATTTCGGTGTAGATGTTCCTAATTTTGCACCTTATTGTTTTATTGAAAATGATCATACAGTTGGGATTCCGAATGCATTAAAGTCGGATGATATGTTTGGAACACCAGGTAGTATGATTGAAGGTTGGAATTTGAAAGAAATTATGCCTACATTTACAGATAAGGCTGTAAAGTATATCGATGAAAAAGCAGAAGAAAATGAACCTTTTTTTCTATACTTTTCAATGACCGGACCGCATACTCCAATTGCTCCAACAGATGAATTTAAAGGAAAAAGTGAGGCAGGTATTTATGGGGATTTTGTAATGCAGCTGGATGATACAGTAGGACAGATTAATGAGGCATTGAAGAAAAATAATATACATGAAAATACTATAGTTATATTAACAAGTGATAACGGAAGTCCAGGGCGTAATGGGAATTGTGAGAAACCTGGAACAGTTATGGAGAAATATGGGCATAATCCGAGTTGGCTATTAAGAGGTATGAAGGGGGATACTTGGGACGGAGGACACAGAGTACCTTTTATTGCTAAATGGCCTTCAAGAATTCCTAAAGGAACTGTTTGTGATGAAATGATATGTTTAATGGACTTTATGTCTAGTTGTGCAACAATAGTAGGGGAGGAACTTCCTCAAGATGCTGCAGTAGATAGTTTTGATATTACGCCTTATTTAGAAAGGAAAGAGGTAGAGCAACCTATAAGAGATCATATTATACATCATGGTCTTAAAGGTTTGTATGGAATAAGAAAGGGTGAATGGAAATTAATTTTAGGAACTGGTTCAGGAGGGTTCTCCCCAGACCCTGAAGTAAATATATTTGATATGCCAGGGCAGCTCTATAACTTGAAGGAAGATATCGGTGAAAAAAATAATCTATATGATAAGTATCCGGAATTGGTTTTTGAACTTACTAGTTTATTAATAAAATATAGTAAGGATTCGACTGCAAGAAAATAGAAATACTTAATATTATGTAGCACTACAAATACTTTTTGACTTGCTTTCTGAATTCAGCGGGGGTTAATCCCTCCGCTTTTTTAAATCTGTTGTTGAAATGACTACAGTCACAAAATCCTAATTTCCCAGATATTATTTCTATCTTTACATCTGATTCAGATAAAAGCTCTTTAGCTTTTATTATTCGTCTTTTGTAGATATATTTAGCAGGCGAATAGCCTGTCTTTTTTTTGAATAATTTTGCAAAGTAGTCAGCGTTAAAACCTGCTACTTGTGCCAATGTATTAATTTGTAAATTTGTCCCAATATTTTTATCTATATAGTCTAAGATTTTATTTATTCCATCTTGATTTACACACTGAACTTCATCTTCAGTTTTTTTACAAAGGGTGAATAGATTAATAAGCATTGAATAGATTAACCCAGATATTAAATATTTATTTTCATCATCTTTATTTGAAACTAAGTCAAGGAGTTGGTTAACATTTTCCATTGTTTTTGAACTAATAGATGGAGAAATAATGGGGGAACTACATTCCATTATACACTTAACTATCTCAATACTATCACCGCCACTAAATTCTAGCCAAGCTAAACGAAATGATTCAGTTTTATTAGACATATATATATGTGGTTCAAAGGCATTTAAAATAAATATTTGTCCTTTTACGACAGGGAATTCTTTACCTTTATATTTAATAATACCAGATCCGGATTGCACAAAGTGAAGATTGCAGTAGGGATATAGATGATCTCTATTTATATAAAAATTTTCTTTGACTGGTCCAACACCTGCTCGATTTATAATATATAAGAAGTTATTACTATCGTAAGTTTTATTAATATAGGTCATAGTTTTAAGTGCCTTATTATATTTCATAACTAATGAACACACTCCTCGATTTTCTTTTTCATCTTTATTCGAGTATATCATTATTTTCTTACTACAACAATAATCTGAATAAAAGCTATACCCCTAGATTATAATTAACAGGTACAGCTTTTACCTGGATTTATATGCTCTTGGAGAAACGCCAAAATATTTTTTAAATAACCTAGAAAAATAATTATAATCAGAATAACCAACTTCAGAATAAACATCGCTTAATGGAATCCCATCTATTATTAGTGAAGCAGCATGGTTACATTTTAATTCATTGATATAAGATAAAATCGTTAAATTAGTGTTCTTTTTAAAAAGGCGACACATATAAGGTATCGAAAGTCCTAATTCATGTGATATATCATGAAGAGAAATATATGTTGTGTAATTGAGAGAAATATAATGTAAAATATTGTGAATATGTTGAAGAGAATGATTATTTGTACTGGGCTCGCCTATAGATGCTTTTGTATGGGGATTCATTCTAAGAATACGACTAAATAATTTAAGCATTAATGCTCTTACTTCTAATTCATAACCAATATTTTTATTTAGATATTCTTTTATAATTGAATTAAAAATAGAGTTCAGTATAATATCATTTTTAATAAATGGAGAAATTGGATGAGATGGTTGTGTAATTAGTGAAGTATAAGGCTCAGTACATAACAATGAAAGATCTACTTGGATAATATAATGCTGAGTATCTTCAAGGAAACTTGTACTTCTGTGTGGGTGGTTATAATTAATAAATCCAATATCTCCTGGTAATATTAAGTCTTGCTTACCGTTACATATGAGAGATACGCCACCTTTTAGTACATAATAAAACTCTATTTGTTCATGCCAATGAAACTGACATCCAGTACTGGCTGTATTATTTTCATGCAAAACAAGCTTGAATGGAAAGTTTTTATTAAGTGTTTGGATAACTTCATATTGAATTATTTTTGTAATAGATTCACTATACATTGTACACCTCGCTATGTCAATATTGTGCTATAAGCATATAATAATTTGTATAGTTTTGTCAATGAAAAAATGCTAAACTGAATTTATATTAAGGCATGATCAAATAAACAAAATGGCATGTTAGATTGATTAGTTTATTATGTATCATGCCTATAAGGAGGGTTAATATATGAGAACTTTATTTATTGATATTGATACGTTACGACCTGATCATATGGGGTGTTATGGTTACGATAGAAATACAACACCTAATATAGACCAAATTAGTAAAGAAGGTATAAGATTTAATAACTATTATTGCTCTGATGCACCTTGCTTACCTTCAAGAGCAAGTTTAATTAGCGGTATGTTCGGCATAAGAAATGGGGCTGTAGGCCATGGAGGAACTGCAGCAGATAGAAGATTATCTGCTAAGGATAGAGATTTTCAAGATTATATTGATCAAGGTTGTTTACATAATATTTTCAGAAAAGCAGGTTGTTATACAGCTTCTATTAGTACTTTCCCTGAGCGTCATTCATCATGGTGGTTTAATGCTGGTTTAAATGAAACACATAATGTTGGTGGTTGTGGGGGAGAATCTGGTGAAAAAGTTTTACCAGTAGCTTTAGATTGGTTAGATAACAAAGGTCAAGATGATAATTGGTATTTGCATGTTCATTTATGGGATCCGCATACTCCTTATCGTGCGCCTGAAAGTTTTGGAGATCCTTTTGAAAATGAACCATTAACAACTTGGATCGATCAAGAAGTATTTGATGAACATTTAAAACATGTTGGACCTCATTGTATTAATGAGATTAATATGTATAATTCAAATCCTAATCCAAATCTTCCAAGACATTTAGCAAAAGGAGAAAATCTTGAAGATCTCAAGAAAATTATGGATGGTTATGATACTGGTATTCGTTATGCTGATTATCTTGTAGGTCAAATTTTCGATAGATTAAAGCAGTTAGGTATATATGATGATGTAGCTATTATTATTTCTTCAGATCATGGTGAAAATATGGGAGAACTAGGTTTATATGCAGAACATGCTACAGCAGATCAACCTACTTGTAATATTCCGTTTATTATGAAATGGCCAGGAGCAGTAGAAGGTCATGTAGATAATGAGTTCCATTATAGCTTAGATTTATTACCAACTTTAAGTGATCTGCTAAAAGTAGATAAAAAATCTCATTGGGATGGATTAAGCTATAGCGAAACAGTTATGGAAGGTGCTGATCAAGGAAGAGATAGTCTTGTAATATCTCAAATGGCTCATGTATGTCAAAGAAGTGCTAGATTTGATGATTGGCTATACATTCGTACCTATCATGATGGATTTCATCTATTTGATGATGAGATGCTATTTAATTTAAAAGATGATAAATACGAACAAAATAATTTATGTGAAAAGCACCAAGATTTATGTGCTAAAGGTGCAAAAATAATTCTAGATTGGCAAGATGAACAAATGAAAAAATCATCAAGTAATATTGATCCTTTATGGACTGTTATGAAAGAGGGAGGACCATCCCATACATTAGGACATTTAGATAATTATCTTATTCGTCTTGAGAATACTGGACGAAGTGAGGGCGCTAAAAAGTTACGAGAAAAATACAAACCAGAAGCTTAAGTTTAATAAACACGCCTTTGAAAAAGAGGCGTGTTTTATTATTTTTCTTAAAAGACGCAATATAGATATGGTTCAATATACACAGTATGTTTATTGAATCATAAAAAAAACAAAGTTTTGTTAGCATGTGGCTCGAAAGGTTCAAAAGAACTAACAATCTTTGTAGTATATCCTTTATTCAAAATGATTAGCTTTAGTTTAGTTGATGATAACGGAAACTTTAGTTTATCAGTAGTATCTAGTATATTGCAAAACAGCAATTATAGAAGAATTTTTATGAATAGTATTAAGCTTGGAGTTATTTCGGCAGTTATCGCAACGATTGTAGGATATATTTTCGTATTTACTATTACAAGAACAGAAGTACCATGTAAAAAGTTTTTGAAGTTTATGGCGAGACTTCCAATAATTTCTCGACCATGTGTTCTTTCTTTATCAATTATCTTTTTATTTGGTAGAAAAGGAATAATTACAAACGGTTTATTAGGGATAACAGATTTTAATGTATACGGGTTACATAGTTTAATATTGGTTCAATCGCTTTCATTTTTCCCAGTAGCTTATCTAACGCTATCTAGAATATTGCAAGCAATTGATCCTTCTGAAGAAGATGCGGCATTAAATTTAGGAGCATCTCGTTGGAAAATTTTTAGAACAGTTACATTCCCATTATCCTTACCAGGTATATTAAGAGGTTTACTATTAGTGTTTATTCAATCTTTACAAGATTTTAGTAACCCTGAAGTTATTGGCGGAGGTTATCCAACGCTCGGGGTAGAAGCATACAGGGTTATATGAATTGAAAACCGGTGCAATATTAGCAGTTATGTTATTGATGCCTAGTTTATTAGCTTTCTTACTACAAAAGTATGGGGTATTGATTCATCATTCTCATTGGATCATTTTAGATATGTAATTTCCACAGGATTAAAGCCACTCATAAATGCAGTGTTACTAGCTGTTATTACAACTCCAATCGCAGGAATATTAGGAATGGTAATAGCGTATTTATTAGTACGTAAAAGCTTTATTGGAAAAAAATGTATGAGTTTAGCATCATTATTAACAGTTGCATTACCTGGTACTGTTGTTGGTATTGGATATGTATTAGCCTTTAATCAAAAACCATTTTTATTCACAGGTACAGCATTTATATTGATTTGTGTATTTGTCTTTAGAAATATCTCAGTTGGAATTGAGGGAGGTACTTCAGCACTTATGCAGATTGCTCCATCTATTGAAGAAGCATCATCAAATCTTGGGGCAAATAGTTTTGAAACCTTTAATAATGTAATATTACCTCTTATAAAAGGATGCAATAATTGAAGTCCTTGGTAAGAATTTAACAGTTCCAAATCCAGGTAAACCAATCACTAAGGTGAAAGATAAATCGGTTATTGTTGTCCGCCCAGAAGCAATTATCTTAGATGATATAGGCGAAGGCATGTTTAATGGAATAGTAGAAAAGGCTATTTTTTATGGAACCAATATTGAATACGTGCTGAAAGTACAAGCTGTTAAATTAATTATGAAGTATAAATTAATTCTTTCAGATGTTGATGGAACGTTGGTTGATGAAAATCAGAATATCTCAGAAAATGTATTAGCAAAGATTAATCAATACCAGAAAGAAGGTGGAATATTTGCTATTGCAAGTGGAAGAATAGAGGAATCTGAAAAAAGTACTGTGAACAGCTTAATATAAATGCGCCGTGTATATTATATAATGGTGCAAAAATTGTTGATGTATTAAATGATAAATGTATTTATGAAGAGATATTAACCCAGGAACAGATAGAAACAGTTTTTGAGATGTTACAATCCTGTAAAGTTGATTTTATTTTTATTTAGGAGTAACTACAACGTATATCTTTATTAATATTTTAAATAGTTAATTGATTCTAAAATCTTTTTCAGCAGGAAGTAACCAGGCAGTAGCAATGATTGGTAGAGTAGTTGATTATACTACTAATTTAAAAAAATATAAAACTAAAAATGTGCCCATAGGATATATATCCTATAGGCACATTTTCAGTTTTGTAAAAAATTATGCTTGGTTTACTGAACCAAATAATTCCATTTTTTCTTTAACAGTTGATTTGATAGCTTCAAGACCAGGTCCTAATAATTTACGAGGATCGTAACCTTTACCTTCTAAATCTTTACCAGCTTCTACGTATTTACGAGTAGCTGCTGCAAAAGTTAATTGACATTCTGTGTTAACGTTGATTTTAGCAACTCCAAGAGAGATAGCTTTTTTGATCATATCTTCTGGGATACCAGTACCACCATGTAAAACTAAAGGCATACCTGATGTAGATTTTTGTATTTCAGCTAAAGCATCAAAGCTTAAACCAGCCCAGTTTTCTGGGTATTTACCATGAATATTACCGATACCAGCTGCTAACATTGTAACACCAAGATCTGCTATTAATTTACACTCAGCAGGATCTGCAACTTCACCAGCACCTATAACTCCGTCTTCTTCTCCACCAATTGAACCAACTTCTGCTTCTAAAGAAATACCTTTTGCGTTAGTAATAGCAACAAGTTCAGTTGTTTTTTCAATATTTTCTTCTATTGAGTAGTGTGAACCATCAAACATAACTGAAGAGAATCCAGCTTCAATAGTTTTTTTAGCACCTTCGTAGCTACCGTGATCTAAGTGAAGAGCTACAGGAACAGTAATGTTTAATTCTTCAAGCATACCATTAACCATACCAACGATAGTTTTATAACCACCCATGTATTTGCCGGCACCTTCAGAAACACCAAGTATAACAGGTGAATTGTTTTCTTGTGCAGTTAATAAAACAGCTTTTGTCCACTCTAAGTTGTTGATGTTGAATTGACCAACAGCATATTTACCTTCTTTAGCTTTAGTTAACATTTCTTTTGATGAAACTAACATAATCTACCTCCGTAAAAATTTATTTTATATACACTTTATAACAAAGAATATAATACTTATTTTGTGCTTACAAAATATATTATAATCTAAAATTGTATAAAAAGAAATGAAATTCTATTAATAAATCTAATTTTTAACGAAAAAAATAATTTTTGTACGAAATTTCAGGTTTATAATAGTTATCTTACTATAATGTAAGATAAAATTAGTTTATGTAAGACCATAGATATGGAGATATTGGATACAATTATATATAATTAGAGTATAGTTAATGATTAAATTAAAAGGGAGATAGATATGGAAATATTAAAAGTAGAAAACTTGTGTAAGATATATGGTAAAGCAGAAACAAAGGTAGACGCACTTAAAGATGTAAATATATCAATTAATAAAGGGGAATTTGTAGCAATTATTGGGGTTTCTGGTTCGGGTAAAAGTACACTGCTTCATTTATTAGGGGGATTAGATAGACCGTCGTCAGGTAAGGTTATAATAAATGGTGAAAGTATATATGATTATAATGAAGAAAAGTTAGCTATATTTAGAAGAAGAAAAATAGGATTTGTATTTCAGTTTTTCAACCTAATTCCTGTTCTGGATGTTGAAGAGAATATAGCATTACCAGCTTTGCTAGACAATAATAAAGTTGATAAAAAATATTTAGAAGAGATAATAAGGGTTCTGGGGCTTACTGATAGAAAAACTCACCTACCTGCGGAGTTATCAGGAGGTCAACAGCAAAGAGTGTCTATAGGGAGAGCGTTATTAAATAAACCAGCAATAATACTAGCAGATGAACCTACAGGAAATTTAGATAGTAAAAATTCAAAAGAAGTTGTAGAGTTATTAAAATTAACAGCTAAAAAATATAACCAAACGCTTATACTAATCACTCATGATATTAATATAGCTTCTATGGCAGATAGAGTTATTACAATTGATGATGGAGGTATAGCATGATAAATAATTATAAAAGTTTGACACTGAGATATTTAAAAGCAAGCAAAAAAAGAACCATGCTTTCTATAATAGGGATAGTGTTGTCAGTTGCACTAATATCAACTATTGGATTGTTCTTTTATAACATACAACTTACTCAAATAAAGGACATTAAACAAAGTCGTGGTTCTTATCATCTTATGTATAAAGAAGTCGATGAAGATTTAGTAAATAAAATAGCAAATAACCCTAAAGTGTCTAAGTACGGACTTTATTACCAAGGGGAAAAGATAAATATAGATGAAAGTTTAACAGTAATGGATGTAAAAACAACTGAAAATGCTGCTGAGCTTCTTCCAGTAACATTTTCAGAGGGTAGATTTCCAAGTAATGAAAATGAAATAGCTCTTGAAAAATGGGTGCTTGAGGATATAGATAAACAGATTAAATTAGGTGATAAGGTTAAAATTAGTGAAAAAGAATATAGTTTAGTAGGTATAATAAGTAATTTTGTAGGAACACAAGAAGAAGATACAGGTATATTATTAACTAAAAGTGATAAACTTGAGGAAACAAAATCTGTCTTATTTGTAGAGGTAAGCTCAAAAACTAATATGAAAAAAGCTGTAAGTGAATTGTATAAACTAGCTGAAGAAGGAAGTGTAGAGAAGAACCAAAGATTACTTATATTACAAGGTGCAGCAGAGGATGATAAAACAATGAAGTCTTTATTTTTTATCATCAGTATAATAATAGGTATAGTAGTAATATCAACAATTGCTGTAATATACAATGCTTTCCAAATAAGCGTAGTAGAAAGAATTAAACAGTTTGGTTTACTGAGGGCAATAGGAACAACACCAAAACAGATTAGAAAAATAGTTTTGAGAGAAGCTACTTTACTAGCACTTATAGGTATACCCCTTGGATTATTTTTCGGGTTTATAGCTATCATCTTAATAGGAGTTGTATTTAAAATAATAGGTAGCGATTCGGTTTTTGCAATGAATATGAGTTTATCGCCTGGGGTGATGATAATAAGTGGTGTGGTTGGAGTCTTGGCTATATATATATCGGCTTTTATTCCTGCTGTTTTTGCAGGTAGAATATCACCTTTAGTAGCCATTACAAGAATAAATTCGATTACAAAAGAGAAGATAAAGAGAAGAAAAAATAAATTGATAGGAAAAATATTTGGTTTTGAAGGTGAATTGGCTGCAAAAAATATCAAAAGAAATAAGAAAAGGTATAGAATCACTGTGTTTTCTATTGTTATTAGTGTTGTTCTATTTATTTCATTTAATTCATTTATAGATATGAGTTTGAATTTTACAGAAACAATTAATGAATCAACTAATATACATTTTTCAGTTATAAGAACATGGAAGGCGGGGGAAGATGATTTTAAAATAGAATCTAAAGTAATAGAAGAATTAGAAAATCTAGATTACGTATATAAAGTATATAATAATTATAATAATAGTTTTTATGATTTTGAAGTAGAAATAGATAAAGATAAAAAGATAGAAGAAGTTAGTGCTATAGAAGGAATATATATAGATAAGGGGGATAAATCTTATGTAAATGCAAATGTAACAATATATGATGATAACGCATTAGAATCAGCCAAAAAGTATATAGAATCAGGTAAAATAGATAGAAATAAGTTAAATAGTGAAAATGGCATAATAGTAATAAATAAAAACAGAATATATGATAAAAATAAAAAGCGTTCTCAATATGGCCCTGTTGTTAATGTTAAAATAGGAGATAAATTAATATTAGGTGAAGATGGCGTAACAGTAACTATTCTAGCTATTCTAGAAGATGAACCATTTGACTTTATAGGACCTGGAAGTGGCATAAAAATAATAACAACAAAAGAAGTTGCAAGTATTATAACCCGAACAGAAAGTATTGAACCTTTAGGCTTTGATATTGTATTAAATGATATTAATGATGAGGAACAAGCACAAGTAAAAATAGAAGAGATTATGAAAGATTACCTGACAACAGTAAAAATTATAAATAAAATAGATCAGCAAAGAAATGCAAAAACAACAATATTAATGCTTAAAATATTGTTATATGGATTTGTAATAGTAATATCTTTGATAGGGAGTGTAAATATTATCAATACACTTACAACCAATATAATACTTAGAAAAAGTGAGTTTGGAGCTTTAAAAGCTATAGGATTAACTCAAAAAGGATTAAAAAAGATGATTATATTAGAGGGATTATTATATAGTTTTGTGGGGAGTATATATGGAGCAATAATAGGAACAATACTATCTTATGTGATGTATAAGGGATTTGGTGCTATAGGAATATTTAAATGGAGTATACCTTGGCAAGGAATACTTATTGCTACAGGAGCTTCTTTGTTAATAGGGTATTTATCAGTTTTAGCACCGCTTAGAAGAATTAAAAATGAAAATCTTATAGAAGCAATAAGAGAAGATGCGTAAAATAATATATAAATATTAAGTAAGGCACGTTAAAATAAATAACAAGTCAATTTAGCGAAGAGATTTTGTTTATTTACAAGACGACAAATACTAGCGAGTAGCGGGTTACAGCTAGTTTTGTCGTCGAAGTAAATGGACAAAAGATCTAGTTAAATGACTTATTTATTTTTTTAACGTGCCTAAATAATAAAACGATTAGGATACTTGTATAACAACAAAATATATAGTATCCTTTTTTGTATGATAGGAAAGATATGTAGTATAGGTATATTAAGGGGTTGAATAATATGAGTAAATTGTTATTAGTAGAAGATGATGAATCCTTAGCTTTAGGAATTAATTTTACGCTAGAGGATGAAGGATATGAGGTTGTGAGTGCACCAACAATTAAAGAAGCAAAGATAGCATTAGATTCAGGGGAGTTTGATTTAATAATATTAGATGTAAATTTACCAGATGGAAATGGATATGAATTGTGTAAAAAGATAAGAATGACATCTGATACGCCTATAATTTTTTTGACGGCACTTGACGAAGAAGTAAATATTGTGCTTGGACTTGAGATAGGTGGAGATGACTATATTACAAAGCCTTTTAGAGTCAGGGAGTTATTATCTAGAGTTAAAGCACTTATACGTAGAAATTCTAGAAGTATAGTTACAGGAAGAATACTTACAAGTGGGAATTTAATTGTTGATACTTATAGAGTTACAATAAAAAAAGATAACATAGATATAAGTATTACAGCACAAGAATATAAGATATTATTAATGTTTATAAACAATCCGTTTATACTTATTAAGAGAGAAGATATACTAAAATCATTAACACAAGAAGACAATGCTTATTTTGATGAGAATACTTTATCGGTATATATAAAAAGAATAAGAGAGAAAATAGAAGATGACCCCAAAACCCCAAAGTATATAATAACAAAAAGAGGACTAGGATATAAATGGGATAAAGAAGTGAGTAAGAAGAGAGTAAGGCTATGAAAAAATATTATGTCAATCCAGAATTTAAAATTAGCCAAGGGGTAATTATATTATTAATAATGATATTCTTTGGGCTCAATTATTTTAGCTTGAAATATAGTCATGATAGGCTAAAGGATGATTATATAAAAAGTGTGGGGGCTATTACGGCAAGGGTAGTACAGGTGAGCCCTGAGTTAGAACAAGATATAATACCGCTTATAACCCAAGAAGCTACATTAAAAGAAATTAATGAAGGTAGAGGGGTTTTAAAAAAATATGGTTTAACTAGTGAATTAGAAGATGAGTTATTCCCGTATATGAATAAAACTATTAAGACTAATGGTTTTGACTTAATACTTATTTATATTTTATTGTTAATTTGTTTGTTATTATTTAATTATTATCAACATGGATTTTTTTATAAAAGAATAAGGAAAATAACTACAGGGGCAAAAAAAGTTATCGATGGAGATTATAATATAACGATTGATGAAAATATAGAAGGTGATTTTTCAAAGCTTGCATCTTCATTTAATTCAATGATAGAAATAATAAGAAGTAATATAAGTGAATTACAAAAGGAAAAAGATTTTTTAGTAGATTTACTAGCGAGTATTTCGCATCAGCTGAAGACACCCATTTCATCAGTAATGCTATATAATGATATTGTATTAAATAAAGATCTAGAAAAAAAACAAAGGGAAAAGTTTTTAATAAATAATCAAAATCAACTGGATAGAATGAATTCCTTAATTAAAAATTTATTAAGGCTTGCAAAGATTGATGCTAAAGCCCTAGTATTTGATGAAAAATATCAAAGCATTAATGAAACGGTTAATGAAGTTATAAGAGCGTTAGAAAGCAAAGCTTTAGAAAATACTATAAAGATTGATTTGATTCAAACAAAAGATGTATATTTAGAACATGATAGGTTATGGATGCAAGAAGCTTTAATTAATATTGTGAAAAATGCAATAGAACATACACGGCAACATGGTAATATAACTATTGAAATAATACAAAATCAAGTCTATAAAAGAATCATTATAAAAGATACAGGCGAAGGTATAAAAAAAGAGGATTTGCCAAATATATTTAAAAAATTTTATAAAGTGAAAACAAGTAAGAAAAACGATTCTGTAGGGATAGGTCTTGCATTAGCAAAATCAATAGTGGAATCTCACGAAGGAATAATAGAAGTGAAAAGTAAAGTAGGTATAGGGACAAATTTTAATATTACATTTTTAAAATAACAGTAGGTACAAGGGATAAGACCCTGTACCTACTGTTGTTTGGTTAGTTTTAATACTGCACATTCTTTGCTTTTAGCTTCAACCATTAAATCAAAATCAATTTCTTTTGATAAAGTCAAAATATTATTATAGTCTTCTTTAAGTATAAAGTCATGATGTTTTCTATCAGATGGACTATGTTTTCCACTACTTATGTGAAACTTGGGGATAAGATTGGTTTTATTCCAAGTTTTATTAATCGTAGGTAAAATAGATTTCAAATCTATTGATGATTTATTTAAAATATTATGATGGTGAAAGTCAAGAATAATAGGTATACCAGTATGTTCACTAATGTATAAAACATCCTTTATATCATAAGATACGTCATCGTTTTCTAGGCGTAATTTTTGTTTTAGTGAAATATCAAAAGTATTGTATGTTTCTACAAATCTTTTGATAGCTTGTTCTTTATCGTTATAAACGCCACCAGTATGAATTATAATATCTGTACCACCTAATTTATCTAGTAATTTATTATGAAAGTTCAAGTTAATAATACTGTTATCAATAACTTTAGGATTGATACTATTAATGACAGTAAATTGATCAGGATGAGTTGAAAGTCTTATATTATTTTCATTTACTATAGTTTTAATTTGTTCCATAAGGGTTAATACGTGTTGGTCTTCGTACCAGCGCCAACTAAAGTCATTAACGATATCTGGATGAGTAACTAATGGAAGAAGTTTGCTTGTAGCCCTATACATAAGAATGTTGTGCTTAATATTCCATTTTAATATTTCTTTAGTGAAATTTAAATTATCAATGATAATAAATTTTAGATAATCTATATCTTTTTTATATATAGAATTCAATCTACAATCTTTAAAGGTTCTAGGTTTTAAATGTGTATTTATACAAGCGTAGCCAAGTCGATTAATCATACAATATCTCCTTTAAAAATAGGGAATATTGTATAGTCCCCTGTTTTATGTACTGTTAATCCATTTTTACTACATATTCTATAGTTAAGTGGAAGTCGGATCCGTTTATTAGGTAGAGGAGAGGGGTTTTTGTCCCATTTATTAAATCTTGAAAATGGGACAAAAAACTGTCCCTTCTATCCATTAATATTATGACAAGTTGTCAATTTCTTGGTTTGTTTCTTTAATTTTAGAATTAATATTTTCTATCCTTTGTGAAAGTTGGCTTAGAAAATCTGCTTGGTGATCCTCTTGACTAGGTTCCATTCCAGCGGAAGAAGGATTACTATAAGCAGCCTGATAAGTGTGTAAATCTAAATTTTCATATTCTAGCCTTCTAAGTTCAGTTGATAAACGTTTTTTCTCATTAACTTCATCAATAAAACAGCTCATTTTAACACCTCTTTTTTTTATAAATAATAATGTACACATGATTATATTATGGCCATTAAGGGTATAATTATGACTGTTTTATCAAAAAAACAAATTATTTTATAATAATCTTTTAAATTGTGGAATAGAGATAGTTATTCTTTTGACTAATATATAAAATAGATATGACATATATTTGAATAGAATCATATAATATAATATGACTTACTCGAAGGTGATATGTTGAAGTATGATGAAGAGGATTTTCGACTGTATATTAATTTGATTGAAGAAATAATAAAAAGAATGGCTAAGAATGCTTTTATTATTAAAGGGTGGGCTATAACAGTTATTTCTGCTTTACTTACTTTAGGCACTAGTTTAAGTTGTGACCTTAGTGTTTTAATTATTATAATTGTTGTAGATGGTGCTTTCTGTTTTTTAGATTGTTTTTATTTAAGGCAAGAAAGGTTGTATAGAAATTTATATTCTCATGTTGTTAAATGTTCAAAAGACGAAAATGAACAAATAGATTATTATAATCTTAATGCATCTCTATACGGGGATAAGCGGACAAGGTATATTAATGTAATTTGCTCTAAATCTATACTACCTTTATATGGTATGTTAGTAATTCTGATTTTTATAGTTAAGTAGGAGGGGAGTATATGAGGTATTTAACATATAAAGATTTGTATAATCAATCAATTAGTATTGAAAGCAAAAACCTATGTAATGATAAACCCGTAGTAGTTTTTTTATCTCATAAACATGAAGAGGTTAATTTTGTTCTGAAAATCAAGGAGTTTTTTGATGTTCAAGGCATATATGTTAAGGTAGATTGGTTAGATCCTTATATGCCTAAAGTCACTAGTTTAGAAACAGCATATAAAATAAGACAGCATATAATGCATTCAGATAAATTTATATTAATTGATAGTGAAAGCAGTAAAGAATCATTGTGGATACCATGGGAACTTGGGTTTGCAGATGGCGTAAAAGGTTTAATTGATATTGCCGTATTACCTGTTACCTATAATACACAGGAATGGAAAGGTAGAGAGTATTATGGTATATATAATTTTTTAAGATATGATGAAAATGACACGTTATCATTATGTAATCCAAGTGGAAGGCGTATAATGTCATTAGTGCAATGGTTAGAAACGTAAAAAAACAAGTCAATTTAGCAAAATTGACTTGTTTTTTTACGTTTATGTTATCTTCTTCTTTTTTTACCACTTGCAACTTCTATTTTTATTTTTTTACCTTTGATTTTTTTGTCGGTTAATATATCAATAGCTTTTTTTGTATATATTCCAGGAATTTCAACAAAAGTATAGTTGTCAAATAAATCTATTGAACCAACTTCACTACCATTAATATCTAGTTCGCCAGCAACAGCACCAAGAATATCACTAGGGCGGACTTTGTTATTTTTACCAACATTAATATAGAATCTTGTCATACCTTCTGTAGAACCAGCATTTTTTCTTTTTTCTTCATAAGATAAATCAAGAGTTTTATTCTCATCAAAATTTATAAGTTGTTTTAACAATGCAGAAGCTAGTATTTCCGGAGAATTACCTTCAGTAATAAGTTTGTCAATAATTGGTACGTATTTTTCTAAATTATCATTTTTAATTGATTCCATTATTTTGTTCATAAACACGTCTGTTTTAGCTGAGTTTACTTTATCGCTTGTTGGAATCTTAGATTTTTTGATTTTAACTTTTGTATAGTGAACGATATCACTTAATCTTCTTTGTTCTCCACGTCCTACTAACGTGAAAGATCTACCAGTTCTTCCTGCACGACCAGTTCTTCCTATTCTATGAACATAGTACTCTTCATTTTCAGGAACGTCATAGTTAAATACGGCTTCAATATCATCGATATCAATACCTCTTGCTGCAACATCTGTAGCAATACGTATTTTAATAGTACCACGATCGAACTTGTTTAGTACTGTAAGTCTTGTAGATTGAGGAATATCAC
>Ga0209013_10001480_pt1 | contig 21682 bp, 20 predicted proteins | sample Cruoilmetagenom2_FD_187291 | JGI IMG/M metagenome (GOLD analysis project Ga0209013, IMG submission 187291) | Oil polluted marine microbial communities from Coal Oil Point, Santa Barbara, California, USA - Sample 2 (SPAdes) (version 2) | ecosystem: Environmental > Aquatic > Marine > Oil seeps ... | reverse complement strand
TGTCGACTCAGAAGTTTCCGAAATCACTACGGAAACATATAAAATCGACTTGCCTGATGGTACCTCAATTGAATTGGATGAGGACGGCAACATTATAGAAACAGATGATAATGGTTCTACTGAAGTTGGTTCATCGGAAAATGGTACACCGACTAATGGTTCTACTGAAGGAACTTCAACGGATAGCACTTCTACTGACTCTGGAAGCGGCACAAACTCTTCTTCTACTAACAATGGAACTAACAGCAACGGGACGTCCGGTTCTGGCGGCGGTACAGCTGGTTCCACCTCTGGCGGAAGTTCTGGCAATGGTGGTACTTCAACTGGCGGAACAACTGAAAATGGTTCCAACAATGGAAAAAATGAAGGTTCTGGTGAAACGGTTGCAACGATCAAAGCGAAGTACGAACCAGTCATGACGAGTTTACAATCACAAGCCAATGGTCGTATTGATGCATTAGTGGGGCGCGCTTATTCAGAATATCAAGGTAAAAAAGCAAGTGGTGAATCAATCAACTATGCTTACTTCTATAACAAATATACTTCTGCGGCTTCTGAATTAGAAGGTCGTACAGATAAAGTATTTTACCAGGTGATATCAGTTATGGAAAAAGAACTTGTAGCAAATGGATATGGCAAGTCTCATGCAGACACTCTAATTAGTGAATACGAAGCTCAAAAAAAAGCTCGACGAGATGCACTTTTAAGTAAAGCTATGAACAGATAAAAAAGAAATCCTGACCGATACTCTGGTCAGGATTTTTTTGTCTATGTTTTACACATAAAAACCCCGGCATCAACAGATGCTGGGGCTAATTTAGTCTATGATTATTTAATTCTTATTTTGCTACAGGAGCAGCAACATCCACAATTCGACCTTCTACTTTAGGGTCTACTTTGTCCAATGATTTGATGTGCTCGATAAATACTTCATAATCCATAAATCCTGGTTCTGATACTCGACCATCAGCGTAAGCCGCAGCAAACATTGAGTAGTCGTCTCCACCTTTAGCGGTGAATACATTTGTTGCTACGAAGTAGTTTTTCGCGTCCTCAAGAGCTACATATTCAGTTCCTACTTTAACTTCTACTTTAGTTACGCGTTTACCAGCTTCTTTTGAGCTATCATACTCAAATTTCATTCCAGCTACGTGTAAAAATGCACCGTTTTCTTTTGGTGCTTGAGATACTGAATGTTCTAAAGCCGCTTTAATTTCTGAACCTTTAAGTTCCATGATCGCTAATGCATTACCAAATGGCATTACTTTTATTGCTTCTCCAACCGTAATGTCCCCAGCGTCGATAGAAGCACGGATTCCCCCACCATTTTGAAGTGCGATTACAGTTTTATCATTAATAGATTTCGCTTTTGCAAGCATACCGTCAGTCATCAGGTTACCAAGGTTCGTTTCATTGAAACGCACACTTGACTTACCTTCAGTATCTCCAGCACGTTGACCGTCTAACATTGAAACAGCCGATACGCCAGTTGATTGAGTTTTGATTGCTTCAACTTCAGCTTTGTACGGTGCCAATAATTTCACAGCTGCTTCATCAGCAACAAAACTATCTGCATTCATTTCCAAATATTCACCAGCGAATACAGTAACTTCACCATCTTCGTTGAATGTAACATCAAGTGTACCAAGTAATTTACCGTACTCGTTAGCTGTTACGATGACAGTAGGAGCTGTAAACTCTTTTGAAACGATAGGAGCATCAATTTTCGAATGTGTATGTCCACCAACAATAATGTCGATGCCTTCTACTTTTTTCGCTAATTCCAAATCATTGTCAAAATTCAATGAATCATCCAACCCTATATGGGAAAGAGCAATGATTTTATCGATTCCTTGATCTTGGAATGCTTTTACTGAAGCTTTGGCAGATTCGATGTAGTTTTTGAATTCCACTTTTCCAGTAGAAGAAATTGTCGGTGTTTCTTCAGTTGTTAAACCGAATACCCCAACTTTTTCACCATTTACATCCAATACTACCCCATTGTAAATTTGACCATCTTTAGCATCTGCTGCATACGTATTTGACTGTAATCCTTTGAATAAATCATCTTTTGAGAAGTCCACGTTTGCTGATACCATTGGGAACTTAGCCGCTTTGATGAACTCAGTCAAAGACTTATGTCCATCTGCAGATGACCCTAAGTCAAATTCATGGTTACCGAAAGTCATTGCATCATATCCAAGGTAGTTCATCATTTCAACGTCAGCTGCGCCTTCAAATGCATTGAAGTAAAGATCTCCAGAGAAAACGTCACCAGCATCCAAAAGAATGTTATTTTTGTTTTCAGCACGAATCTCTTTAATTGCAGTTGCTCGGAATGGCGCTGTATCCAAATATGCATGCGTATCATTTGTGTGCATGACTGTTAGATCGAAGAAACCAAAGTTCTCTTTTGCACGATCAAGGAACAATGCAAGCTCGCCGCGTTTAACTGCTGCAGAAGCACCAAATTGCGTATCTGTTTTGCCGTTCGTGATACCAGCTTTGACCAATGCGTCAACATACTTGGCAAAATTGGAGTTAACATCAGTAAATTTAGTTTCTTTTACATCAGTATTGATTGTTAATTTAGCAGCATTCGCTACAAGTTTAGCAGTTTCATTACGTGTAAGATCATCATATGCACCGAAAGATGTATCCGTCTTACCACTGATGATTTTTGCTTCCGCCAATGCATTTACTGCCCACTTGGCACGGTCAGGGACGTCTGTAAATCCAGCATTTTTATAAGTTCCATCTTCTTTAAATCCTAACGCACGCGCAACAAGAACTGCAGCGTCAACTCGGTCGATATTTGCATCTGTACCAAATTTCGTATCTGATAGGCCTTTCGTGATACCATTTCCAACTAAGAAGTTGACGGCATCCGTATATTTCTCACCTACGTCTGTAAATTTCAGTTCATCAGCTGAAGCAGCTGGTGCTAATGCGACAGCAACTGCTGCAGTAGCGATGGTTGTTGCCAGGAATTTTTTGTTCTTCGATAACTTCGACATGTACAAATTTCCTCCTCGGGTTATGTAAATTGATAGGTAAAAACTCTTACATTATTAACTTTACCAAAACTTTCAGAAATAATATAGCTCATTTACAAAATCTTTAGAAATCATTTGTAAACGTTTACAAGTAAACACAAAAAAAGAAGACTGACTTTTCAATCAGACTTCTTTTTAATAGAGATATACTTTTTAAGAAAATAAATGATGATCAATGCCATAGCTGCTCCAAATGAATCAAGCATTACATCATGAATCGTAGGCGTTCGGCCGCCAGTCAAGGATTGATGATACTCATCGATACCTGCGATTCCAACTGTCAGGATAAAGGCGAGAGTGAACTTCCGGAAAGCGTAATAGATGGCCGTTGCCAATGCTCCAAAAATGAATACATGTGCACCTTTTCGTAGTAGAAACTCAATGAAAGCATGGTAACCCCTCTCTTCTACCGAAATAGTAGTTCCCCAATATGGAATCTGGAAAATCGAGAGGAACCCTTTCAATGGTTCATTAGGAAACAATCGTTTTAAATCCGGAATCAGCGATTGCTCCTCATATGTTTGGCCGGAAGAATAAAAGAGTACGATAAGGATGATGATAAAGAAAATTGATTTTTTCATAGGCTTAAGTTTAACACATTTTTCCTATTTTGAATAAGCATAAAAAAGTGGCAGTCATCCTTACGACCGCCACTCATGTGAATTATTTATTTGCTAGAAAACATATGGACCCAATAGATTCGACCATTTGAATCTTTTGCGACGCCCGCACCGATATTTGTATAATCTTTGTTTAGAATGTTTGCTTTATGACCTGGAGAATTCATCCATGCTTTTACCACTTCTTCAGGAGTACGTTGTCCATAAGCGATATTCTCACCAAAACTGCGGTAACTATAGCCGAAATGTTTCGCCATATCCCATGGTGCACCATACGTTGAGGATGTATGATCGAAATAATCGTTTTTTACCATGTCTTCTGCTTTGACGGTTGCAATTTTTGATAGAGGAGCATCAATTGCAAGTGCAGGCAGCCCCGCTTTTGAACGTTCAATATTCACCAATCGAGCAGTTTCTTTTGCTGTATCGTTTACGGTAAGGGTGGTATCCACATACATTTTTTTCGCTTCGTCATACCTGTTGACACCAGAATCTCTTATTTGATCCCAAGTCATTGCCCGGTCTACAAATGCAGATAATTGACCACGCGTCACTTTTCCGTATGGATTGAACGTGTTCCATGTCTCACCTTGCGAGATTCGCACCTCAGCCAACGTTGTAATATACGGATGCCAACTGTCTTTTGGCACATCCTTGAAAGAGATTTGGTGATTATCATCGATTTTTACTTGGTAACTGACGACCAATATCTTGGCCATCTGAGCACGAGTTAACGGAGCATCAGGATTGAACTTGGATGCATTGGAAAATATGCCTTTCTCCGTCAGTGCACGAATTTCTTTGTAAGCACCGTGCGTTGAAGGAACATCTTGATAACTCGTCTTGTAAGTGCTTTCAAGTGGCAGTTTTAACGCACGTGCCAAAATCTTCGCAGCTTGTTCACGAGTAACCTGTTTTTCCGGTCCAAAATATCCATTACTATAGCCATTGATGATTTTTGCATTTGAAAGTTTTATGATTGAATCGTATGCCCAGTGATTCTTGGACACATCTGGAAAACCAGCAGCTAACGTGTTCGTTGGAATGAATAATGTTATAGCAATCAAAGCCGCGACTATAAACTTCATCTTCTTCATCCTCCCACATCCTTTCTGTTTCCTACTACTCTATCAAAAATTCGAATATTTCGAATGAGTAAAATGTTGCAGGAAGATGGGGCTATGTGGGTAGGGGGATTCTATTATTCGAGGGTGGAATTCTAGATCTCATGTGTTGATTTCTAGATTTCAATAGCGGAATTCGTGGATTCTCTTAAGCGAATGTTTTATCCTATTATTCGAGGGTGAAATTCGAGATTTTATTCTGGTAATTCTATATCTCACTTATAGAATTCGAGGATTATCCGATAAACAAATTGTTCGCTTGATTGCCAACACACAATTTGGTATATTCGAAAAAAGGAGCTGATATTTATTCAAATGGTAAGAGTAATGTCTGCAAAACTACTCGCACTCCGACGTTTACATCGTCGTTTGTCGATAAATCATCCCAAATTTGTCGATGTCCAACAAGATCTCTATAATTCAAAAGCCGGACACGGAGGTGAAGAATATATCGATTCCGTGCTTTCAACTATTCATTTCCCAATCCCCCACATAATTCTTCCCAACTTTCGACTCCAAGAAAGAAACATTCCTTCTACCCAAATTGACATCCTACTTATCACACCAGCTTATGCTTTGATCATTGAAGTGAAAAATTGGGCAGGCATCATTACGTTTCAAGACACTGGACAAGTAATTCAAGAAAAAGATGGATTTGTTCGTTCGATGGACTGCCCTATCGTTCAAGCAGAATATTACCAGGAAAACTTGCAAGACTGGTTTATGAATAATGCTGTTCCTTCTACAGTACACCGCGTTGTCATATTCCCATTCGCATCAACTATACTTAAAAATGCTGAAAATAGAGGCGTTCATTTTGCAAAGGAATTGCCTAGCATTATCCGTAGATTAAACAAACTCCCAGTACAATTAACAAATGAACAATTTAATTCCCTTTCGTTAAAACTCAATGCTTCAAATCGTCCCTTTTCCGACCAATCTCTTTGCGATAAATATGGAGTTCTGCCCTCTGAACTATCTCGAGGAATTTATTGTTTGAAATGTGATGGACCACTTGTTAAGCGAACTAATCGAATTTATGTTTGTTCTCACTGTTTATATATACCTGATAATCCTTTGTATGATGTAATGATGGACTGGTTTACATTAGTTGACTCTCATATAACGAATAAACAATTACGCCTACTTTCCGGAGTTGAGGTACCCTATACAGTAGGATATTTCATGAAAAAAACAAATTTCCCTCGCTCCGGGAAAACCAAAGCAACCGTATATCACATTAATAATGAAGAAAAGAATAACTTCGTATTGGATAGAATGAAAAAGGGTTAATCAGAATTTAATTATGATTGGGAGCTTCAGAGAAATTATCTGAAGCTCTATTTGTGTTCAATTGTAAGATTTATTGAACTGGATAGATTCCCCTGGAAAAGTAAATTGCCTCCCGAAATGGAGAATTCCGCCTTCGAATGCTTGATATAGCAATTTGAAGTCTTGAATTCCATCCGCGATTACATGATATAGCGTACACCACTAGCAACGTGTCATTTGGCTTGCCAAATGACACCATTTCAAGCACGTCCAAATGTGCGGATACTGTGAAATGTAGATATCCGCCTGGGAATTCTAGATATCGCACCACGAAATGGAGAATTCCGCCTTCGAATGCTTGATTTAACGACTCGAATTCTCGAATTCCATCCGCGAATACTAGAATGAGCTCATACCCACCCTCCAAATCAAACGAAAGCCCCTTCTCGTAGAAGGGGCTTTCGTTCATATCTCTATTTTTGCGATTAAAACGTCTTGGACTAGGCGATTAAGGATTACGGGCAATTCCACGAAGGCACTGTGAATGTGGAGTCTTTCTGTTCGTTTGTGAGCGTCTTTTCCGAAAGGACCCACGTTGAGAACCGGTGCTTTCAGTTGGCTCATTTCGTCAAATGGAATAGAGTAAGTGTCTCCCCAGGCCGGTGTGTTTGCCTCGAATACTTGCCATCCGCCACTGGTGTCATCGTAGTTTACGTAACTTAAGTCTGAAATCCCGTTAAAATAGTGCATGCGTTCCACTGGAAGATTGAATTCACGTAGCCCCAGGTCTTTAATATAGCCCACACATTCCTCCACCAGGGAATCTTCGCTCGTATTTACCGCGGGGTAATAGGGTGGTGCATATAATAATACCATTGCCGGTGCAAGTTCTTGACACTGGATCATCAGTGTATCAACGATGCGGAAGGACTTTTCGCGATCATCCCATTCCATGTGATCACGGACAGTTGTTTTCACGCTGTCCACATATTCAGCACCAAACTTTTGTACGGCATGACTCAGTAATTCTTCATAACGGATGACTTTGATTGTACCGACGGGATCAACACCTTCCCGAGTACAAACTGCATGGTAATCTTTATTGCAGGCATCAGCTGCCTGTTGAGCAACTCCTTCAAAAATTTTCATGACATCCGCAGCATTGCGTTTCATCAAGAAAACATTATAGAGTGCGGTTGCCCGGTAAGGCGTCTGGACTGAGTATTCCATTTTCAAATCCTTCTGTTGGAGAGAAACCGGCAAAGGTGTTTTTTCTCCCAACACCGTTTCTTGAAATAAGGAATTGAACTCCATCCGTTGTGTCAGGTAAGACGCAATATAATTTGCGGTGATCCCTCTTAACGGTTCGCCAACATGGGTTTCCATTCCATAAAACAAAGCGGACGGCATGATTTTGCCAATGGTACCCGAATAAATGTAATACTTTTCATCCCCCGGTTCTTGAGAGAAAACCGGTTCACTGTTCAAAAATAGTTTAAACGAAAGCTCATGGGAATCCCGCAGGTCGATTAATTTCTTTACCGCAGCCCTCATCCCGGAACTGTTTGTTTCCTCATCTGGAACGGTAAGCAGGATTAAATTGATTGGCCAGTTTTCTGCACTCGCACGCTCAATCAAGCTCATATGCAAGACAAGACCCATTTTCATGTCCATTGTGCCACGTCCGAATAAATAATCTCCTGATTCCAGGTCAAGTCGTGCATCATCAGGTAATTCATCCTTTTTGTCATGCAAAGCCTTTGTCAGCATTTCAGGCTCGAAAGCAAGGGCTTCCAGGTCGCCATACTCCTCTGTGTTGACTGTGTCGAAATGACTGATCAGCACAATGGTTTCTGTTGCTTCCGGGTGTTTATAAAGTGCCGTCAGAAGTTTCCGTCCAAGGTCCGCTTCAGTCAGTTCTATTTGTTCAGGATGCTCATGGAAGTAGGGTATATCCTGTAGCTTCGATTGGATTTTGAATGGAAATTCACGCTCGCCATCTGATAACGTCATACTTTTCCAGCTCACGACTTCGCAGAGTAACGAACGGAGTGCTTCAGGTGTTGACCACATTAGTTGTGTCATAAAGAGTATCCCCTTGCTCTAAATACTGTTTTAGATTGTACGTTCTGATCTTAACTTCATAATGAAAGATTCCATGCGATCCATACCTTTTACTAATAAAGGCATCGCATATGCGTATGAAATTCGAAGGAACCCTTCCCCATATTCACTAAAAGCGCTTCCTGGTACACAAGCTACTCCACCTTCTTTCAATAAGCGCGTTGCAAAATCAAAAGAGGACAGACCGAATTCTTTAATAGAAGGAAAAATATAAAAGGCTCCGTTTGGCTTCACCACATCAAGACCCATGCTGATTAAACGATCATAGACAAAATCTCGTCTTGCCATATATTCTTTGTTCATTTCGGCAGGTACGTGACGATTGTTTGTCAATGCTTCAATCGCCGCATATTGTCCTGGAAGTGACGCGCAGACCGTATTATATAAATGCACTTTCAGTACGTGCTGCATCAATGCTTCCGGTCCCAGCACAAATCCGATTCTCCAACCTGTCATGGAATGGGATTTCGAAAGGCCATGCAACAGGAATAATTTGTCTCTTAATATCGGATAGGATGCAAAAGATATATGTTCTCCAACAAAGGTATTTTCACTGTAGATTTCATCCGTAATAATATATATTTCTTTTTTTGCCAAAACATCCGCTAATGCATCCATTTGAGCAGGTAAGATTGTAACGCCTGTTGGATTAGATGGAAAGTTAAATAACACGGCTTTTGTTTTGTCTGTAATTAATGAAGCAAGTCTTTCTGCTGAAGGTTGGAATTGTGTGTCAGATGTATCCAGATATACCACTTTCGCTCCGCATAAAGCAATGATCGGTTCGTAAGCAGAATAGAGTGGTGCCGGTAAAATGACTTCATCCCCTTCTTCGAGAATCGTTCGGAAAACGGAATCAATCGCTTCACTCGCACCATTTGTCACGACGATTTCAGTTTCAGGATTATATGAAAAACCGTATGTGTCAGTGAAGAATGAATTGATTGCTTTTCGCAATTCGAGCAAACCGGCGTTATGTGAATATCCGGTCAAGTTCTTTTCAATAGCGGCAATACCTGCGGCTTTAACTGTATCCGGTGTAGGAAAGTCCGGCTGCCCGATTGTCAGATTGACAGCATCTGGATAATGGACCAATTGATTCGAGAATTGACGTATTCCCGGTACGATTAAATTTTTTGCGCGTTCGTTAATTGATAAAGACATCATTCTTCAGCCCTTCTTAGCTAAAAATTACTTCGTGAAGCTCGGTAACCATAAAGACATGGATGGTACAAACGTAATAACCAACAAACAGATTATCATGGAAATGAGGAACGGTATGATCGCCATGACAATTCGTTCAAATTTAACATTACCTACACTTGAAGCTACGAATAGATTAACACCTAACGGGGGTGTTATAAAGCCAATAGCCAAGTTCGCTACTAGAATTACTCCGAAATGTATCGGATCGACGCCAACAGCAGTGACGATCGGCAATAAAATCGGTGTTAATACTACAAGAGCACTGATTGTGTCGATGAACATTCCAACAATCAATAGCAATACGTTGATAGCCAACAGAATAGCGATTGGGTTAGACGACAATTCAGTTAAAAACCTGGATATATCGTCCGGTATTTTCTCCAAAGTCATAAAATAAGCAAATGAAACAGATAAGCCAATTATGATCATGGTCGTAGCGTTAATGACCACCGCTTCACGGCAACTCTCGTAAAACGATTTCCACGTAAGTTCCTTATAGACAAACATGCCCACGATAAATGCATAAACACACGCTACCACAGCAGCTTCAGTCGGCGAGAAAATTCCTCCGTAAATCCCGCCCAATATAATAACGGGTATGATCAAGGCCCATTTTGCCTCATACGTTGCTTTTAATACATCCTTGAAAGAAAATTTGACGGATGATTCCGGTTTATATCCACGTTTTTTCGCGATGAAATATGAAGTGATCATTAAGCCGGACCCGATTACAATCCCGGGAATAATTCCAGCTAAAAACATGCTTCCGACTGAGACCCCGCCAATTACTCCATACAGAACGAATGGAATGCTCGGTGGAATAATCACACCTATCGAACCCGCTGAGGCTGCCACGGCTGCCGCAAATCCCCCATCATACTTACGTGCCTTCATTGCAGGGATCATGAATCCTCCGATTGCGGCTACTGTTGCAGGGCCAGAACCCGAGATGGCCGCAAAGAACATGCATGCCACAATGGTCACCATTGATAAACCACCGATCATCCAGCCTACCATGGCAGATGCCATATCAAGCAAACGTTTGGAAACCCCTCCTTTTCCCATTAATATGCCCGCAAGCATGAAAAAAGGAATAGCGAGCAACGGAAATGAATCCAATGAAGTGAAGGCTTTCTGTGTAATGATCTGCAAAGGTAATGTCGATCCGAAATAAATCGCTACCAAGGCAGAAACGCCTAGAGAGATAGCAATCGGCACACCGATCAGAAGACAGACAAACAGCGTTCCAAATAATAAGGCAATCGTCATGCTACAATCTCCTCCTCAGGGTTTCGTTCATAGTCGCCTCGCCAAACAGCTGCCAATTGTTGGATCAATCGAATCGACATGCCCGCTCCTCCAAGTGGAATGGCCAAAAATGGAATCCACATCGGCAATTGCATCGCCGGTGTCACTTGACCGTAGTTAATGCTCGCCAGAACCAGTTGAGTTCCAAAAACCGCAAGGAATAGGGCAATGACAAACCAAATGGCAATTGAAATCGATTCCATCACTTTTCGTGGGAACCCTTTAAATCTCGTGATGAATGCTTCCACGCGGATATGCTGTCTCTTTTTGACCGCATAACTAGCGCCAATCCAAACCTGGAATATATGTATGTAGCGAGCCATTTCTTCTGTCCAGCTTGGCGCTGATTCGAAAACTTTTCTTCCGACCACTTGACCGAATATGAGAAGTACCATGACAATTAGGGATGCTACCAGCAAAAATTCTTCAAATCGTTCAAATTTCTTGATCATGAGCTACTCATTCCTTTCAAAAAGGAAGAATCAAGGTTAACGGCCCCCTGATTCTTCATCATTTTAATTATTTGCTTCTAATGCCTTATTTACTAGGTCTTCACCAATTTGTGGCACGTACTGATCGTATACTGATTTCGCAGCTTCACGGAATGCATTACGTTGTTCTTCTGTTAAGTCATTGACTTTCATGCCGCTTTCTTCAAGCTTTGTCAAGAATTCGACATCTTGTTCCTGTGCTAATTTACGTTGTTCAGTGCGGTACTCTTCAGACGCTTCCATTACTAATGCTTGTAAGTCTTCAGGAAGTTCATTGTAGAAGTTGTTGTTCATCAACAAAATTGTTGCAGCATAAACGTGACCGGTAAGAGTCAAGTAATCTTGCACTTCATAAAACTTGTTTGTGTAGTAAAGAGAGATTGGACATTCCATTGCGTCATACGTTTTTTGTTGCAAAGCAGTATACAATTCACCGAATGCGAATGGTGATGCATTTGCACCGAATGCTTTAAATGTATCCGTGTGTAACGGGTTTTCCAACGTTCTTAATTTCAAGCCTTCCAAATCACTAGGTGATTCAACTGGACCGTTATTATTGGACATATGACGGAAACCATTTTCACCAAACACTAAACCTTTCAAGTCATTATTTTCAAGATCATCGAGCAATTGCTGACCAAGTTCACCGTCCAGTGCCTTATAAGCTGCTTCATTGTTGTTGAACAGGAATGGTAAGTCAAATACCATGAACTTTTCGTTGAATGATGCAAGTGGAGCTACAGCTGGAATGGTCATTTCAATGTTTCCTAGTTGGACTGCTTCAATTGCTTCACGGTCCGAAGCATACAATTGGCCATTTGGATAAAGTTCCACTTTCAATCGTCCATCCGACTCCGACTCCAGTTTTTCTTTTAATGTTTCAGCTGCAATATGTGAAGATTGTTCTTCAGGAACCAGATAGGAAATACGGATCGTGTAGGACTCGTCCCCTTCTTTTCCGGATGTTGATGACGAGCCACCATTGGACTCCGGACGACCACACGCTGCTAAAATTAATGTTAATGCGATGAAAACTAGTAATAATTTCTTCATTGATTCTCTTCCCCCTTATGAAAGTAAACCAGAAACCGGCGTTCAATATTCGCCATATGTTTCTCCATTTCGTCCCTTGCTTTTTGTGAATCTTGCTTCTCTAGCGCTTCCACGATAAGAGCATGCTCTTCTACCGCTTCCTTCGCTGAAATTGGTAGTGTATTAGAAAGCACGAGAAACGCGCGATTTACCCCGGTGTTAACATGTTCAATGATTTCACTTAACTTTGGATTATGGCTCTTTCCAGCCAATAGAAGATGGAATTCACGATCTAGATCAATAAAGTATTGAAAATCATCAGCTGCAACCGCTTCCAATTGATGTCTCAAATTTTCTTTGAGATTTTTTATCAGCTTGCGATCAAATATCGTTGCGATTTTCTCGATATTGTAAGTTTCCAATATTCTCCTTAGTTCCATCTGATGTAATGAATCTTCTTTTGTAAAAGTCGCTACTGTTGCTGGTCGACCTTTATGAAGTTCAATAAGCCCCTCTATGGCAAGTTTCCTTAATGCCTCCCTGAGCGGAGTGCGGCTAATCCCTAAATCCGCTGCTAATTTTTCTTCCGGCAATTCTTCTTCCGGTGCTAACCTTCCAGATATGATTGCATTTCGGATCATTTCATAAGATTGATCTGCCAAGGTGAGATTTTTTACGATTTTCTTCAAGGCTGTATGGCCTCCTTAACAGGATTGAACGTCGGTTTCCTGTTTGATGTGTACTGTATACAGAAATTATATTTTATTCACTTGAAATTGTAAATATAAATTTTAGAAAATTCTTTGTTGATGAAATAATACTATTTTTAGTGCTAGACTATATAATTAATGAATATTAAACTTAATGAAATAAGAATCATATTATCATTTGTGTATATTAATACATTTTTATTAATAAAAGGAGTGGGGAATTAGTGATTGAGGAACTAATAAATTCAATAGGAAGTAACAAAGTGAGTCAGAGCGAATCTGACCTTTATAAATTCAGCAGAGATGAATCATCGCATCTGGCAGTAGAACCGGACATAGTCGTGTTTCCTGAATCACAGGAGGATATTTTGAAAACATTGCACATTGCGCGTAAATTTCAAGTACCTGTTGTACCATACGGCGCTGGGTCCGGCTTGGAAGGACAAGTCATCCCGATACATAAAGGGATATCCATGAGTTTTGAGAGGATGAACCAAATCGTGGACTTTCAACCTGAGGATTTAACGATTACTGTGCAAGCAGGAGTCACTAGATTGCAGTTGAATGAATTCGTGAATAAACACGGTCTCCACTTCCCGATTGATCCCGGAGCAGATGCAACCATTGGTGGTATGACTGCTACAAATGCCAGCGGAACTACGGCAGTCAGATACGGTTCCATGAGAGACCAACTTCTTGACTTAAAAGTTATCATGGCGGATGGCAAGGTCATCCACACAGGGTCCAAAGCAAAAAAATCATCCTCCGGCTATCATTTAACCGGGTTATTTGCAGGTTCTGAAGGGACACTTGGCATCATTACCGAGATTACTTTACGATTGCATGGAATTCCTGAACACACAGTCGCTGCGAGATGTACATTTGAAAGCGTTGAAGAATGTGCAACCGCAGCGCAATCCGTATTAACGAGTGGAATACCTGTCCTGCGAATGGAATTGTTGGATGCAAATAGTATTGCGCAAGTAAATGTATATGGTGACTACTCCTTCCCCGTTGAACCTTCGTTGTTTTTCGAGTTTGCAGGTTCCTTTCATGGCGCAATGGAAGATGCTGATACAACAAAAACATTATGTATTGACCTTGGGTGTAGAAACTGGGAAACAGCAGTAGGTTCAAAAGAACGATCTTTGCTCTGGAAGGCCCGTCATGAATTGGCTTATGCCTTCAGACACAATAAAGGGATGGCGGTAACAGGAGGGGATGTCTGTGTGCCGATTTCAAAACTTCCGCAAATGGTTGCACATGCTCGAAAATTGATTGAGGAAAGTGGTTTACATGGAGGGACATTCGGTCATGTTGGAGATGGGAATTTCCATACCATCATAATGTACAATCCTGATTCACCATCGGAAAAAGCAGCAGCGGAGCACACAAATGAACAACTTGCCCTATTGGCGATTTCTTTAGCAGGGACATGTACCGGTGAGCATGGGGTCGGTCTGGGGAAGATTAAATATCAATTGAAAGAACATGGTGAAGCCCTGAGCGTGATGAAACAAATGAAAAACCTTTTGGATCCATTAAATATCTTGAATCCCGGTAAGATTTTCCCAGAAGACATATAAAATAAGCATAGGAACCCTGCTTAACTTCCTTGAATCTTTTTTCCTGTTCATCCGTATATTAATGCATCAGTAAATTTAGGAGGAACAATTTTGTTAAAAAACCCTGGAATCGCGGCTGTGTTGAGTTTCTTTTGGACCGGCGTCGGCCAAATATATAATGGACAGATTATGAAAGGCTTACTTTTAATTGTTGTGCAACTCATCAATTCCGCACTGATGTTTGTACTGATTGGATTCATCACGTTCCCGCTCGTATGGATTTGGGGAATATACGATGCTTACAAAGTAGCCGATCGAATGAATAAGGGCACCTATTGACCACTTCCTTTGGGGAGTGGTTTTTGTTGTTCTATGCGCGGTTTTTGTTGTTCTATTCGCGATTTACGAGGTTCTATGCGCGATTCTAGGTCGTCTTTGCGCGGAATGACGCCCTTTATGCTCGTTTTGTTATCGCCTATGCGCGATTTCCAGAAAAACATCAATTTCTCTTGCCATATTTCCTCCACCTCCCCTTCCCAGTTTGTAGTAAATCCATTTTTTTCAGCATACGTGTCGCTACATCCTTGCTTTCTATGTGGAAGAATCTGCGAAATTCATTATTAGTTATTTCCTTTCCGAAAATCAAAAAGTAATCGGATAAAGTCTGTAAATGTGCATTCTCGGAAGTGTGTCCATCGAAACAAATCCATTTCTTTTTTACTCTTTTCATTCCAAGCTGTTGGCATGAAGGACATTCAACCCCCGTTTTTATATCGCCTGTTACAAGACTGTATTTGTCTATCAATGGTTTATGTATATAGTCTCGATGAGCTAAAAGCAGCTCTTCTCCCAACTTTTCTAGTTCGTCATTGCTGAGCAATATTTTATTAACGTGCATTTTCCGAATCTTTTTAGTTAAATATCTGGGTCTGACGATTTCAAAACTACAATTGTTTGCGATGATATTTGAATCTGAGTTTGTAAATACGATCACCCCATGCACAGGAAGGAACCAATTTCGCTTCATCATCCAATCTTTTAACCAGATAATATTTTTATCCAATTGTTCCTCTGGACTATCAAGTATCACTACTTCACCCTCGGCATTTGTCTGCTTCATAAAATAAGGATCCTGCATCAATTCAACTGTATGCTTAATGTTCTTCACTTCGATAATCAGAGCATAAGACTGAGTCAAAAATAGATTATCCATTTGGAAAAAGGAAGATGCCTTTAAGTGAAGATCATGGAGGATCAGGTGTGGCTCACTGTGATCATATTGAGCCAATTGCCGATTAACAAACTCTTCTCCTGAAACACCTGCTTTAGAACGGAAATAGTTTTTTTCCACCTCTTTAAACCTCGGATGTTGACCATTCAACCTTTTCTTCAATGCTTCATGCCCTAAAAAATTCATTTGGACAGACCTATTTTTGATAATCATGAAAGTCCCCTTTTTAGGAAATGTATCATGAATCAAAATTGTACGCAAAAATCATGAAATTCCATTTTGGTCACGAAATTTGCGCGAAATTGAATTTCCAGGCATAATTCTGACTTAATATTGAGATGTCGTTCAAGAAATGAAGGAAAATAAAATTTTGGCGTCTTGAGATGTCTATTCTCGAAACCTTGTCGACTATACGCGTTTTTCTACTCTTTTTGCGCGTTTCCTTGTCGACTATGCGTCATATCGTGCTCTCCATGCGCGTTTTCCACCAATCTATACGCACTTCAAAAAAACGGTCCTCCGTAGATGCGGAAGACCGTTTCTTCTCCGCCTCACTCTTCCGAGACGGATTTCTTAGCTTTATATTTTTTCCACAAGTCTTCTGCAGCACCAGATCCGAAAATAACTCCTGCAACGATCAATATGAGCCCGTATATATGCGAAGCCGTGATGATTTCTCCCAGGAAAACAGACGAACCAATCAATGTAAACAATGTATTCAAATTCATGAATATCGCAGCTTTTGACGGCCCTGCTTTCCCAATCGAATAATTGTAGAGCATATGGCCGACAGCAGTCCCGAATATGGCACTACCACAGAATGCACCCCAAAACAAAGGCGGTACTTCAAGGAATTTTTGAATTTCCCCTGGCTCCTGTACAAGACTGATCAAGAACAGGATGGACGACCCTACCAGGAACATATATGCAGTAAGCAATCTTGGATCGATCGTTTTCGCTGCCTTGCTGATGACCAAGTAACTGAATACTTGGGTGAAAATGGACAAGAACACAAACACATCCCCAAAAGATAATCCGGATGTTCCATCTCCCGCTGCCAATACCGTTGCACTGACCCCGATAAGACCAAGGACCACACCAAACCATTGCCAACGGGACGGATAAACTTTCATGATCAATGACACAAGCACAGCCGTCAATACCGGTCCCGTTCCAAGAATCAATCCGGCATTCGAACTGGTTGTCATGGTAAGTCCGATAGACAGGAAATAATGGTGGCAGACCACGTTCAGAAGTGCTCCAAGGACAATCGGTTTTAATTCTTGCTTCGTCGGTTTTCTCACCATTTTCAGTGCAGCCAAAATTGAAAACACGGTTACACTCGCAAGAAATATGCGGAATGCAGTCGTTGTTACTGGCTGCACTTCACTGACTAAATATTTAACTGCCGGTAAGTTAAAGCCCCATAAAAACATGACAAAGACGAGAATGCCATAGATTTTCCAATGTTTCATTCGGCTTTCACCCCACCTTTTATTTCGCGAGTCGAAAAACATTAGAACTATCGTAAACCTTTACTTCCCTATAGTAAATGCTTATTTTTCAAAATCGTACTTTTGCCGCTTAACGAGTAAACTGAATACGATAAAAATTACAAATGATAAAACTATCGGCAGTGTCACTGTATGGACACCAAATAAATTCCCATTGATCTGATTGTAAAAATGTAACGCAATATAGGAAGCAATGCCTGTCACCATGGAGGCAATCGCTCCATATTTATTGCCATATGACCAATACAATCCTAGGACGACTGGCCAAATAAATGCCGCCTCAAGACCTCCAAAAGCAAATAAATTGAGGAAAATCAGTAATTCAGGCGGATTCAAAGCCAGCAAAAATACGACGGAACCAAGAATTGCCGTTATACCGAAACTCATGCGCTTAATTGTTTTTTCACTTGCATCAGGTTTTATATAGTTCATGTAAACATCCTTCACGATGGACGAACTGACTATAATCAACAGCGAATCCACCGTCGACATAATTGCGGCCATCGGTGCTGCCAAGACAATGCCTGCAAGCCAAGCAGGCAAAACTTCCAGTGCAATAAGTGGAATAACTGTATCCGGTATCTCAATGCCTGGTAGAACCGGGCGTGCAAAAATGCCGATCAAGTGCATGTTCAGCATGATAAAACCTGTCACGATGGTCCCGATAACCAACGCCCTATGCATCGCACGTGAATTTTTATAGGACATCGCTCTGACAGCCATTTGTGGCAGACCGACAACCCCTACTCCAACCAAAATCCAGAAGGAAGACACATATGCGGCAGATAAATTGCCATCACCTCCATACGGAGTAACAAGTCGGGGATTTTCATTCACCAGACCCTGGACGATATGATCGATTCCGCCACCCGCTATCACAACCCCGATAAGAAGAATGAGTGTCCCGATTACCATCACTCCTCCTTGCACGGCATCCGTCAATGCGACCGCACGGAATCCACCGATAGTGACATAGACCAAAACGGAAACTGCAAAAATGAATAAAGCCGTATGATAATCCAATCCGGTCAGCGATTCAATTAAGCGTCCTCCACCTACCCACTGAGCGGTCATCGCCGAAAACAGGAAAATGATCATACTGGCAGCTGATATCAGGACAACAGTCGTACTCTTGTAACGCACTCTCAAAAAGTCGATTAAAGTGATTGAATTATACCGGCGGGCTAAAATAGCAAACTTTTTGCCTAGTATTAACAGAACAAAGTATCCTGTCACGACTTGCGTCATGGCCAGCAAAATCCATCCAAATCCCATTGTGTAAGCAGTACCTGGTCCTCCAAGAAAACTGGATGCGCTGCCATATGTCGCAACCATGGTCATGGCGAGAACGAACCCACCGAGTTCGCGCCCCCCAAGGAAATATTCCTGCAAAAAACTGTTTGACGAAGAAATTTTCGTTGACGCATAATAACCGATGAGGAATATGATGATCAGGAAAATAATCATTGGCAAGACAACGGCCATATTCACCTCGCATCCTCCTCCTCAAACGCTACATCTTTCAGCACAAACTTTGCCAAGACGATAACGGTGATGCAAATAAGTATGAATCCAACTACACAACTATAAAAAAACCAATCTGGCAAACCGAAAATATAGGTATATTCCTCAACTGGTCGAGAACCAAGGCCATAAGCAAAGCCGTACCACCAGATAAAATGTACGATTGCCAATCCTACACCGATAAGAGCCTCCCGATGCGCAATCTTGAATCGTGGATCTTGTTGTTGCATAGCAATCCCTCCCAAGTCTCGTATTATCAATAATTTGAATGTACCTGTCACTTTTTGTATGGATACCAAAACTTATTCCTATTATAACCAAAAAAGAGCACCCAGAAGGATCCTCTTTTTATATCAAAACATACAATATTTTGTAACATCAAGTACATGAAGTCAGATTTTACGACAATATGTCTTTAATTGAAACACTCAACCCTTTTTTTCAGATGGCTTGATCTTACTGAGAATATCAAGGACTTGATGCATGTCTTCATTTGTTATGTCACCAAAGGTTCTATTAAAATAAGCGTATACAATGTCATCCATTTCATTTACAAGTTTTAATCCTTCATCAGTCATGGTTAAATAAACGCTTCGGCGATCTATACTGCTTCGTTCTCGAATAATGTAACCTTTTTTTACCAATTTTTCACTTGTTAACGTGACATAGCTATTCGTAGTGTTCAGTCTCCTGGCAACATCCGAAACTCGAAGGGTCCGGTCGTCTTCCAAAACACGTAATACTGTGAATTCACTATAGGGAATGTAATCTTCAAATTCGACAGCAAAATCCTGTCGAACGGAACGTACTAAATAACGGAAAGTACGTGTAAATTCCAATATTAATTCTTTACGGTTTTCCATTTTGAAACCCCTTCAACATCAAATAGTTTACCAACATAACTAATAGGTAATATTACGCCTGTCGAAATAAGGTGTCAACACTAGGGATAAGGAACAAATGGTTACTTTCCCTTGAACAGAGATACGTTTCAAATTTTTGCAACAAAAAGAAAATCTTTTAACTTGGTTAGTTAAGAAGATTTGGAAAGGCAATATTGATAAATTTGTGCGGTGACAAGGCAATCACCCAACGCATCATGAGCATTATGCTCCAGTTGTAAATAGTGCGCCAATGTTGTTAATTTATGATTTGGCGTATCATTAATTACTTTTCGGGCCAATTTTAATGTATCAATGACGGAATACCTAGGAACATCAACTCTATCCTCAAGCGCGTATAAAAAACCCATGTCGAACGAAGCATTATGTGCCACGATCGGAAGATCTTCAATAAACTCGATAAGTCTGAGAATGACTCGCTCAACTGTCGGTTCGTTTTTCACCATACTATTTGAAATCCCCGTCAACGATGTGATACGGGCAGAAATTGCACGAGATGGGTTGACCAACTGATTCATTACACCCACTTGTTCGTGATTCAGATATTTAACAGCGCCAACTTGAATGATTTGATCAGCTCCTGGCCGTAAACCAGTTGTTTCAAAATCCAGCACTACATAATCCTTCGCTTTTTTCACGGAAGGAGTATATTTTTTCGGAGTAGTCGTCCGTTTTGATGTCCAGTATTGCTGATGCGATTTTCTTTTAAGTAGTTCTGATGCTTCGATATTTTGATTGTCCATATCATTACCTCCGAATCACTAAAACTCTGAATCTTTCAGAATTCCTTTCATCCAACTATATACCCCACTCGCCAAAATGTTAAGCCAAACATATTCAAAATGAAATCATTCAACTTATTTTCTTTTGTTAAATACATAAATGAAGGGATGGTTACTTTGAGGAAAAAGTTGTTTTATTGGGTAAGTGCACTAATCATAATAAGTGCATGTGTCTTTTTGGTTTTCGACACTAAAAGTCCCACTCCGTTAACTGACAAGGAAGCGGTCAATTTGTCTTTTAAATTGTCACAGTCCTTGTCTAATTTGCAATCTGGTGGGGATTATAAAGAAGGCGAATACCAAAGTTTTATTTACGAAAACAACACATACCGTTATTTATCAAGTTCTATCGATTCTGAAAAAGAATGGATTCAATATTTAAGTCAATCGATGACGAAAGAGGCAGCTCTACGTGTCTTCCAGGAACAAAACCTTATTTTGCAAAACGGGAAATTGGCACAGATTGAAGCAGACGGGGGATCTCTCCTCGAATGGGAAAAATCCAAAGCCTATCTAATAAATCAATCAGGAAGTACCATAGTCTATAAATTACTAGTACCTGTTGGGGAAACTGGGGAAACAGAAACATTTCAAGTTACTTTCATTAAAGAAAATCAAAAAGTTTGGCGAATAACCGAATTGCCGACTTCAGTAAATTAGAAAAACAGCCATATGAGACTATTGATCTCACATGGCTGTTTATTTTCATATTCAGTGACGTTAGAAAACGACAAAATGTTTTACCAGCCCTTATCTTAATAAAGAAAATACAGTCATTTTATCAATAATTTTCTTTTGCACTGTAATAATTCAGGATTCCCCATTTCTTTATTGCCCGGGAAATATTTGATGTCTATTGTCATCTTAGAGTCGAAATATGATTCTTTGACTCTGGATAAAAAATGTCCCTAAAGTCTATTTAAGACAGGAAAATATTAATTTATGGTTTTCATTTGGAATTTTCTCGCATTTGTCATAATTTTGTTAGTTATATGAAAGCGCTTCATGTATAATAGGTTCTTGTTGTATATTGTCGAATAATAAAGGGGTTTTCATAGATGAATTCAAACAAAACATTGACCTTAGGCGAGAATATCGTCGTTGGCCTGATGTTATTTGCCTTATTTTTAGGTGCGGGGAATATTATCTTTCCACCATTGCTTGGCCAATTGTCCGGTGAGTCACTGGTCATTGCCATTGCTGGGTTTCTAATTACTGGGG
>Ga0209013_10001479_pt1 | contig 21688 bp, 16 predicted proteins | sample Cruoilmetagenom2_FD_187291 | JGI IMG/M metagenome (GOLD analysis project Ga0209013, IMG submission 187291) | Oil polluted marine microbial communities from Coal Oil Point, Santa Barbara, California, USA - Sample 2 (SPAdes) (version 2) | ecosystem: Environmental > Aquatic > Marine > Oil seeps ... | reverse complement strand
GGTCTAGTTTTCGTATTCATGTTTTTTCCTCGCAATTTTAAGAATACTATCTAAACTATTTGGGGAAAGGAGGGGGGCAATTATGCAAGCTTCTTTGTTATTATTGTCCAAGTTCATTAACATCTTCTTGAGACTATCTTTTATATATCTAACTTATCAAAAACCTCCTCTTTTAACATAAGACTTATTATCTCTTTAGTACCCATTGAATGTACCTCCGATTCTCGACTTATTTTACTTGAACATTGTAACTATCCACGATTCGGGGTGCACTGTAATTGCCCAGGAAACGTATCTCAGGTAGTAGATATGTTTGAAGAAATTTATATGGCTATAAGCTACCCCCGGGACATCTCATTTATATATTGGTTGACTTTCAGATTATTGAGATATTGTACGTTTCCAAGATTATTCTAATCGTTCCAGAATTATTTCCCAGAGCACCTCCCTTATTTACTACTAAACAATCTTAGAATTGATATGGTGCTTTACACCACGACACTTTTGAGGCTCATACAAATCAGAACCTATTTTTGAAATATGCATTAAATATTAATTGTATGTTAGAAATTAGTAACAGTATAGCATAAAAATCTAATAATTTACATTAGAAAATAGTGCATTAGAAAATAGTGCAATTTTAATCAAATTTGGATTTGATTAGAAAATCTTGTGATTCATTCGTATTTACTTGATCATTTTGATGTGAAGGATGATATAATTTCACTGTGTTTATTTCTCACCCAGTTGTATCTACATCATAAAAAATGTATACAGTCTCATCCATAGTTAATCTGATACAGTGTGTTTTTTCATTTTGGGAATCTTGAAAGAGACGACGCTTGAGCATTCTCCTAGATAAGTTAAAAATTTCGTGGATTTTTGCATTAATCAGTCTTGTTCTGATCTTTAAGTTACCAAGCTTTAAAGGGATAGCATACATTAATTTTGGTTACCTAAAGTTATCAAAAGCAATTCTTTCTTTAGATATTTCTCCGCCGGCTAAGCAAGATCGAGCTGAGGAATACTTTCTTAGAGCGTCTTTGCAGCCTTCATTCCAAGGGCGGGCAAATGCAGGTTTAGGAATGCTTGCTTACTCGCAGTCAGACTATATAAGTGCCATTGAATACTTAACCAGAGCTGTTAAGATTTATAACGATAATCCAATACTCTACTATTTATTGGGGATATCATGGGAAGAAACTGGATATCACGCTAACGCTTTGGATGCCTGGCGACTTGCCAGTGCTAACCGGAAATTTACAGCTCAAGGAGATCGACTCTATGTTTTAGGTAATCTGGAATCCGCATCGGATTATTACAGGTTGGCTTTGGATATAGATCCTGAATTTAAACCCGCTAAAGATAACCTGCTTCGAGTTTTTCATGAATTGTTCTGGGAATACCGTAGAAATGAGGAATTTGACCAAGCTGTCTTGACTATGGAAGAAGTCCTAGATATTAACCAGAGTATCGATGATTACCTCCTGCTTGGAGATTATTTATATGAATACGGAGATTTAAAGCTTGCACGTCGATGGTATGATGAAGGAAAAAAAGCCTACCCACAAGACGCAGTCTTTTACGAACGTCTTGGACGGTTATCAATAAAAGAAAAGGATTTATCGACTGCGGAATACCAGTTGCAACAAGCAATATTGAAAGATCCGGAATTGTGTAGTGCTTATCGCAGCTTAGGGATTGTGTTGATGAGGCAAGAGCGGTTTGTTGAAGCAGAAGATGTTTTGTTCAAGGCAATGGAAATTGAAAAAAATAATCCTTGGAATTATACCCTTTTGGGAGATGTTTATATTGCTAAAAGAGATATAATTAAAGCCCAATATGCATTTAAGGAAGCACTTCGAATTTCCCCGAGTTTAGAGTATGCATTACTCCGGTTGAGCGAACTTGAAACTCTTCAGTAATAAAAAGAGATTTCGAATATATTATTGAGATGTGAATTGTTGTTATTTTTGGCAATGAATTATTAAAAAAAGCCCATTCTTACTTTAATGGGCGATGGAGTTTTCAATGCAGAAACAAGTAGATAGAATTCAGGGTTAACTCTCAAAATGGTGAGGATAGTATTTAATTAAGTATCTTGTCTATACCACTTAATATGGATAATATTAGAACACAAGGAAGATAAAATTGTTAATTATCGCGGCCGGGATGCAAAAATCCGGAACTGTATGGTTTTTTAACTTAATAAACGATCTCCTAATTTCCGCTGGGTTTGACAATGCTCGTGATATTCGAGACAAATACAATTTAGATAAAATATTGGGTTACCGAAGCTGCGAAGTCGGTAAAATTTCTCCTGAAGTGTTGGAAAGGCTGCTCGAACCTCATCGTGTTGGGCATAGATATGTTATCAAAACACATTTCCCACCCTCTAATGAAATAATTGAAGCAATGAAGAATGGAGATATTCAAGTTCTATATATATATCGTGATTTGCGTGCGGTCGCGTTGTCAGCCTACGAGTATGGGAAAGAAATGCGTGCGCGGGGGATAATAAAACCATTTGGTTGGATATTCACAATAGATCTGGGAATATTATACGCCAGAAAGCTTGCGAATACCTGGCAGCAATGGTGTGAGATTGGCGATATTTTTATGTGCAGGTATGAAGACTTAATGGATGATGCAATAGGGCAGTTGAGTAGTATCGCCAACTATCTAACATTAAATGTGTCCTCCAAACAAATTGAATCTATTGTGGAAGCCCATTCCCGTGCATCGATAGAGAAAAATGAACGTCTAAAAGCACAGTTTCACTTCAATATTGGTGATCCACAGAGGTTTCGACAAGTACTAAATAAACGGCAATTAATGTTTGCCGATTTAATATTGGGTCGTTATTTACACGATATGGGGTATGCTAGTTAATCGGCTAAAAGAGCCTAGATCGGCTGATCGTTTTAATAAATTTGGTTTTTCCAATATTTATAAACAACTCAATTATTCACTAAGAATTGTTTTTAAAATCAAAAATTAATTTCAACATGGATCTTCATTAATATAGATAAAATGACTCAAGATGAACAATTGCTCTCCACTAGTAAGGATTACCAAGGCTTAGACACCATTGCAAAGGGGGGAGTGATCAATATGGTTGGGTGGTTTGCATTTCTTCTGTTCGGTTATGTATTCCAGTTTATCATTGCGCGAGCATTAGGTCCAAGCGATGTTGGCATTATTAACCTCAGTATTACGATAGTAACCTTAGTCTTGCTATTTGCTCTCTTCGGTCTGGATCAAGCGATTGTGCGCTTTATTGGGCACTATATTGGTGTAGAAGATCCTACTCATGAAAGTGGAGTGATCAAGAGTGCAATAGGAAGCTTCTTCCTGATTGCATTAATTCTTACACCATTGTTTTGGTTTGCATCTGAATATATTGGCATTCGAGTTTTTAAGGAGCCTGGATTGGTGCCAGTTATGAAAATTCTTACACTGTGGCTGCCTCTAACGGGTTTCGTTAGATTGTTTTTAGCAGTGGCGCAATCGTATAAGCAAGTGGAATATAAAGTGATTGTCGAACAAATTGGAATCCCACTAGTGAAGATCGCCGGAACGCTAATTCTTTTCTGGATCGTCGGTTTCCAGACCACATCAGTTGCTTATGCCATTTTATTCTCCTCAATAATTGGTTTTGGTTTTTCTATTCTAGTTGCGCGTCGCTTTTATGAATCTCACAAAAGTGAAGAAAAGGTTGCGTTAATAAATCGAGATTTGCTCCTTTTTGCATGGCCGATAATGTTAACTGGGTTCATCACGCGAACTAGTGTTCAGACTGAGACATTAGTTTTAGGAGGACTAACATCAAGTTATCAAGTAGGGATTTATTCTATTAGTTTTAAAATAACTGTATTGATTACGGCATTTCTTAATGCATTAAATATCATCTTTGCACCAATAATTTCCGAGTTGTATGCAAAAGGCAGTATGGAGCGCTTAGCATTCCAGTTTAAGACTGTGACCCGCTGGGCTTTCACTCTCGCATTACCGGTAACATTAATAATGATCGAAGCTGCTCCAGAGTGTTTGGCGGTTTTTGGACCAGAATTTGTACCCGGTGCTCGAATCTTACAAGTGCTAGCTTTATCGCAACTAGTTTTTGTAATCACTGGTCCGGTTGGATTGATGCTGTCGATGACGAAATATCCTCATATTAATATGTTCAATGCACTTATTGCGCTTATAGTTTCAGTTTCATTATCTTTTCTATTAATACCAGAATATGGTGCAATGGGTGCGGCAGTTGCTGGTGGCATCACTATATCATTAATAAATTTGATGCGCATTATCGAAGTGTACGTAATTTTTCATATACATCCCTATGGTTGGAACTATCTAAAACCGCTTGTCGCAGGATTAGTTGCCATGGTTGTAGGTTTAGCCATGAGCATATTCAGCGAAGAATATTTTTACTTATTTCGGTTAATAATATTAAGTGCCGCGATTTTCGGAACTTATTTTGTTATAATTTACGTTCTTGGATGGGATAAAGCCGACCGAGAAGTTTTTTTGATCATGCAGAAGAAGCTCACCAGCATTCATCGTTTTAAACGAGTGAAGTTCTAGGACATTCTCAAATCCTAATCTGTAAGGATTGACTTCTAAAGGAGCTGCTCTTAATCTATTTTTTTGGAAGTTATTTCTATATGCTAATTTAGTTTCATTAACATAACAAAAAATCTAAAAAACCATAATAATAGCATTAATCAATGCAACCATACTCATATAATAATCCGATCTTTAAAGCACAGCGTAGAGTTGACGGAGCAATAGGAAAACTTCAAGCCGTGTGGTCAATATTAACATCGCAAAGAGAGTGCATAGAGAAAGAGGTAATATTTAAAGATGTAGATAAGTTTTGTTTGTTTATCGGTTACCCACGCAGTGGTCACAGCTTAGTGGGTTCATTGATAGATGCTCATCCGAATGCGGTAATTGGGCATGAATTGGATGTTTTTTGGTACGTCAAATTGAGATGCAGTAAATTCCAAATTTACTGCCAGATTTTAAAGAACGCCAAACGGTATGTTGAAACAGGCAGTGAATGGACGGATTATTCATATCAAGTACCCAATCAGTGGCAGGGTAATTTTCGGAGGATTTTATTGATGGGAGATAAGAAAGGTGGGGGGACCGTTTTTTGGTTACGCAAGGATCCTTTGTTATTATCTAAACTAAGCAATATTTTAAATGTTCAAATCAAGTTCATTCATGTGATTCGTAATCCTTTTGATAATATCACTACAATCTGTAAGCGGAATCGTTTCACACTCCAAAAGTCGATTGATTATTACTTCTCTATGACAGACACAGTTATTAATGTTAAGAAGAGTATTTTAGCTGAAGATTTCCTTGACATAAAACATGAAGCTTTCATTCAAGAACCCGGGTTTATGTTGGAAAAGATATGCAAATTTATTGATCTTGAAACTTCACAAGATTATATAAGAGATTGCACTAGCATCCTGTATAAAAAACCGCATAAAAGCAGGCATGAGATTCCATGGAGCAAAAAATTAATTTCTTTTGTAAATGAGAGAATTGAAAATTTCTCGCATTTGGCTGAGTATAATTTTGAGAATTGAAATTTTTTTCATGAAAGATTATGCTGTTATGATCGACAAATTTAAACCACTTGGTTATGAAATTTGTAACCAAATTAGGTATTTCCCATATCAAGCAGTATTCTTGTGATATATCCTAATTTTCTTAATATTGGGGCTGCAAAATCTGGTACTACATCTCTATATTACTACTTAAAACAACACCCTCAGATTTATATGAGTCCATTAAAAGAAACCAATTTCTTTGTTTATGAGAATATGAAGATTGATCATATTTGGTGGGGAGGAAATCCAAGAGCTTTGTTGAGGTCTATCACTAACATAGAAAACTATTTCGAACAATTTAATGAGGTAAAGGACGAGATTGCTATTGGAGAGGCATCACCTTTATATCTTTACCACCCAAACGCCCCTGATAGGATAAAACATTACATACCAGATACAAAGCTGATTGCTATTTTGAGAAATCCAGCTGATCGAGCTTTCTCACATTACACCAATCTAATGATGGATAACCGTGAGCCTTGTTTATCTTTTGAAGAAGCGCTTGAAGAAGAAAATAGAAGGATGCAGGATAATTGGACGTGGGATTATTTTTATCGCGATATGGGTTTTTATTATAAACAGTTAAAAAGATACTATAAAAGGTTTGATACTTCAAAAATTTTAATTATTTTATATGACGATTTACTGAATAACGAATTCAATTTGTGCCGGAGTATCTACCAATTTTTAGGAGTAGATGAAAACTATTTACCTGACATATCTGAAAGAATAAATGTGTCTGGAGTTCCCAGGAATAAATTTCTTTACAGATTTATCCGTTATCCGAATCCGGTAAAATCGGTTACAAAGTATATATTTCCAAAGAGATTTCGTAAGGAAGTAAGAATGCGAATACAATCTAAGAATTTGAAAAAGATCACAATCAACGTAGATACACGACGTAGATTATTAGATGATTACAGGATAGATATATTAAAACTCCAGGATCTTATTCAAAGAGATTTATCATTTTGGTTGGAATATTAATTGCACGATAACTGATCGAAAGTAATAAACTCTTCCGTAAATACAGCCATACATATGTTCTCCTGTCGAGTTATGATTTTTTTTAATGACTCCACTGAAAAAACGAGTGGATAAAACCAGTCAAATTTTAATATAATTGGGCAAAACTAATTTTACCCACGAAATGAGCCCGATACATGTTCCGAACTAATAAAGATCACCCACAATCCTATTTAATCAGCAATGTCAAAGACTTGCTCAAGAAACATCGCAAACGTCTAGATAAATCCTGGGCTGGTGTCTCTGCCAAAGAAATCTTCCGCAAGCGGGTCAGTCGCTACATGCAGGAGAGTGGACTCAACATGATTGAGCAGGCCTTCGAACAGGTAACCAACCAGCAAATCAGCGCCTATCATCTCAAGACTGGCAGACAGCGAATGGACAGCACCATGATTGCCAGCAACATCCGCGAAATGAGCCGTCTGCAATTATTGGTTGAGGTCCTCCAGCGAGTGCAGCGCATGCTTTCTGCTGCAGACCAGGAGCGCTATGCCAAGGTTTTTGCGCCTTTCATCCTGGGACACGCTGGGCAATTCGTCTATCACCTCAAAGGGCGGGACACGAGTACACATCTGCACAAGATTGGTGAATTGATGCAGCTCTTGCTGGCAGAACTTCACAGCAACTATGGAGATGAACCGGTCTACCAGGTAATGAAACGAGTCTCTGAAGAACATTTCCTTGTCGATACGCGGGTTGTTATAGTCAAGCAAGGTGAAGAGTTGAGCGCCAGCAGCACGCAATCTACCGATGATTTGGAAGCAACTTTCCGATTGAAAGCAGGGAAATCCTATCGAGGCTATGCAGTAAACATCACCGAAACCTATGACCCAGATAATCTTCTGCAATTGATCACTAAAGTACAGGTAGCCTCCAACACCACCGATGACGCTCAGTTGTTAGTGGAAGCGCTTCCCGACTTGAAGCAGCGCACCGATCGTGACAATCTCTACACCGATGGTGGGCATGTCAGTCCGCAGAGTGACCAGGTGATGAATGATCATCAGGTGAGCCACATTCAAACGACCATATGGGGGCGCCCTCCTAGCCCTGAGAAACTTCACCTGTCCGATTTCGAAATTAAACAGACCGACACGGGCAAACCAGTACAAATCACATGTCCCACAGGACAACATGTTCCTGTGCGCATGGGAGGCAAACGCATAGGCTATGTGGCTAGTTACGAAGCAGCCCACTGCCAGGCTTGTGTTTTCCATAAAACAGGGCAATACCCCACTCGACCGGGTAAACGTGATCCGAGTTTCCGCTTGTATTTCAGCCAATCCCAGGCACATGTTTCCCAACGCAGACGACGTAACAAAGAGCATCAAAAGGAAGGACGGAACATCAGAGCTGCGGTAGAGGCTACAGTGCGAGAAGTCAAACATCCCTTCCCGGCAGGCAAGTTGCCTGTGCGAGGTGGATTCCGGGTTACCTGCATGATATTCGGTTCAGCCACCATGACCAATGTGCGGCGTATAAAGCATTATTTATTGGCCCAAAAGGAGCAGGAAGAAAGGAAAAAAAGAGAACAAAATGGACAATCATGCTTCCTATATTCTCGGATGGATATCTTTTTCACTTTCTTGTTATCGACATTAATGAATTGTAGGAGAACCTTTTCTCCTCGGACAACAAGTTACGGTTGTTAAAGTACAAGATATTTCAGCGAACTCAAGAATGAAATGTAAAAAATTAATGAATGTAAAATTTAATCTCGCAGCCCCGTGCCTGGTTCTTGCCCCGCATTTGAAATACCCAATTAATAACGGAGCAAATATCTTAATCGATCGTAGATGGGCGCACTTTAGCAAATTCGTACCATACGTTGATATTGTTGGGGAAAAGACAATCCGCCGATATAAGGAAAGTGAGCTGATCACTAGTAATATTTACACCAACGCCTATCGATCGAAGTATAGGGCAGCCGCAAACACTGTTCTTAACCGCAGTCACTATCTCCTTGAGCGGTTTATAACCCCACAATTCATTCGGGTGACCGAAGAATATCTTGGAAATCCCGAATACAAAACAATCATTTTTAGCTTAACCTGTACAGCTTCCATCTTTGAGAAATTACAAATTAAAAGCAAAGATCAGCGAGATAGGCTATTGCTTGTTGAAACCCAAAACGATGAAATCGTCTGGTATGAAAACATATTTCACGCGTCTCAGAATCCAATAGCTAAATTGACCGCCTCCATATCGAAAAGATGGGTTGAAAAATTTTTCTCGATGTACGAGAATGACTTTATCTTTATCCATCTAACTGACCAAGACCGGGATGGATACTTGACTCATTTTCCGGATCATGCTTACGTTGTTGCCCCAGCGGGGGTAAGTGTTCCTAAATTCCACGCGCAGAGCTTTGGTAAATTAAGTAAGATCATACTCCTATTTGTTGGGGCTCTGGATGTCAAAATGAACCATGACGCGCTGGTTTTTTTCCGGGAGGATTTCTACACCATTTTACAAAAGAACTTAGGATATAATTTTGAGGTTGTCGTCGCGGGCAGCCGACCCTCGAAGAGGATGCTGCAGTTATGTGAGAATATGGGATGGAATTTGCATGCAGATGTCACCGACGAGGGAATATCAGACTTGTACCAAGAGGCAGCCTTTTCATTGCTCCCTTTCCCATACACAACTGGAGCGAAATTAAAGTTGCTCAATTCGTTAGCCCATGGTGTACCTTTCTTAGCCACTACGAATTTGCTCCACCAGGTTGACGAGCCCTTGCCAGTGTGCCTGTTTTCTGATGATCCGGTTGATTGGCTTGCTCACATTAAGAGAACTCTGGAAGTAGGTATTTCAACTGACGAAAGGCGGGCACTGGTTGCATACGCAAGCAAGTATTCATGGGGAGTTATTGCTAAGCAGATTTTTGAAACCTTGCAAGGATTGAAGTAGAGGGTGATGTTATCAAATAAAACAAAGGAATTATGCGTAAACACAAACAGGAAATCGAGGATTTAGACTAGGTTTTGTCCTTTAATGAAAAAAATTGAAGCCTTCTTTTTCTAATTATGCATTAACTCTATCTTTGCACTTTAACATAATTTGAATAAATTGGCATGGTTCTCGAAGGGGATAACGAGAGAAACAAATATTCCCATGAGAGAACTATGCCCAAGCCAATTGTATGCCTATCTGAGCAATTAAGCCAGTATTTGGAAGCCTTTCGTGGATGTTTAGGCACACGCCAGTGGCAGCACTTTGTTACCGTACTGCTGGGATTAATCGAGTGTGAAGAAAGGAAAACCATGACTGGCATATTACGGGTTGCAGGCGAACGGAATAGTCTCTCTGGCCTAGCACTTTTTTTGAGCAAATGGTTTTTGTCTGCGGCAGAAGTTGCCCAAACCTGGCAACAGCGTTTTCGCCAGCAGATGGCGCCGCTGGTCCAGGCTGAACATCAGCGTTTGAAGACAGAGACACCTAAGCGTCGGGGCCGTTTCAAAGGAACGTCGTGACAGGTTACTTGATCTTCGATGACTCGGTGCATATCAAACCCAAAGGGCGCAAGATAGGTGGTCTGGGCAAGCATTACTCGCATAGGAAAGGACGCGTGGTAACCGGGCATTGTATGTTCGCAGGACTGTATGTGCTCCTGGGCCACCAATGTCCGCTTCAAGCACACATGTATCGCTCTCGGACGGTTTGTGAGCAGGAATGTGAACCTTTCCGCAGTAAGATCGATATGGCTGTGGATGAGATTGAACACTTCAAACCCGTCTAGAACACCCATGCACACGTGTTGATTGACAGCTGGTACTACTGAAAGCGGGTACGCAAATCAGCTCAGATACGAGGCTAGGACGTGAGTGGCGGTTTGAATAGCAATCTGGTGATGCGCTTGATCGTTGAAGATGGCAGTCGAGAATGGATTAAGCTTTCCAAGTACGCTGCCAGTTTAAGTTCCGAAGATTGGCAGGAAGTGATCTAGCCTTCCGACCAAGGCGGGCAAAAGCTGTTTGCTCACGTGGTGTGCACCTGGATCCGAAAATTGGGACCAGCCCTGCTTTTGATCACATGCCACAATCCGCAAGAACCGTTGAAATCGGTCCACTATTGGAGCAGCACAATCTTAGAATTGAATGCACAAGCGCTCACCGACATCGGGCTGTTCGCTGGAACATCGAGATCTTATGTGAGTACGACAAGGACTTACTGGGAAGTAATCACTACCAGGTGATATCGGCTCAGGCAATCCTGCGCTTTTGGACGCTAACTACTTGCCTGTAATATTTCCTCGAAGAACAAAGGTCTTATGCTTATGATGTTGCCTTGATATGCGGAGATACCAGACGAATGATTCAATACGATCATCGTCTTAACCTATTGTAATGGTTGGAGGCTCAGTTAAAGTCTGGAATGTCCGTTGAGCAGATTTCATACCACTTGGCTTTATGAAATTCTTAAAGTGCAAAGTCAGTATTTTTATGATATAAAGAAAGAATCTTTTAAGTTAATCTGGATTACTAAATCAATCTGAATTGGTAGTCTAAGGCAAAACGATTCAAAAATGAAAAATATTATTGAGATCGATCAGAATAATAGTTGGAGCCTCCGTTTTTTTATTGTTATTATTTGTTTCATTACGATTCTAATCGGTGTTTTCATCGCTATTGAATTAAGTTTAATAATTCCATTGATAATGGGTGTGATTGGTTTTGTGCTATTGATCACACTTTCCTTTCGATATGAAAACCTGTTGTTCTACTTATTCATTCTTTGTTTACCTTTAGAGACAGTAATTAAAACTAGTGGTCTACCTAATCCAATTTTCATGATTCTTGGTGGGATGGCGGTAATTGCATGGTTTCTGCAAATGTTCATTTCTAGGAGGAAATTTATCTTTGATAAATCGACTATTATCGTAATTTTGTTGTTGGTTTGGTCGGTTGTTTCTGCCCTAGCAACAGGTGGGTTTGCCGCGTTGATGACAACACGACCATACTTTTTAGTAACTATCCTTTATATCTTAACCCAAAATACACTTCGTAAAACCGAACAATTTATCCAATTCGGATGGGTTTTATCGGTTTCCTTGGCTATTGTCGGTGCTTATATTTTATTTGGACAGGCGAGCGCTTTTATCGATTCGGGTGGATCAATGAGTGCGCAAAAGCTCCACGCGTACGCGAACACTCAACTTGCTGGTATCAATGATTCTGCCATTTGGTCCATGCGCATATCGAAAGGCATTCCGTATGCGATTTATCTCAGTATGCCATTATTTACAAAAAGTAAATTCGGCAAGGTTTTACTTTTACTTTGCGCAGGTTTTATGACTCTTGGTCCCTTTTCAACGATTACAATAAATGGGTCCATAGCTGTGGCGGCTTCTTATGGATTGATCGTGTTATTATCTCGAGACCGGCGGCAAAAAATTCGATATATCGTGTTAGCCATTTTGGTTCTTGTGCTAATCTTGTTTTCTCCTCTAATGGATCGAATTTATTCTCAGGTAGAAACAATTCAAAGTTCAGATCCACTAAAGTGGGGAACCTCACGTGGTCTTACATGGTACACAGGTGTGCAGATTATTCGAAAAGCGCCACTATTTGGTCTCGGTCCTGCAGAAGCGAATATATTGGAAGCTTCCCTGGAGTACATATCTATAGAAATACGCGAGCAGAGAAGAAGATATTCTAGAGATGGGGTTCAGCCACATAATGTCTTCCTAACTATCGGATCTAGTCTCGGGATTCCAGGACTGTTGTTGAGTGTTTTATTCATAGTGATAATTTTGATTTCTTTATTGATTGAACTGCGATGGTTGCGGAGGACTGAATATGATTTAAAGTTGATGTACATGGGGCAAGCCGTAATTATTGGTATTGTCACAATTCTGATTCAGTCGATGGTGATCAGTATTCATTTAGATAATTATTTTTGGTTAATTTTGGGAACTGCTCCGGCATTTATTCAAATAACTAGAAAACTCCGGTTTCGTGAAGTTTCTGCCAATCAAGAGCGCCTAGCTAATTTTTAGGTTCCCTGTAATGCTAAATCAAGTCCTAATAAGTACTTGTAGAAATAATTTGTGGGGTTGTTATGACGGAAACCGGTACTACTCAATTAATTAGCGTTGTCGTACTTACCTGGAATCGAAAAGATGATTTAATGCAGGCATTAGCGTCTGTATATCGTCAAAGCTATAACCAAATTGAAGTGGTTCTGATTGACAACGATTCCACAGATGATACTCGCAAGGCGGTATTAGATGAATACCCTGAAGTAAAATATATACGTTTACCCTATAATTTTGGTGTTATTGAAGGTAGAAACATTGGGATAGCCAATGCAAAAGGTGATCTAATTCTTCTTTTGGATGACGATGCAGAATTCCTTAGTTTAGACGCTTTCATCACAATAGTAGATCGTTTTGCTTGTGAACCCGAGCTTGCGGTAATGTTCTTCGATTATGTGCTGGATAACGGAGAACAATGGGAATGGTCTTTCGCGTATCGCAAGTCGCCCGAATTGGTAAACCGGGAGTTGTATAGTACAACTTTTGTGGGCTGTGCACATTGTATAAGAAAGAAATGGCTCGACAAAACCGGATATTTCAAACGCGAGTTTTTTAGAGAAGGGGAAGAAGCAGATTATTCTTATCGAATTATATTAAATGGCGGTCGTGTACTCTATTTCCCAAAAGTTAAAGTTCTGCATCATCTCAATCCTAATCAACGTGTTCATTCCAACCAGCAGGCTTATAATATTGCGCATAGAACAGAGAATGATTTGATTTATCTTGAGCTGAAAGAAGCGTTGATTACGTTGGCTTGGAGATTAACAACTGCAATACCGCGTTCGTTGAAAGAGAATTGGTTTGGAGGCTATTTACTGGGATGCTGGAGATTATTTATTTCAATACCACGTATATTTCGATCACGTAATCCACTTGGATCTGAGGTTATGTCTCTGCATCGCACTCTCCGCTGCTATGCAGTGCTGGATATTACCTCTGCATACGAAATTAATTCATCACTTAGGAATTGGATATACGTCCGAAGGACTCATCAAGCACTTGGATTGATCGGTGAATACTCCCTTGAGGAACTTGAAATGGAACAAGGATCAATAAATGCCGGTTAGAAGACCTGTCGAAACCAATGAGTTTCTGTGTTTTGTGCGCTTTTCACACAGTCTGGCGAGTGGTTAGGCGCCGCGAAGAGCTTCACTCACTGAGAGAAGTATATTGATCGGCTACTAGCTGCCATCGGCCATCGCGCCGGACATAGATTGCCATAATGCGAGTCGTATAGTCGAACCTGACACTATCGTTCTCCCCATGCCCTATCTAGCGGCCCAATAGAATCGCTACGTCACCATACACACTAACGCGATGTTGATCGCTGTATGCATAGCCCCATCTACTTCTTCCCGATCGATAGGATTGAATTGCCTCCACTTTCCCAATTACTGCGCCGTCAGCCCGGAGCTGAACGTAATCCCCGGCAAGTATCTCCTCAATCGTAGCAAGATCGAGGTCGCAATGAACCTGCACCTAGCACTGCTCAACTCGAATAACTTCATCAATGACACTGGTTCCTGACTTGGACATTCTCAACTACAATTCTCGGGGCGCCTAACGATTAAGCTCACTTGCCGCTTTGGATCGTAGCGGGAAGGGGGTCAAGTGCAGCGAGAGACTGTGTGAAAATTTAAACGAATTTCAAAAGTGGGACGAGAATAATAAAATACGCAAAAAATATAGGCCGTCGTTCTAATTATTAGCTAATAATTAGGACGAAGTGGGAGAAAATATATCCTATCAGAAAAATTCCGGGCTTTTCACACAGTCTGGCGTTTTATTAGCCTGCACTTTCCTCATACTTACACTTCAACCCACGGGTAGTCTGACACCGTTGGGAATCGTTCTTTTATACCCCAAAGGACTTTTGGGTGCTTAAAGCATTCCTCAATTGGTATTTCTGGTATTTCTTTTTCTCCAAATGGATTCCTAATAAAGAACGCGTTATAACCATATCGGTTGCATCCGACCAAACGGTATCCTTTCGTTTTTGCGAGCTTCGTGAAAGCTGGCAATGAAGCCCCACAAAAGTTCGGCATACCAAGAGTCATCGGATATTCATATGCATTAAAATTGTCACTATATGGAATTGTAAGAGCTTTTTCTGGACCGATTATATCCTGATACTCAACCACAACAACTTGGGGTTCAATCACCCTGATGGCTTCCCATATCCAGTAATCTACACCGTCCATGTCTATAGATAGGAGCTCGATTTCTCCCTCGAAGCCATTATCTCCTATGACCCGGTTAATATTATCCCGAGTTATCCAGGTATGGACAAATTTTGGCGGATTTACATAGGTATGCGGATTAGTTTGATAAAAGATTTGTCCTTGCTTTACTAAGGTTTTGTTGCCATCCACAAGTAATCCATTCCATCCATGATTAATGATTAGATTAGCCGTATTACATTCAATACCGTTTCCTGCGCAAACTTCTACAGATTTTCTATTTTCGGTCCCTATTAACGAAAAAATGTATAGCAAGATTCCGTCTTCGTCCGATTGTGAAAAGGCTTTGAACCCAACCTCACTTAGGCCAGGTAGAGCTTTCCCCGATTCAGCCAGGTTTTTATATATAAATTTCAATTGTAGTTGAGCAGCGGCATCATTATGATATTGCAAGCTTGAAATATTTTTCAAGAAGAGAGCTAACAGGAAAGTTTTGGCCTCGATAAGCGTTCTTTTCAATATATTCATTTTAGGCGTTCCTTTATATGGTCTCGGTAATTTAACAGGCTAAAAAGATGGCGGATGAGCCGCAAGCCGAGGCTTCTTGCGAGCCAGGCCTACTAGCGGACAAAGTCCGCCGCCCCGTTAGGGCCGAGCGCGAAGCGGTCGGTCCTACTTTTAAGTATATTGATTATATCCTGTACAATCTATTATAAATCAACAATTTTTGAAATATAGATGGGGACCACTAATTGGATGTTTGCTGTGAATGCTTGGCTAAAGAAAAAGGGTTACTTGAAGACAATTATTGGTCAAGCAATCCACTAATTTGAAAATGATACAGAATGGTCACGTCTTGCAAAACCTGACCACGATTCACGTTCATCAAGTGTTGTGGAAACTTTACTGAATATGATAGCAGAAATTGGTTTCACAAAACAAAGAGTTGAAGAGATAGTACACCTCTTGGGGTTAGAAAAAATTATGTTTAGAATTGTCCCATATTCATTAATCAAGACACATGAAAGTTCGGAAAAAATTGATTGGTATAATTCTCAAGCATATTGTTTCTATCCTTCGGGAGGTGGGATTCGAATTAATCTAAAAGGTCGCGAATCACATGGCATTGTTCAACCCGTTTCAAAATATGACTACATTTATGAGAGTTTAGTGTCTGAATTGAAGGTCTTGATAGTTTGCATGTATTTGACATTGTCGCTAAGCGAAGTTATTATTACTCTGGTCAACAGATTACTCATATCCTTGATATTGTATTATTGCCAAGTGATGATCAGTACAAGATTGAGAAGCGTATTCGCAGTAGTGTATTCTTGCAACAGGAAGACCATTATTATCATAAGCGTGAAGGTCTATTGATAGGGAAAGGTCCTGCTATTGGGCAATGTGAGATTATATCAGAATCAACTTCAACGATATTGAATTTTGCTCCAACTGTACTGAGTGCATTGAATTTGCCTGTTGAACAGAATTTAAATGGTGAAAATATTGACGAGATTTTTAGATCTGATCATCTAGAAGGATAGCCAAAACCTATTAATTATGAATTTGAAACCAAACAACATACTTCACAACGAGCATCAGAGTTAAACGAGGGCGAGCAAAAAGTATTAGAGGTCATTTACGCGCATTGGGATATTTGGATTAAGCTGATAAAATAAAAGCGAAAAATGTGCATACTTTCATTGGCTAATCTTCATAAACCAATGGAACCGAGAATTTGAGGTACGAGGTTATGGTGTACTGTTTGTATACGGCTAGTTTACAAAATTGGTTTTGGGTGAAATTACAATAAATTCGAGAAGATAAGAAATTTAAAAATTTACAGTATAATTATGTTTTTTTGGGGATTTGAAATCGAAGATATTGGTTTGTCAAGCAGGTTTAAATAAAGGTAGAATCAAAATTAATAATCAAAAAATCAAGGATATCCATAAAACAATGAGGTGCATTTCAAGGTTTGATATCATGCGGAGAGAATCTTTCCTCCGATTAAGAATTGTTTTAGATCAAACTTTAAACAATAAGTCTTGATTCTTGATTATTGAAGAGGGATATATATGCAAGAAGATTCCAATGGATCGTTTCTACAAGATTTAGGTAAAATAACTGAAATCATATTTCGCCAGTGGCTGCTTATCGTCGGCATTACATTGATTTGCACCTTAAGTGCGGTATTGGCTATAATAATAATTCCAAAAAGTTACCAGGCTGAAGTTTTAGCGGCTTCAACCAAGGTTTCCTCTTCTGTTTCGTTTGGTTCGGAGATTAATACGTTAACCGAAGACGCAACTAAAATTATTGATCTCGAGACACGCTTACAATCTTATCTCAATATGGTAGAGAATCCAACAATCGCGATAAAGGTGCTTGCTGAAATTCAAGACCAGTTGGATGAGGAAGAGCGCACAGTTGGCTATTTACTGGAAATTGTCGAAGGAGAAGTGGCTGGTAGAAGCGATTCGATTAGAATCATCGTTAATTTTCGAGATCCGGTACTAGCAGCAGAGATTGCAAACGCCTGGGGATATTACTTTGTTGAGCATGTTAATTACGTGTATTCTAATGGGGGAACAGACGAAGCATTCACCAATACAGAGAAACAGACATCTGAAGCGAAGAAGGAGTTTGATGAAGTCAAAGCCCTCCTGGAGAATTATATTGCAGAGAATCGTTCCGCAGCATTAAGCCGACAGATTGTTGAGTATGAAGCAAAGATATCTAACCTGGTTGAAGCCCGAAACCTAACACTTGCCACGATTGTAGGCATGCAATCAATTGCGTATGAAGATGCGTATAAACAACGCCTACAAGATTTACAAATGCAACTATCGGATGCGTATAATGACCGTCGACGAGTTGATCAACTTCTTATGGATGCTGAGGATATGCGCTCACAAATAGCTGAAGGTGGGCAAGGGGCAGCTTCAAGCAACGCCCTTGCACTTAACCTTTTAAAAATACAAGCCTTTGCGGCTAATGAGGGTATGGGGAATCTAGAACTAAACACCACATCGGTGTCATTCAATTTGGATGATATGGTAGCAGATTTGGATGGTTTAATCATAACTTTGGAAAATCGAAGGTTTGATTTAAATAATGAGATTGAAGATTTGTCAGGCAAGTTTTTAGATCAACAAAATTTAACTGCAACTAGTAAAGAAAAAGACAATATTGGAACTCTTTTTGTTGTACGTTCTGTGGAGAATATGTCGGGTTTACAGGAGGCATTAGAAGAGGATATAAGCAATTCGCCTCTAGAGCAAAAAATCCAAGAATATGAACAAATCGTACGCGATTTGAACGCAGAATTATCTTACGAACAAACAAATTTGCAGGAATTGGAACAATCGAGTGATCTTGCCTGGCAAACCTATAAATCCCTGGTGACGAAGGAAGCCGAGATTAAGGTTGCTATTCAATCCGTGGGTTCCGAATTGACGCTTGCCGTACCTGCTTCAACGCCTATCAATGATACAAGAAATGGTGGTCGAAACGTAATCCTGGCTTCGATTGTTGGGTTTTCAATTGGGTTATTCACAGCATTTGCAATCGAATTTTGGTGGAATTACAAAGGTATTAATCCCCATCCCGTGTTCAATGTTCAATTTAAGCGCAAAAAAATATAGGTTTGATAACAGGCAATCTTCCTCTTTGAGTGAATATGCGATATAAACCTATATGATAATCATTAGTAAACGCCATCTTCTCTTCGGTCGATGATAGTTTGATTTATATTGCACCAGTGGATAATAATTCATAGAGAAAAAATGCGTTTGGTCTAAAGCATCTCTTTTCAGCTGTTTTGTCGGTATACGACTCAGTTGGTTTAAATATCTGGGGATTGGTCAGACCGTTTACGTTTGTAGGAGGATTGATGACGGTCAGTTGTTCAATAATAAATTAATGGAGTAGCTTACAATTTGTCTAACGAGTTATGGGTTTATTGGGAGAATTTTGTATGAGAGTAATTTCGATTAGATATTTGAAGACTTTCTTTATACTGGTGGTTTTATCAGGGTTAATTGGGTGCCAGCGAGTTGCTTCTCTTTTTGAGGAACTGAGAAGAGATACTGAGACAGATTCATCAATACAAGGTGACGCAGATTTCATTGAAGACCAGTTACTGACGATTGATCGTTCACAGCCGCCATTAAACGAATCAAATGTCACACCTTCGGTTGATGAAATCCCCACCCGGAAAGGTAAGCTGTATTCAATTGCTGGGATTGAAATGTACAATATTAGACCAAGCGGTGGTCTGGAGCAGGTCATAAATACGGAGACATATTGGATAAGACGAAATGGGCTTATGTGGTCAGAGGTAGAGCCGGAGCAGGGGACTAAAAAATGGGAAGTGCTGAAAGGACTAGAAGACGAATTGGTGAATGCTGCCAGGAAAAGTGTTGAAGTTATTCTAGTTGTACGCAGTACACCGAACTGGGCTCAAGAGGAAAGTGGTGTCTTCTGTGGGCAGGTAGCGCCTGAAAGTTTAACGGCATTCGCTGATTTTATGCATGAAGCTGTTGCTCGTTATAGTATCCCACCTTTCAATGTTAAGTATTGGGAACTCGGCAATGAACCGGATATTGATCCTGATCTTGTCCCGCCTGATAGTCCGTTTGGATGTTGGGGAGACAAGGGTGATCCGTATTATGGAGGTGATTACTATGCTGAAATGCTTAAACTGGTTTACCCAAAGATCAAAGAAGCTGATCCCGAATCGCAGGTTTTAATAGGCGGCCTTTTGATGGTTTGTGACCCTAATAATCCGCCTGAAACATCGCCTGGTTCAGGGGAGAAAAAGGATTGTACTGCCACCCGATTCTTGCAGGGGATTGTAAAAAACGGAGGGGGCGATTATTTTGATGAGATCAGTTTTCATGCCTATGATTACTATCTTGATCCTTTTGAATATGGAAACTTGAATTGGGCAAACAGCTGGGATAGTACAGGACCGATGTTGGTAAAAAAAACACAATTCATCCGGAATATATTGGCAGATTATGGTTATTCAGATAAATTCTTAATGAACACTGAAGGCTCATTACTATGTGGTAAAGATGGTAAGGAGCCAGAATGCCAATCCGAAAGTTTTTATCTTACTAAAGCGTATTATGTGGCTAAGAGCAATGCATCAGCTATTGCAGAAGGTTTGCGAGCGAATATCTGGTTCAGTTTGACTGGATGGAGAGGCTTAGGTTTGATAAACCGAGAACTTCAACCTAACCCTGCCTATGATGCCTATCGATTTAGTGCTGAAAAATTAAAGAAAGTGACTTTTGAAGGTGAGTTGGACCATTTTCCGGATGTAAAAGGATACGAATTCTCTAAAGGAGAAACCCGTATTTGGTTTATTTGGTCATTGAATAGTGATGAGCACGTAATTCAACTCACGAATATCCCTAACCCGTACGAGCCGGAACCAAACAGGTGCCTTTTCACAAAATTCTTGCTTTTTGTGCAAGAATTTAACTGCTAAGGTACTAATACTATATTCGACGTGTTCGGTATGCCCATGAATCCTACACAGGAGGTGAACGTAGGTATTGCTCCTTTGTACATTGAATGGACACCTTAAATGACCATTTAAATTAGGAACTATTGACCAAGATTCACATTTCGTAATCCTATTGATGAGGGATAAAATTTCGATTAACTAACGAGTTTAGTATTTGAACGGATCTCTCAATATGGTTGTTTAGGGGAATTATGGTAGGAAGTGCGATAAGATTATTCATATTTGCTGGATCCAATTATGGGAAAATTATACAATCATGTGCCAATGATCATAAAGTTTCAGGACAATCAATAAGCAGGTCAAAGGCATGGAGCATTAATTGAACTTATTGATATTTTCCCAACAATAATTGGAGAAACGGGGATTTCCTCTGAAGCGGTGGAACACTCCTTTTTGCAGGGAAAGGACGTAACAACATTGTTGAATGGGACAGATAAGGATTGGCGTGATTATGGTTTCTCTGAAACGCAGATAGAGGATGTGCATAACCGTTCTATTTCAGTACGCGGTCACAAATGGGATTAAATTCAAATCCAACAGCCTGAATGAAGCATAAAAACCGTATTAAATACTTTACGATATGTCGTTAAGCAACGTCTAATCTTAAATATTCTTCGTGGTCCGAGACACTTCATCCGCAATGATTTTGTAAAGTCGAACGAATATCTATTTGATTTAGAGAATGATCCTGGTGAGAAGTACAATGTAGCGGGTGAGCACTCCAATAAAATTGCACATCAAAAACATGTAGTGGACAATTGGCAAATAGAAAATGATGAATTGTCCGAAAGATATAAAAAGGTATCTCACAACTTTGACGAAAGCGAGAATTTAAGGCAACATAGTGAGAAATTGAGGTATTTGTAGATGGGACTATCTAAAAAGGTGTAGGGCGGCTTTTTTAGCCGCCACCAGTGAGGGCAGGTACATGAACCTGTACCCACATATGGTGGTTAGGACATAGGATTCTGGCCTTTGAGCCTGATGTAGCCAGAAGATTGGCCAATCGCTTTGAGTTTCACTTCACGCCCAAGCACGGCAGTTGAAAGTAACATCAAACCTACTAAATCGCATACTTTTCGCAAAGGTTAACTAGGGTGATGGAGAGAAGTTTTCACAGAAAATCATAAAGAACAAGTCAACTACTACCGACTGAAAGTCGGTAGCTTGAAGGATCGAATGGAATTCGACTAAAGTTCATCTTCCACATGGAAATCTTGATCTCCATCTTCAGGCGATATCCGTGACTGTTTCTCGATATACTCCGCAACTA
>Ga0209013_10001478_pt1 | contig 21689 bp, 22 predicted proteins | sample Cruoilmetagenom2_FD_187291 | JGI IMG/M metagenome (GOLD analysis project Ga0209013, IMG submission 187291) | Oil polluted marine microbial communities from Coal Oil Point, Santa Barbara, California, USA - Sample 2 (SPAdes) (version 2) | ecosystem: Environmental > Aquatic > Marine > Oil seeps ... | reverse complement strand
GCATTATTTATTACTTCGTTGGTTGTTTCTAATTTAATTTTTCAAAAGTTTTTTTATTGGTATCCTTTTAATATTGAAATCTTTGGAACAAAGCTTTTTGAAATTTCTGTTGGTATTTTACCATATCCAATTACCTTTTTAATTACCGATTTAATTAGTGAAATTTATGGAAAAAAGAAAGCCAATCAAGTTGTAGTTACAGGAATTTTTGCTTCATTCTTTTCATTACTTATTGTCTATGTGTCTAATTCAGTTCCTGCCACAAGTTGGTCACCTGTCGGTAATGACATGTTTTCAACTGTTTTTGGAAATACTGCTATTGCTGTGTTTGCAAGCATGATGGCTTATTTATTGGCGCAATTTATAGACATACATATTTACCATTTTTGGAAACGTTTAACCAAAGGCAAACATTTATGGTTACGTAATAATTTTTCAACATTTTTATCGCAGTTTGTAGATACCTTAACAATATTGTTACTCTTATGCTCATTTGAAATTATAGCTTGGGATAAATTTCGTGGATTGCTCGTTGCTGGATTTTTGTTTAAAATAATGATCGCAGCTCTAGATACTCCTTTTTTATATTTAGGTGTGCATTTGTTTAAAAAACGATTTGGTTTAAAGGTTAATGAAGAAATTAGTTTAAACTAAACCTAAATTTACAACCAAGCCTTCATTTGCTCTAATATTAAAAACGGTTTGATCTTCAAAGATTAAGTATTGTCCTTTTATTCCAACCAACTTTCCAGTGTAACTTGGTGTTTTACCTAAATTTAGACTATGAGGCTTTTCAGGATATTGTAATACAGGAAAATCTATATGAGTTTCACTATTGTTTTCAATAAAATAATCTTGTGCTTGTTCAGGAATATAGGCCTTTAATTTTTGTTTCCAATCTTCTAGACTTTCATCCTTAACATCATTTTTTAACATGTTTCTCCAATTGGTTTTATCACTTACATGCTCTTTTAAAGCGACTTCAGTAATACCAGCCAAATACCGATTTGGAACTTCAACAATTTCAATAGCTTCATGAGCTCCTTGATCTATCCAACGTGTTGGAACTTGATTTTTGCGAGTTACACCAACTTTTACGTTACTAGAATTTGCCAGATACACAATATGCGGTTGTAATTGCACTCTCTTTTCATACTCCAAATCTCTGTCTTCTTTATTTAGATGAGCAGTACTTAGTTCTGGACGCATAATCCAATCGGCAGCTTGAGGAATTTCAAAAAAGCAGCTTTTACAAAATCCTTGTCTGTAAATAGGCTTATCTAAACCGCAATTTAAACATTGGTATTTTATAAACTGAATATCAATTGTTTTGTTTAATAATTGATTCATGTTTAAAAAGTCGTTTTCAAATACTAAATAGTATTGAATAGGCTGTGCATATTCAGTCTCCATTTTTCTTAACACCCCTTGGTAATTCATACAAAGATTTTCGTTATTTTAGTTCTCGTAAATATAACCAATCTATGCCAATTCCTATAGTAAATTCTATTGCCTCATGGTATTTAAAAAAACGTTTTCATCAAATTGAATTGTTTTTAAAATATCCTAACGATGTTCAAAATGAATTGCTTATAGATCTTATAAGTACTGCTAAAGATACCGAAATAGGGAAACAGCACGACTTTGCTTCAATTAAAAATTATGACACGTTTAACGAAAGAGTTCCTGTAACTTGTTACGAAGAATACCAAAATGTTATTGAACGTTCTAGAAGAGGTGAGCATAATATTTTTTGGCCTAGTCCAATTAACTGGTTTGCGAAATCTAGTGGCACTACAAATGCAAAAAGTAAATTTATCCCTGTTAGTGATGAGTCGCTAGAAGATTGCCATTATGCGGCAGGTAAAGATTTATTGTGTATGTACTTTAATAATAATGAAAACTCTCAATTATTTACCGGAAAAAGCTTAAGGCTTGGTGGCAGTAAAGAATTATATAAAGAAAACGGAACCGTTTTTGGAGACCTTTCGGCAATTTTAATAGATAATTTACCGTTTTGGGCCGAATTTAGTAGTACCCCAAGCAATAAAGTCTCTTTAATGAGCAATTGGGATCTTAAAATGCAAGCCATTGTAGATGAAACTATTAACGAAAATGTTACGAGCCTTGCTGGTGTGCCATCTTGGATGTTAGTGTTGTTAAACACCGTTTTAGAAACTACCGGGAAAAAAAGTTTATTAGAAATTTGGCCAAATATAGAAGTGTATTTCCATGGTGGTGTAAGTTTTGTTCCATACATGGATCAATACAAAGCAATTTTACCAAAAAAAGACTTTAAATACTACGAAATTTATAATGCTTCTGAAGGTTTTTTTGCTATTCAGGATCAAAATAATTCTAGTGAGTTACTGTTAATGTTAGATTATGGTATTTTTTACGAGTTTATTCCTATGGACACTTATGGCACTTCTGAAGAAAAAATAATTCCGTTAAGCGCTGTTGAAAAAGGAAAAAATTATGCTATGGTTATTACAACCAATGCGGGTTTATGGCGCTATAAAATTGGTGATACTGTTCGCTTTTGCTCCATTAATCCATATCGAATTAAAGTGACTGGACGCACAAAACATCATATTAATGCTTTTGGTGAAGAATTAATTATTGAAAATGCTGAAGATGCTTTAAAAAAAGTGTGTAAAAAAACCAAGGCTGAAATTGTTGATTATACCGCTGCTCCAATCTTTATGGATGGGAAAGAAAAAGGTGCACACGAATGGCTTATTGAATTTAAAAATCCTCCAAAAGACATTAACTATTTTAATGAATTACTAGATAATGCTCTTAAATCTTTAAATTCGGATTATGAAGCAAAACGCTATAATAACTTGACGCTTAATAAGCCAAAAATTAATATAGCGAGAACACATTTGTTTTACGATTGGCTAAAAGAAAAAGACAAACTTGGAGGGCAACATAAAGTCCCTCGATTATCAAACTCAAGAGACTATATTGAGGAGCTGTTAAATCTATAGCTTTTCATCGATAAAAAAGGAAAACAAATTTCTTTTAACGACTATTGCCTTAATTTTATCTAAAAAGGGATTCAGTAATTTTTTATGTTGTAATAATATTATTACTTTTATAATGCAATTAAGAAAATATTAACTCCTAATAGCAATATTAATTACCTATCCAAAATATAAAACCACTCTATTTTAGAGTGGTTTCATTTTTATATAATATTTATCTAGTTTTTAAGAAACAGCTTTTAATTTTTTGAGACGCGTTTTGGTAAGCTTCCCTTCAGCATAAGTCTTGGTTACATTTAGCTTTCTTTCTTCACTTCCTGGCATATTAAACATAGCATCTGTTAAAATTTCTTCACATAATGAACGTAATCCTCTAGCTCCAAGTTGGTATTCAACTGCCTTGTTAACAATAAAATCTAAAGCACCATCTGTAATAGACAACTCAATTTCGTCCATAGAAAACAATTTTTCATATTGTTTTACAATAGCATTTTTGGGTTCGGTTAAAATTGCTCTTAATGTTGCTGAGTCTAACGGATTCATATACGTTAAAACTGGAAGTCTCCCAATAATTTCAGGAATAAGCCCAAAATCTTTTAAGTCTTTAGGTGTGATATATTGAAGTAAATTATCCTTATCTAATTCATCTTCAACATGAGATGCTTTATAACCCATCGCAGACATATTTAACCGTTTAGATATAAAACGATCCATGCCATCAAAAGCACCACCTGCAATAAATAAAATATTCTCAGTATCTACTTCAATGAATTTTTGGTCTGGATGTTTTCTTCCTCCTTTTGGTGGCACATTAACAACAGTACCCTCTAAAAGTTTTAATAGTGCTTGTTGCACACCTTCTCCCGAAACATCGCGCGTGATTGATGGATTATCACTTTTGCGAGCAATTTTATCAATTTCATCTATAAATACAATTCCTTTTTCAGCTTTTTCCAAATTATAATCGGCAGCTTGCAATAAACGCGTTAAAATACTTTCTACATCTTCCCCAACATAACCAGCTTCGGTTAAAACTGTTGCATCTACAATTGCTAAAGGGACATTTAACATTTTAGCAATAGTTTTAGCTATTAAGGTTTTCCCCGTTCCTGTTTGCCCAACCATGATAATATTACTTTTCTGAATTTCTATATCATCATCTGTTTTAGGTTGCAATAAGCGCTTATAATGATTATAAACTGCAACAGACATAACACGTTTAGTGTGTTCCTGTCCAATAATATATTCATCTAAAAAAGCTTTTATTTGCTGAGGTTTTTTCAGCATTAATTCGGCTGAGAGATCGCTATTATCTGTTTGTTTAGATTCTTCAATAACTATACCGTGAGCTTGCTCGATACAACGATCACAAATATGCGCATCTAATCCAGCTATAAGCAAATTAGTCTCAGGTTTTTTCCTTCCACAAAATGAACATTCTAATTCTTCTTTTGCCATAAATAAAAATTTCTAATTTTTAGCAAGTATCTCATCAATCATACCATATTCAAGGGCTTTATCGGCTTTCATCCAATAATCTCTATCACTATCACCATAAACTTTATCATAATCTTGCCCTGTATGCTTACTAATAATCTTATATAACTCTTCTTTTAATAGAATTATTTCACGAGCCGTAATTTCTATATCACTTGCTTGTCCTTGAGCACCACCCATTGGTTGATGAATCATAACTCTAGAATGTGTTAAACCACTGCGTTTCCCTTTTTCGCCAGCGCATAATAAAACGGCTCCCATTGATGCAGCCATTCCTGTACAAATCGTCGCCACATCTGGCTTTATAAGTTGCATGGTGTCGTAAATACCTAAACCTGCATAAACGCTTCCACCTGGAGAATTTATATATATTTGGATGTCTTTTGAAGCATCAGTACTTTCTAAGAACAACAGCTGTGCTTGAATAATATTTGCAACTTGATCGTTTATCCCTGTTCCCATAAATATAATACGATCCATCATTAATCTGGAGAAAACATCAAAAACAGCTATGTTCATTTGACGTTCTTCAATAATATTTGGTGTCATCCCAACTGGATACATACTACTAACAATCTTATTATAATAAGTACTACTTATTCCTTGATCTTTTATAGCAAATTTTTCAAATTCTTTTCCGTAATCCATAATTTTTTTGATAAAATAAATTAAAAATAAAAAGCGTTGAACTCTGTTGAATTCAACGCCTAAATATAAGGATTTTTTAAACTATGAGCCGTAAACTTCTTTAACGAATTTATCGTAAGAAAGCTCTTTGGTTTTTATATTGGCTTTTTCTTTATATAGATTTAATAATTTTTGACTTACAAGTTGCTCTGATAAACGTTTTACTTCATCTTTATTAGATAAAACACGTGCTGCTATATCATCTAATTCTTTCTCTGAAGGATTGGTTTGTCCAAATTGAGCCATTTGTACTTTAATCATTTCTACAGAATGTGCTTTTAAATCTTCAAAATTAACTTGAAGGTTATGCTCTGCCATTAACTTACCTTCAATAAGTTGATAGCGCATACTTTTTTCAGACTTCTCATATTCTTCTTTAGCTTGAGTTTCGTCTATAGCTTCTTCACCAGCAGTTTGCATCCACTTTTGTAAAAACTCAGCTGGTAAATTAAATTTTGTGTCTTCGACTAAATATTCAGTAACATCGTTTAATAATTTTTGATCAGATTGCTGAACAAATTGCTTTTCGGCATCAGCCTTAATTCTTTCTTTAAGCTCTGTTACTGAAGTAAGATTCCCTTTTCCAAATAACTTATCGAAAAGCTCTTGATCTAGATCGGCAAGTTCTCTTGTGTTTATTTCGGTAATTGTAAAAGTAGCTTCAACATTTAAATCATGAGCGTCATCGTGAGAAACTTTTAAATGATTAATTAAATCATGATCGTCGTTAAAAAGCCCTTTTGTTTTTAAGGTAATAACATCTCCAATTTTAGCTCCAACAAACTTTTTTGCTTTAACTTTCCCTTTAAATTTATCTAAAGTTAGTGTTGTTGAATTATCTATTTGCTTTTCTTCATTTTTAAAAACACCTGTAACCTCATCACCTTCATCCATAACAGTTTTTGACACTAACTTGCCATACTGCTTTTGAATATTAGTAATTTGATCGTTAATCATTTTTTCGTCGGCTATAATTTTATAACTAGTAATAGCCTTTTTCCCTTTTAGTTTAACTTCAAATTCTGGCGCTAAACCAAGTTCAAATTCAAAAGAGAAATCATCTCCATTCCAATCTAAATGATCTTGGGTTTTTGGAAGAGGATTTCCTAAAACGTCAAGTTTTTCTTCGGTTAAATATTTATTAAGTGCATCTTGTAAAAGCTTATTTACTTCGTCTATTAAAACGGCTTTCCCATATTGCTTTTTAACCATTCCCATTGGTACATGTCCTTTTCTAAATCCTGGGATATTGGCTGTTTTTCTATAATCTGCTAAGATTTGCTCAACCTTATCGCTATAATCGCCTTTAGCAATATCTACTTTTACTACAGCATTTAACTCATCTATATTTTCTCTTGTAATATTCATTGTTTTCTTATATGAAAATTGGGTTGCAAAAATACAATATTTTCACAACCCAACAAATTTTTTAAACTATTGAGTTTTAGCCTATTTCTTATCTTCTTTAAATAAAGAATTTAGTATTGATTGTAGTATAGACAAAAGGATACTAAACAATATTGCTATCCATAAACTATCAACCGAAAATCCATCAATTAAACTACTTGCCAATTTTATAATTATGGCATTAACGATTAATAAAAATAACCCTAATGTTACAATGGTAATTGGCAATGTTAATATTACAAGTATTGGCTTAACCAACATATTTAGTATGGCTATTACAACAGCTACAATTATAGCAGTTGTATAACTATCTAGTGTTACTCCTGGTAAAAATTTTGCTATAACAATTACAGCAAAAGCGCTAATGAGAAGTTTAATTATAAGTTTCATAAAATCTATTTTAATTCATCATTAAAAATACAAAATTGTTAATTAATGAAGTGTACTACAGTTTCATAAAACTCTTTTGGATTTTCAGCATGTAACCAATGACCAGCATTTTTTATAGTTTTAATTAAAGCTTTTGGAAACTTCTCCATAATTAAAGTTTCATCTTTAATAGGAATATAATCCGAATTATCTCCTCTCAAAAATAAAGTGTTCCCTTCAAATTTGGAATCTATTGGTAAAGCTTCTCCTATTTCTTCAATATTTTCTTTTAAAGCTTTTAGATTAATTCGAAGTGCTAGTTGTCCTTTTTCTACCCAATATAAATTTTTAAGTAAAAACAGTCTAATCCCAAATTCTGAAATATAGTTAGATAATACATCATCCGCTTCTTTCCTTTCTTTTAAAACATTAAAATCTAATGCTGATAATCCTTCTAATATTGATTGATGGTGTAATGGGTAATATCGTGGTGAAATATCTGCAATTACTAATTTTGAGACTAATTCAGGATATTTCGCAGCAAATAACATGGAGACTTTTCCTCCCATTGAATGTCCAAGCAAGATTATGCTTTCAAGATTATATGCTTCACAATAATGCTTTAAATCCTCAACTAAAACATTATAATTAAATTCATTACTATGAAAGCTTCTTCCATGATTACGTTGATCAACCAAATGAACTTCATAACCTTGATCACTGAATTTTTTACCTAAAGTTTTCCAATTATCACTCATACCAAGAAAACCATGAAGAATAATAAAGGGTTGTCCTTGTCCTAAAATATTAGAATGTAATATCATTTAAGCCTATGTAAATACATGTTTATTACATTTTCGATACCTAAATATAGACTTTCTGAAATTAAAGCATGTCCAATTGACACCTCTAAAAGCTCAGGAATATTATCTTTAAAAAAATTAATATTATCTAAAGATAAATCATGTCCTGCATTTAAACCAAGATTAATAGAATTTGCCAGTTCTGCACATTTAATATAAGGTTTAATAGCTTCTGTATTCCCTCGACTGTATTGTTTTGCAAAATCTTCGGTATAAAGTTCAATTCTGTCTGTTCCAGTTGATTTTGCACCTTCTACTTGTTTTAAATCTGAATCCAAAAAAATAGAAGTTCTAATATTATTCTGTTTAAATTCTTGAATGATTTCGGTTAAAAAACTCTTGTGTTTTAAAGTATCCCATCCTGCATTAGACGTTAAAGCGTTTACTGCATCTGGCACTAAAGTAACCTGTGTTGGTTTTATACTCAAAACCATATCTACAAATTTTGGAATTGGATTTCCTTCTATATTAAATTCGGTATAAACTATAGGTTTTAAATCGTAAGCATCCTGATATCGTATATGTCGTTCGTCTGGTCTGGGATGAATTGTGACGCCTTGTGCACCAAATCGCTGAACATCTTTTGCAAATTGTATAAGATTAGGCGTGTCTCCTCCTCTAGAATTTCTTAAGGTTGCAATCTTATTAATGTTTACACTTAATTTAGTCATTTATTCGATTTTTAAAATGTAAAAATACAAAGTAAGTTAAGCTTAATCTGTATATTTTTGATTAATTTGCAGATGCTTTTATATGATACTATGCCGCTACGTGATTACATAATAAATGATGTTAAACCTCTTAATGTTAACGACTACATTAAAGACGCGCAGCTATTGTTTAATCAGCTTACTTACTCACATATTCCTTTAAAAAAAGATGAAGTTTATATGGGTTGTATCTCTGAGACCGATGCACATTGCTTCGAGTCGGATAAACTTATTTCTGAGTATTTATATACTATTGAAGGTTTTTATGCTAGAAATAATTCTCCTTGGCTAGATGTATTAGAGGGTTTTGCCCAAAATGATACTAATATTATGCCTGTGCTAGATGAAAAAAATAACTATTTAGGTTATTATGAGCTTAATGATATTATCTCATTGTTTAACGAAACTCCTTTTTTCTCGGAGCCTGGTGGAATTATAATTGTAGAAATAGGTTACAATGATTACTCTTTTAGTGAAATAAGTCAAATCGTAGAATCTAATAATGCAAAGTTGCTAGGTGCTTTTATTTCTAAAATGGAAAATGATGTGGTGCAAATAACTATAAAAATTGGTGACTCTGGATTAAATGACATCATTCAAACTTTTAGACGATATAGCTATAATATTATTTCGGGTCACGAAGAAGATGATTTTATAAAAACCCTTAAAGATCGTTCTGATTATTTAAACAAATATTTAAACCTTTAGTTTATGAAGATAGCAATATTTGGCAGGTTTTACCATAAAAATTCTGAATCTTCTATAGAAACATTATTAAGTATTCTAAAAAATAAAGCTGTAGAAATTTTTTTTGATAAGCAATTTTTTAATTCAATTAAAGCTCAAGAAGACAGTAATTTAAATTCAATTAATTTTAAAACGTTTACCGTATTAGATAATTCTTACGATTTACTAATAAGTGTTGGTGGAGACGGCACTATGTTAAGAGCGATTACTTTTGTTAGAGATTTTTCTATTCCCATAGTTGGTATAAATACTGGTCGTTTAGGGTTTTTGGCTACAATACAAAAAGATAATATTGAAAATGCTATTAACGATATACTAAAAGGTAATTATAAAATTTCGGAAAGAAGTTTACTTAACATAAAAACTGAACCTGAAAACGATAACCTTCTAGATTTTAATATTGCTCTAAACGAAATAGCAGTAAGTAGAAAAAACACCACCTCGATGATTACCGTTGAGACTAGTTTAAATAATGAATACTTAACTTCGTATTGGGCAGATGGTTTAATCATTTCTACTCCAACTGGATCAACTGGATATTCTTTAAGTTGTGGTGGCCCAGTAATTATGCCAGATGCCGATAGCTTTACAATTACTCCAATTGCTCCTCATAATCTTAACGCAAGACCACTGGTAATTCCTGATTCTACTGAAATAAAACTAAAAGTTAGCGGTAGGGAAGATAATTATTTAGTCTCTTTAGATTCACGAATAGCAACATTAGATAACAATTCTACAATAACAATTAAAAAAGCCTCTTTTAAAATTAAAATGATAGTATTAAAAGATGAAAGTTTTATCAGCACACTTCGCAAGAAACTCCTTTGGGGAGAAGACAAAAGAAATTAGGCAATAATTTAGGCAAATCCCTGTTTATCTGTAATACTATTCAACAAATTATAATAGGCTAATCTTATTTATTATATTTGCAAACTTTTGAAACCCTATGAGGCACATAACCATTATTATTATGAGTGTTTTATGTTACAATTTTAGTTACTCTCAAATTTATGAAGTGGGAGTGTTTATTGGTGGCAGTAATTTTATTGGAGACGTAGGTGCAACTAACTATATTTCGCCAAACCAGCCAGCCATTGGTGGTGTTTTTAAATGGAACCGAAGCCCTAGACATTCTTATAGAGTGTCTTTAACTTATGCTAAGTTAGAAGGTGTTGATGCAAAATCTGATGATCCTAGGCGACAACAAAGAAGGTATTCTTTTGAAAATAATCTTATAGAAATTTCAGCTGGAATGGAATTTACTTTCTTTGATTTTGATTTACATACAGGAGGAAAAAACATGACTCCATATTTATATACAGGAATAAGTGCAGCAAATCATGATAATTTTTATTTTGACAATGGCGTATTAACCGATGAGAATACTACTAGTTGGGCTTATGGCATCCCAATGGTGTTAGGATTTAAAGCTGCTATTTCAGATAATTTAATTCTTGCGTTAGAAGTTGGTGCCAGATTTACTTTTTCTGACGAAATAGATGGTAGCATCCCTGATAAACCATCATTGCAATCAAACTTTAGCTTCGGAAATCTAAACAATAATGATTGGTACACTTTTTCAGGAATTGCATTAACTTATACTTTTGGCGAAAACCCTTGTTATTGCCCTACCGATTAAAGTGAATTTAAAAGAACAAATACATATAAACAATCTCCCAAAACATATGGCCATTATTATGGATGGTAATGGTCGTTGGGCAAAACAAAAAGGAAAATTGCGCGTATATGGACATGAAAATGGTGCTAAGGCTGTAAAACAAGTTGTTGAAGGTTGTGCAGAACTAGGTGTTAAAAATTTAACACTTTATGCTTTTTCTACCGAAAATTGGAATCGTCCAAAATTAGAAGTTTTAACCTTAATGAAACTTTTAATTTCCTCTTTAAAAAAAGAAATAAAAACACTACACGACAACAACATTAAACTAAATGCTATTGGTGACCTTAAAGCATTACCAACAAAGGTGTTTAATGAATTAATAGATGTTATAGAAATTACAAAGCACAATACTAGAACCACTTTAACATTAGCTTTAAGTTATGGCTCAAAAGAAGAGCTAACAAATGCAGTGAAACAAATTAGTATTAAAGTTAAAAATAATATAATTTCGCCAGAAAAAATTGATGAATCCGTAATAAATGAGCATCTTTACACACGAAATTTGCCAGACGTAGATTTATTAGTTAGAACTGGTGGAGAACAACGAATTAGTAATTTCTTGTTATGGCAAATAGCCTATACAGAATTGTATTTTACTAATGTATTTTGGCCTGATTTTACAAAGCAACATTTGTATGAAGCCATTATAAATTATCAAAAAAGAGAAAGACGATTTGGAAAAACAAGTGAGCAACTTAGTTAATATTAAACTATTGAAAACATACATTACAAGACTTTTATTTATTGTATTCTTAATAAACAGTTTTAGCGTTATTGCTCAAAACAATGAGCTAGCAAATGCAAAAAAATATACTATTGAAGATATCACAGTTTCTGGCAATACAAACTTTAGCTCTCAAACCGTAGTTACTTATTCTGGATTACGTAAAGGACAAGAAGTTTTAATTCCCGGAGAAAAAATTAGTGCTGCAATTAAAAAATTATGGGGTTCAAACCTGTTTAGTAGTATTGATATCTTCATTAATAAAATTGAAGGCAATGCTGTTTATTTAGAAATTCAACTTATAGATCTTCCCGAACTTAAAAGTATTGAAATTAAAGGTGTAAAAAAATCAAAATTTGAAGATATTATAAAAGAAAACAAACTTCAAGCAGGAGCTAAAGTCACTGAAAACCTTATTACTACTACAAAAAATTATTTACAAAATAAGTATAAAAAACAAGGGTTTTTAAATGCTAAAGTGAATATTACAACTACCGAAGTGATCGATTCTGTTCAAAAAAGCAGAGTTGATATGTTATTAAAAATAGATAAAGGAAATAAAATTAAAGTAAAAGATATTGTGTTTAATGGTGCCGAAAAACTTAAAAGCAAGAAACTTCGCAAGACCATGAAAAACACAAAAAGGAAAAACCCAATACGCTTACTTAAACGGTCAAAATATATTGAAGCCGATTATAAAGAGGATTTAATTAGTTTAGTAGACAAATATAAAGAAAACGGTTATCGAGATGCTCGTGTTATTTCTGATTCAATAATTAAAAACGATGACAATACAATTTCTATAAACATTAAACTTGAAGAAGGCGAAAAATATACTTTTGGTAAAATTAACTTTTTAGGAAACACTATTTATACCGATGAGCAATTAGGTCGTGTGTTGAGAATCCAGGAAGGCGATACTTACAATGGCGTAGAACTTAGTAAACGTATTGCAGACGATTCCGATCCAGACGCAGACGATTTAACCAATCGTTACCAAAATGTAGGTTACTTGTTTTCTACAATAACACCAATAGAAGTTAGTGCTGATGGTAATGTTATTGACATGGAAATAAGAGTTACCGAGGGTAAACCAGCCTATTTTAATAATGTAACAGTAATAGGAAACGATAAGACTAACGATCATGTAGTTTATAGAGAATTGAGAACAAGACCTGGACAATTATATAGTAAATCTAATGTAGTGCGTACAGTTAGAGAGCTTGGACAATTAGGTTTTTTCGATGCTCAACAAATCACTCCTAATTTTAAAAATGTTAATCCAACAGATGGCACACTTGATATGGAATATTCTGTAGTTGAAAGAGGTGCTAGTCAAATAGAATTACAAGGTGGTTATGGTGGTGGTGGTTTTATTGGCACATTAGGTTTATCTTTTAACAATTTCTCTATTAAAGACATCTTTAAAAAAGAAGCCTATAAACCAATCCCTATGGGAGATGGTCAAAAACTATCATTACGCTTACAAGCAAGTCGCTTTTTTCAAACGTATAGCTTCTCGTTTTCCGAGCCTTGGTTAGGTGGTAAAAGGCCTGTGCAATTTTCTACATCTTTATCTCATACTAAACAATTCTTATATAATCCAGTAACAAGAAATGCTGATAAAGATAGACGATTTAATATTACGGGTGTTTCAGTTGGTTTAGCTAAACGGTTAACCGTTCCTGATGATTTCTTTACATTATCTCAAGCAATTAGTTTTCAGCTTTACGACTTAAAAAATTATAATACAGGTTTATTTACTTTTGGAGATGGCGTGTCACACAACCTTTCGTACACTATAGGTTTAAGTAGAAACAATACTTTTAACGATCCTATTTATCCCGAAGGAGGTTCTAATTTTAGTATAAGTGCAAAAGTATCGCTACCATATTCGGTATTTAATAAAGTAGATTATAAAGCACTTAAAACAGAAAGAGAACAATTATTAGAAGATTTAGCTCTAGATCCAACTGAAACAGATATTTCAGATAGAATAGCTGAAATAGATCAAGAGCGTTTTAGATGGTTAGAATTTTATAAAGTTAAATTCAAAGGAGATTGGTACACAAGAATTGTTGGGAAATTAATTTTAAAGCCTAGTGTAGAGTTTGGGTTTTTAGGTGCTTATAATAATGATAGAGGTATAATCCCATTCGAACGTTATTTCCTTGGGGGAGATGGTTTAGGGACTCAGAGTTTAGATGGTCGAGAATCAATTGCTTTACGTGGTTATCCAAACCAATCCTTACAACCACTAGATGAAAACGGTAATTCGGGTAATGATGGCGGAACAATATATAATAAGTTTTCATTAGAATTGAGATACCCTATAACTTTAGGTGCTCAAGCAAAAATTTATGCTCTAGCATTTTTAGAAGGGGGATCGTCATTTAATAATTTTAGAGATTATAATCCTTTTGATTTACATCGTTCTGCTGGATTAGGCATTAGATTATTTATGCCTGCATTTGGTTTATTAGGTATAGATTTTGGTCATGGTTTTGATCCTTTACCAGGTCAAACTGTTAAGCATGGTTGGGAGACTCACTTTATTATTGGGCAGCAATTTTAAGTTTGGCACGATATTTTCTATTAACCCAATAGCGATTTAATGCAAGTGTTAAAATTTTTCAAAATATATTTCGTTAATTTGAAGAATATTAACTCTAGTGACGGAATCGTAAATTTTATCCGTCATTTTAAGATTTATATGATGAAATCGATAAATTTAAAATACATACGGATGAAAACTAAAGTTCTTTTTTTATTGGCATTTGCGTTCTTAATAAATTTTGCTTCTTTTGCACAACGTAGTGTAAGAATAGGCTATATAGATACCGAATATATTTTACAAAATGTACCAGAATATCAGGATGCTTCAGGGCAACTTGATGCTAAGGTTCAAAAATGGAAAAATGAAATAGAATCACGTTTAAGCGAAATCGATCAAAAAAAGAAACAATTAAATAGTGAAAGTGTATTACTTACAAAAGAGCTTATAGAAGAACGACAAGAAGAAATTAATATTGAAGAAAGTGAAATATTAGACTACCAACAAAAACGTTTTGGTCCAAACGGAGATTTAATGATTCAAAAGAAGAATCTTATGCAGCCAATTCAAGATCAAATATTTACTGCAGTACAAGAAATTGCAGCAAATAAAAAATACGATTTTGTTTTCGATAAATCTGCTGATGTTGTAATGCTCTATTCCGCAGATCGTTTTGACATTAGCGAGCAAGTTTTAAGATCAATTACACGATCTTCTAAACGTAAGCAAGTTCAAAATAGACAAGAACGGAAAGCTGCTGAAGAAGAAGTGTTAATACCAGAAATTAATAAAGAACAAGAAGCAAGAGAAAAAGTTTTATCTGATAAAAAAGCTGCTCGTGAAAAAGCTGTTGAAGATAAACGAAATAAACAATTAGAAGCTCGCGAAGCTAAAAAGAAAGCCTTAGAAGATAAAAAGAAAAAGATTTTAGAAGATAGAGCTAAAGCAAGAGAAGAGAAAATTAATGCTCGTAATGGAGAAAAAAACAATATTGAAGAAACCAAAATTGAAGGAGAAGAAAAAGCAACATTAAGTCCTAGTGAGTTAAAGAAAAAAACACTAGAAGATAAAAAGAAAAAAATATTAGCAGATAGAAAAGCGAAACTGGAAGCTAATAAAGTAAAAACAGATACTACTAAATTAAAAACTGAGAGTGATAGCACAAAAACTGTAGCTCCAAAATTAACTGATAGAGAGGCTCGTAAAAAAGCTTTAGAAGATAAAAAGAAAAAAATATTAGCAGATAGAAAAGCGAAGCTAGAAGCTCGACAAAAAGAAAAAGATAGTATAGCAGCTGCTAAAAAAAATAATTAAATATTAATAATAACAGTAAACAATTTATAACATAATTTATTAAAAATGAAACACCTAAAAACCCTATTATTAGCAACTGCACTTTTTATTGGAAGTACAAGTTATATGAATGCACAAAGTAATGTTGCCCATATTGATACTCAAGCATTAATCGATGCAATGCCTACAGCAATAACTGCTAGAGGCGAATTAGAAAAATTAGCTAAAACTTATGAAGCTGATATTAGAACAATGGCAACAGAATATCAAAACAAATTAAAGCAATACGATGCTGAGGCTTCTACGAAAACTGATGAAGAGAATGCCAAAAGAGCACAAGAAGTTGGAGAAATGAGAACTAGCATTGAGCAATATCAAGGTCAAGCACAACAAGATTTACAAAAAAAAGAACAAGAATTGTTTGAGCCTATTTATAAAGAAGTTAAAGCTGCTATCCAAAAGGTTGGAAAAGCACAAGGTTTTCAATACATATTAGACTCAAGAGAAGGTCAAGGCACACTTTTATTAGCTGATGGTAAAGATCTTTTAGCAGATGTAAAAAAAGAATTAGGATTCTAAAAGATTACTTTTTTAAATATAAAATTTAAAGCTGCTTTTTATAAAGCAGCTTTTTTTATTTTTGTGTTATGGATAATCGCCCAATTGGTATTTTCGATTCTGGTGTTGGAGGAACTTCCATTTGGAAAGAGATTCATTCCCTATTACCAAATGAAAACACCATTTATTTAGCCGATAGCAAATATGCTCCTTATGGTAACAAGTCCAAAGAAAAAATACTAGAGTTAAGCATAAAGAACACAGAGTTACTCCTAAAAAAAGATTGTAAACTTATTGTTGTAGCATGTAATACTGCAACAACAAATGCTATAAAAAAACTACGGAAAACTTATAGTATTCCTTTTATTGGCATTGAGCCTGCAATAAAGCCTGCTGCTTTAAATACTAAAACGAAAACTATTGGTGTTTTAGCTACAAAAGGAACTCTTACTAGCACACTATTTCATAAGACAACTAATTTATTTGCCGAAGGCATAACTGTTTTAGAACAAATTGGAGAAGGCATTGTACCTCTAATAGAAAGTGGTAAAACCAACTCTCAAGAAATGAAAGAAATTTTGAAAAAACATTTAAACCCTTTGCTCAAAGCTAATATTGATTATTTAGTCTTAGGATGTACACACTATCCATATTTAATTCCATTATTGATTGAAGCACTTCCAAACCATATTAAAATCATAGACTCAGGGGAAGCAGTAGCAAGACAAACTAAGGCTATATTAGAACAATATGGGTTATTAAATTTAGAAGAAATAAGTTCTAATAATCAATTTTATACTAATAGTAATACACAAGTTATGTCTTCACTTCTAAATAGCGATTATAATGTTGAATATTTGGATTTTTAGTAAGTAAAGCTTCATTTTACGTACTAAAAGGTGATGAGTACACTCCTGTTTGTTTATAATGCGAAATCTGGAATTGCAAATGTTTTAGTTGATATAAGTCATAAACTACTTAGCCCAGAGACTTATTCCTGTAATTTATGTGCAATGACTCACAATACATTTACAGAAAATAAAATTTGGAAAAATTATAGATTGACTAGCAAAATTGATATGCAGTTTTATCATACAGACGAATTTATACAACGCTATCCAAATCAAGTATTTAATTACCCTATTATACTTTTTAAAGAAGGCAATGATTTAGAAGAGTTTTTATCTCCAAAGAAAATCAATCAATTAAAAACCGTTGAAGAATTAATTGAAATTATAAATGAAAAACTATTTGTTTCAATCAATTATTTCAAGTAAAATAAATTGATTTAGTTGCTTTTCCATTCGATTAAAATTATTATCTGCTACAAGTACTAAAGACCTGTTCCCATTTGGCAAAGTTGGTCCAAAAGTTATTCCTTCAATATTATCTATACTATTACTTGTAAGTTTATCTCTTAAGTTTTCAAAATCTAATAACAATGTTTTGGTTGCAGCATTATAATTTACATCCATTAAACTTTTCATATTCAATGTATTTGTTGCTTTCGAGGCATCAACCTTAAATATTTTAATTGTATTACCTTGATTTCCCAATCCACTTGAATAGCTGCGCTCAATAATAAAAAACTTATCCTTATCATATTCCAATATTTCTGAAAGACCATTTACCGAAAAATTACCTTTAGGTGTTTTTGCAATTGGGTCTAGCAAATATCCGAATTGCTTTTCTGCTTCTTTTGTTTTAGAATTTATATAAGTCACTCTTACAGGCGAGTTTGTTTTTTCTAATTGTGGCTCTGGCCCATCAATTTCAAATGGTAACTCCATAGCTATCCAATATCCATTTCCATTATAATTCTTACTTAACCCTTCTAAAGTGCCATTATGTCTAGGTTTCTGAGTACTGTTTGGATTAAAAGCATCAGGCAATTTAAAATTATCTTTAATCTCACCTATTTCATCAACGCTAATAAATGAAGGTTGCTTTTCTTTTTTAATATGCCCTTCGCTAGTTATAAATATTCGATTTACAATTGAATCATATCGTATGGCTTCTAAATCTAAATACCTTGAAGTTTCTTTTATTTTAATTACATTCTCAATAGTTATATTAGATATTTCAGTGCTATTTAATTCAATTTTTGCTTTATAAAATCTTGGGTTAAAAGCATCATCACACACCAAATAATATAATCCATTATAGTAGTCAATTCCAGATAAACCTCCTACAATAGTGCTATCAACTAAAACATTTTCGGGTAAGATATATTCATCTAAAAATTTAAGTTTAAATGATTCATTGGATTTATTAACCTTAACGCTTTTACATCCAATAATTGAAATACAAAATAAAAGAAAGCTAATCTTTATTAAAAAATTATTCATACCATTTAGAATATTTTACATAATTATATGCAATGCGATTAATTTCTCCTGAAATCAATTCTGGTGAAACATCTTTTACTTTTTTTGCTGGTATACCTGCATAAATACTACCTGCCTCTACTCTAGTATTCTTAGTTACTACAGCTCCAGCTGCAATAATACTATTACTTTCTACAACACAATCGTCCATAATAATACTTCCCATGCCAACTAGTACATTATCATGTATTGTACAGCCATGAACAATAGCATTATGCCCAATTGAAACATTGTTACCAATATTAGTTGGTGAAGTTTGATAAGTAGCATGAATAATAGCTCCATCTTGTACATTTACCTTATTCCCTATTTTAATGTAATGTACATCTCCTCTAATTACTGTATTAAACCAAATACTACATTGATTTCCCATAGTTACTTCTCCAACAATTGTAGCATTATCTGCGATATAACAATCGTTAGGAATTTGTGGATGTTTATTATTAATAGATTTAATTAATGGCATATCATAAATGAATTTATTTTTAAAAAATAGTAAAAGGAATGGCTTCTTTTTTTAAGTATGCAATTGTTGATGACGTAGGAGCAACTAATATTGTATTTAAAGAATGTTGCATTAAAGGTAGGTCGTCAAAGTGGTCTGTAATTAATACATCTATTTTATTTATGTTAAATTGATTTAAATACAATAAAACATTGTCTTTTTTAACCTCCTTTAAATTTTCCTTCCAACTCAATTTATCAATTGGATTCTCTGTGGCTATACAACTACTAAAATTATAAATGTCTGATACTATTGAGGCATAACTCATAGGAGCTGCTGTGGCTAAAATTTTAATTTCATAAGAATCGTCCTCTATAAATTTACTTAAATCGTTTGTAAACTGAAGAATACTCTTTACAAATTTATAATTATCGATTGTTGATAGGTTTTTGGTAGCATTTAAAATTAAAAATTTCATTTTTGAATGAGATATCAACCTAAATAACCTTAGTGAGCAGCTAAATATAATTTTAATAAATAGTAAAATGTTAAATTGCTTGAATGCATTAAGAATTAAAAATTTAATCCAAAAATGAAAAGTGTTTACACTAAACAGTGTTCCGTCTAAATCAATAACTAATACTTTTCTCATTATAATCTTTTGCTTTGTAGTCCCTTGACCATGGGAATCTCACTAACACGTTTTCAAATAAGCACACATCTGGTTTAATAATAGAATCCTTGAGTGTCCAAGAAATAACAGCTGTTTTAATGTTCGTATTTTTATACAATTTACTTAAATTCTGCTTAATAATATACATGGTTTTACCAGTGTCAATCGCATCATCTACAATTAAAATATTATTAATAGGTGTTATTTCATCACATTCAATTTCAATCTTAATTTTATTTAATTCTGATAAGATTATTTTCTTTAAAGATTTTTGGCTTTTTATGGATTCTATTTTTCTTAAATAATCTAAAAACCAATATGGCATAATTGAGAATAAAAATTTAATAATCTTATTTTCTTTTTTATTTGTACTCTCTCTTTGTAGCTTTATAAATATATAATTCAGATTTTCATTATCAAATTGGTTTGCAATACTTCTCACTACATGCCCTCCGCCATTTAATATGCCTATTATTAAATCTGGTTTCACCTCTACCATATTGTATAATTCACTACTAGCATTATTGAATTTTACTTTATTTAAAGTGATTACCTTCATTTATACAATTTTCTTTTAAACAATGTTAATAGTTTTTGAGGTAAAATATGAGTTGTAAAAGCTCTAAAAATTCCTATAATTGGAAATAATCCAAATTGTTTAATTTTATTAAAGATGTTAAATAATTGTCAGCTTTTTAAGGAAAACCTATATTTAATCAAAGTGCAAGAAGCATTAGCCGTTTTTCACTAAAACATAAAAAAAGAAAAGAAATAATCTAAGTTTTGTTTTAATTTACACTTGGACAATCACAATCCCATTTTTCTCTCTTACACCCAAAATTATATCCTAAAGTTAATTGATGAAACCCTCCATTAGTAAAGACTACAGAATTAGCTTGGTATGAATAGGTGTAAGCAAAAACAAATTCTTTGTAATCAAGACCCATTATAGGTGTAAAATATTGCAATTTTTGGTCACTCACACCAGAGCCCTCTAAAAATTCGGCACCATCAAAACTTCTTCTATAAGATAATCCTCCCCAAATTTTCCCAAAGTCTACTGTCTTATAAGCTTTGAAATTTGCATCAAGAAAAGATTCTTGAGTTGCATCTCTATACACATACATCAAAGAAGGTTCAAAACTCCAATCACTATTTATTTTATGAAAAACATTTCCAACAGAGAATAAGTAGGTTCTTAAATTAGTAAAACTAAGTCCTTGTTCATTAAAGTTAATACCATCATTATTTAATAAATTCTTTACAGTTGCATGAGCATAAAAGTTTATGTAGTGATAGGAAAATCCAAAATCAACATTAAAGTTTGTTGCACTTTGCTCTATCCCTCCAATTATTGGATCAAAGCCTTGAGATAAAAATGTAGTCTCATCAAGTTTATATTGAATTACTCCAGCACTTAATCCAAAAGATAACATATTTAAGTCTATTGGATTTCTAGAAAACATTAAATGATGTGCATATGTTAAATATACTCCATTTTGTGAATGGTATCCGTTTTTATCACTGTAAACAATACCTCCAACACCTGAATCGGATGTGCCAATTCTACCATTCACGCTTAATGTTGTTAACTTTGGTGCTTCATCCTGACCAAACCATTGTTGGCGTGTTGTTAGTCTGATTTTATTGCAATTAGCAACCCCAGCCATCGAAGGATGAATTAAATAATAATTATCTGTTAAATAATCTGAATATATTGGTAATCCCTCTTGAGCATAGCTAAATTGAGTCAATAACGCAATTATTCCTACTAAACAAAACTTTATTAATTTCATATTAATGCTTTCTTTCCTATGTAAAATTAGCTTTCTCAAGATTATAAATTTTCTTCACAATGTGCCATAGCCACCAAATATATAAATTTATTTACTGTAACTATAATTAACTAAGATTTAAGTTGTTTATAATCTAAATCCTCTTTTCTTTTATTATTTTTGAAAAAAATAATTGTATGAATAAAATTAACGTTTCAATTCAAGAAACCAGTAATCCCACTATCCTAAAATTTGAAACTAATACATTTTTAACAAAATATGAAAGTTTTGAGTTTAGTAATGTTGATGATGCAAAAAACTCACCATTAGCT
>Ga0209013_10001477_pt1 | contig 21704 bp, 20 predicted proteins | sample Cruoilmetagenom2_FD_187291 | JGI IMG/M metagenome (GOLD analysis project Ga0209013, IMG submission 187291) | Oil polluted marine microbial communities from Coal Oil Point, Santa Barbara, California, USA - Sample 2 (SPAdes) (version 2) | ecosystem: Environmental > Aquatic > Marine > Oil seeps ... | reverse complement strand
ATACTTAATGCCACTATATACGAAGGAATATCAAGCAACCCCTGTCTATTAAGATAGAGAAATCCTAATACCAAAACGGCATAAGAGCCAAGACGATAGAAAGAAAAAGCTGCTTTACTGTCTTTGATCGTTTGAGAGAGTGTACGTTTATTCTCTTTAAGTCTTTTTCTTTCTTCTTTAACCGTTTCTACAAGATCTTTCTCTTCCTCTTCAACGATCTCTTCACTGTAAAGGTCATAAGGATCTTCAAGCTTATCTATGACATCTTTAGAATCATCCATCATAACGATATTGTTTTCTACGCTTGTATTGACCATGCGTCGGTAACTTAACATAGAGCCTGTCAATACAAGGCTGGCACTAATAAATCCTATTTGGCTATTCCAAAACACTTTGATATCAAAAAATATAAAGGAGACTGCTATCACCATGATATCGACTACAAGGAGTGTTTTAAAGAGTTTAAAACTAATACTTGTCATCCTCATCCTCATCTTGGTAATTGTTCTTGTAATTCTTATAACGTGGATCTTTTGCAAGCTCATCCAAGGACTTTTTCTGCTTTGCATACGCCTTGTAAACATTAAGTATAGCAGCACCCACACCAATGAATACACCGATCCAAAGTGTCCATTGTGCACCTGTAAGGTTTTGTAGTCCAATCCCTATCCCTACTCCGATCAGTACAGCAACCACCATAGAGATACCAAGGCTTAAACCATCAGCGGCCTCTACTAATTTTTTTAATTTTGGTTCTTCATTTTTATTTTGCATTCATGATTCCTTTTTAACTATCCATTTCATGGATTTAGAGAAAAAATTATAACAAAATAGTGCATAGAATGTGCTATACTATTTAATAATATACTAATTAGGAGAAGTTTTTATGAAAAAAATTCTTATTATTATTACCATTGGAGGCTCCATACTTTTTGCAGACTCAAATGATACTAACCGTAGCCAAGAGAAAAATAAAATCAATGCAGAGATAGAAAAACAGATGGAAAAAGAGAAAAAGTATGCAAAAGAGAAAGCTTTTTATCAGGGTAAAGATTATGATTTAAAATCATATGAAATAGACCCCGATAGTCTCCCTGATGTTCCATCTTTAGAACCAGACTATGATTTTGATATGTCTGAAGGGGTCTATAGTGATTAGGAAGACTACTAAGTAGTAATTTCAGCCATCACTTCATACGCTGCTTTAATACTCTCCTCTATCATCTCATCTGTCGTAGCAGCAGAGATAAAACCTGTTTCATAAGATGAACAGGCAAGATACACACCACGATCCAACATACCTTTATGAAATTTGGCAAAAGTATCTGAATCATTTGCAAGAGCATCATCAAAGTTTTTTACAGGTTTGTCTGAAAAGAAAAAACCAAACATTGAACCTCTTACGTCGGTAACAAGCGGAAGACCTGCTGCATCTGCAGCATGTTGGAAACCGTCCATAAGCTTTTTAGCTTTGTTTCCCAGTGCCACATAAAGAGAGGGGTTAGACTTGAGTTTTTTAAGACTTGTCAGACCTGCTGCCATCGCTACAGGATTACCGGAAAGTGTTCCAGCCTGATAGACCGGACCTTCAGGTGATAGGTGAGCCATGATCTCCGCAGAAGCACCAAAAGCACCGACAGGCATACCTGCACCGATCACCTTACCAAGAGTAACCATGTCAGGTTTCACCACAGAAATGCCTTGCGCACCCTTAAGTGATGCTCTAAATCCACTCATCACTTCATCAAAAATGAGTAATGCACCATGATTAGTACAGAGACATCTAAGCTCTTCGAGGAATGCTTCATCTGCTGGTACCAATCCCATATTTCCTGCGATCGGTTCGATGATCACACAGGCGATACCTTCTGGTGATTTTTCAAAACATGCCAATACTGATGCGATATCATTATAGGTTGCGAGTAAAGTATGTCGCGTAAGATCTGCAGGTACACCCGGACTTGACGGTGTTCCAAACGTAGCCAGACCTGAACCCGCCTGAACAAGTAATGAATCTGAATGACCATGGTAACACCCTGTAAATTTCAAAATCTTATCTCTTCCTGTTACGCCGCGTGCCAAACGAATGGCAGACATGACAGCTTCCGTACCTGAGCTTACAAAACGTACTTTGTCAATATTATCAAAAAGTGTCACTATCTCATTTGCAAGTTCTGTCTCTACTGTCGTAGGTGCACCAAAACTAAGACCTCTTTTCACTGCTTCTATGACAGAAGTTTCAATATCTGCATCACAATGACCAAAAATAAGCGGTCCCCAACTCTGCACATAATCAATATATTTGTTACCATCGATATCAAAAAGGTATCCACCCTCTCCTCTCTCTATAAATGGCGGTGTTCCCTCTACGCCAGAAAATGCGCGGACTGGAGAATCAACACCTCCAGGTATTACTTTATATGCTTCTTCAAATGCTGCTATACTTTTGTCATATGCCATATTGTTAACCTTTTGTAATGTTTAGTTGTTTATAATTGCATGGATTATACAGTATCGGCACTTAGGACTACACCAAGGAGAGTATCATCAGATCAAGAACGCTGAAAGGATTATTACTCTCATTACTGTTACACTTGCTCATTTTATTGCTTTTTACCAAAAGCTTTCAAGACATTAAAGTGCCACCTCCACATGCAGAGGAAAAAAAGATCAGCCTTAATTTAAAACAGATCATTACACCCCCTGCACCAAAACCCAAACCGATAGTTGTTCCGCCTAAACCAAAACCTATGCCCGTCACACCACCACTACCAAAACCCATAGTAGAAAAGAAGATAGAACCAAAACCGGTTGTGCAACCCATAAAGAAAAAAGTGTTAGATCAAAGTAAAAAAACCTACGCACAGATAAGTACGGAAGAGAACAATGTCACCAAAGTAGAGAAAAAGCCTGTAGAAAAGAAGAAAATAGAGAAAAAGATAGTTAAAAAAGAAGTGAAGAAAAAACCTGCCAAAAAAGTACAAAAGAAACGGGTCGTTAAAAAAACAAAACCAAAGAGACGACCTAAACGCTCCAATGACCCTCTTGCCAATATGCTTATGGGTGCAGGTACTTCTATGGTCCCTAAGCAAACCCGACGACCATCCTCTTCAGGCAGCTATGGTGACAGGATGATAAAAAACCTTTACGGCGGAGAGTTCAAGACCTACAGTCCTACACAAAAAAAGTTTATACGTAATAACCTTGGAACCATTCACCGTATCACACAGCGTACACTTATTCGAAACGGTTATCCGGAGACTGCCGTAAGAACCAGACAACAGGGAACCAATGTCGTTTCTTTTTATCTTCATACTAACGGTGATATTTCAGGGCTTAAACTTAAAACAAAAATCGGTTATCAAGCCTTGGATCAAAATACTTTAGATGTGATACGCATTGCCTATAAAGACTATCCTTTGCCAAATAAAAAAACCAAGATCATTTTTTATGTAAGATATTCTATGTATTAGGGTAAGATTATACACTTAAAACGAATCGTCAAGGATATTTTATGGGTATATTAGAAAAAGTTTTTATCAGGTTTCCATTATGGTCTGTACGTAAAGCCTTTTACATACTCTTTATTGCCTCTGTGGGAGCATTATTTGTCGGGATCATTGCCTTTATATTGTATATGAAATCTCTTCCGACACTTGATATCTGGCATACGACCATACTCCAAAATGAATTTCATGCTGATTCTGATGTCAACGACTTTGATGCTTATGTCGCTTTGGAAAAGAATCTCTTTGACGAATTGGACAGAAAAATATATGATAAATATATCAGTTCTAACACGAGAAGTATCAATCGCTATACAAAAAACAGTTTTTCTGATCCGAAACGCTGGGACAGAGCATGGAATAAAAGTTTTGAACTGCCAGTTAAAAACCCTAAAATGGGTGTACTTCTTCTCCACGGCATGTCTGACTCCCCTTACAGTCTCCATGCACAGGCTGAATACCTGCATAAAAAAGGTATCTGGGTCGTTGGAATGCGTATGCCCGGTCACGGTACCATTCCTTCAGGTCTCATAGAAGTTCAATGGCAAGATATGGCAGCCGTTGTAAAGATAGGTATGGAACGCTTAACTCAAAAAGTGGGTGAGAAGCCCATACATATCATGGGCTATTCTACCGGTGCTCCATTGGCTTTGAACTATACACTCCTGGCACTGGAAGATGAAACATTAAAGCTCCCATCTGGTCTTATCTTTTATTCTCCTGCCATAGGGGTGACGAAAGCTGCTCCTCTGGCCATATGGCAAAGTCGGGCAGGACATCTTTTAGGCTTGCCTAAACTTGAGTGGAACTCCATTACACCTGAATATGACCCTTTTAAGTACGGTTCTTTTGCGGTCAATGCAGGAAATCAGGTCTATCTTGTATGTAATGAAGTACAAAAACAGTTGGATGCTTACAAAAAAAACAGCAAGACAAAAAAACCATTGCCTCCTATCATAAGTTTTGCATCTATTGTAGACTCCACAGTTGTGGTCAAGAACACCGTAGATAATTTCTATAAACGCTTTAGTGAAGAAAACAACCACACCCTTGTACTTTTTGACATTAACCATGATTTCACTTCTCATCGTCTTGTCAAACATGGTGTAGACAGTGCCCTGCAGAAACTGCGTGAGACTCCAAAAAACATGCACTATAAATTTGACTTGATCTCTGATCTAAACACAACAGATAGAAGTCTTATGCAGATAACAACACGTAATGGAAAAAAGAAAACGAGCAAAAAACTTGATCTATATTGGCCTAAATCCCTCTATTCCCTCTCACACTTAGCCATGCCAATCAGCAATAACGATCCACTCTATGGAGATATAAATGCACCTAAAAGTCCAGGGATAACACTAGGTCACATGGCACTCTATGGAGAAACCTCTGTTCTGGAAATGTCAGCAGCCTCACTGCTGAGACAACGCTGGAATCCTTTTCATAACTATACAAAACAAAGGGTGTTGGAGTTTTTGGAGTTAGAATAATATTTATATAAGAATGGAAAGAAAGAGTATTATTTTAAACTCTTCCATAATTCACCCACTACTTTTTCCGTTCCCTGCACTAAAAGAGGTTCACCCTTAGGATCCAACCATCTAATGATCTCTTTCATCTCATTCTCATTCATTACAGTACATCCCGCAGTAGGTACTTTCTTTATATGTATAAAGATACACGATCCTGCACCTTTTTTAGCTCCCTCTTCATCTATATGATTATGATTGACAACGATACCATATTTGTAATAATCCTTGGGAAACTTCATATGCTCTTTACTTTTGTAGTCTATGTTTACTTTTCTGCTATCTACTATTTTGTTATAAAGTTTAGAATTTATATCATCTACACAATGATCTGTTTCTGTGTATACTTCATAAGGATAGTCTACTTTAAAAGGCGCATATCCAAAAGCCTGTTTGAGGCTAAATAGTCCTGCGGGCGCTTTCCCGTCTCCCTCTTTTTTGATAGTTTTGGCATTTTTGGGTGTAGTATGCAAGCCTATACCCCAGCCTAACCCGTTTCTACCAAGTTTAATACTGATGGCTTTTCCTACTTTTTGCCAACTGCTTCCTTCTTTTTCAAAGCGTTGTAACGTACCGTTAGAGGTAGACCAGTTTTTCGTTGTCACCACTAAAAGTTGTTTCGTATCGGGTATTTGCGCCTGTAGTGTCATGAGTGCAAAAGAAAGTCCAAGTAAAATCTTTTTCATTGTGTTATAATCCTTGTAATCATTTATTAGGTACTTGTATGGAATATGGAATATTATCAATAGCGATCCCACTACTAACAATCATTTTAGCAATTATAACCAAAGATGTCATCGTCTCTCTCATGGGTGGAATTTTTACAGGTTTTTTAGTACTCAATGCCTATAATCCTATAGATGCATTCATTGCTCTTTTCGATGGGATCATTGCTCTTTTTTCTGAAGGATGGATAGCAAAAACACTGCTTTTTATCCTTTTGGTCGGCTCAATCATCAGACTCCTGACACTCTCCGGTGCAGTCGATAGTTTTGTAGCATATTTGAGCCAAAAAGCCAAAAAAATAGATTCCCCCACAGGTGCGATGATGCTTGCCTATGTCATTGGTGTGATCATATTTATAGAATCCTCTATTACTGCACTGGTAGCAGGAACAGTAGCCAAACCGCTCTGTGACAAAAACGGTGTCAGCAGAGAAAAACTCGCTTACATTTGTGACTCCACCTCCGCACCTATCTGTTCACTCATCCCACTCAATGCCTGGGGTGCCTTACTCTTAGGCCTCATCGTTACCGCCATAGACTCTCAGGTCATCTCAGGAGATGGTGTTTCTTTACTGATAGCTTCCATACCTTATAACTTTTATTCTCTCATTACTTTAGTCATAGTTTTAAGTGTTATATTTTTAAATATTAATATTGGCCCTATGAAGTACACCAACCCTGTACCCTACATTGCACCGCATGATAAAGCAAATATCAAAGCAACTCCCTACAAAATGCTTTTACCTATTTTAGTGATGGTACTAATGGTCCCTGTTGGGCTTTATCTGACTGGAAAGGGAGATATATTTAAAGGGTCTGGTTCTACTTCTGTCTATTACGCTGTTATCGTTACCCTGATCTTTATGTACCTCTATTATGTTCCTGCTAAAACACTCTCTCACAAGAACTATTTTAAAGGACTTTATAAAGGGATAGGTGACATGATACCCGTAGGGATGATCATGGTCTTTGCTCTACTCATAGGTAAAGTCATTGGAGACCTTGGGACCGCCAAATATCTGGCTCATCTTCTTAGCGGAAATATCTCCCCTGTATTCATCCCTCTTCTCATCTTTTTAGTAGCGAGTATCACTGCATTTTCAACAGGAACAAGTTGGGGAACATTCTCCATCATGATGCCCATAGGTTTAGCCTTGGGTGCTACAATGGACCTACACATCCCTCTTGTCATAGCAGCAGTCATATCTGGAGGGATCTTCGGAGACCACGCCTCTCCCATCTCAGACACGACCATCATCTCTTCCATGGCAGCAGAGTGTGATCACATAAGCCATGTACGTACACAGTTGCCTTATGCACTTATAGGTGGGATATTGGCTTCTATTTCATTTTTAATTGCAGGATGGTTCACATTATGAAAATCTTAGTAAGCGCATTAGAACCCTCATCAAACCTTCACTTAAAAGAGGTACTTAAACATACGCATGATATTGAACTAATAGGTATCTTTGATAAAACTATAAAAGAAGGTACACCACTGCATGATATTTCAGAAATGGCCATTATGGGTGTGGTGGATGCTATCAAAAAACTGCGTTGGTTCTTTAAAGTAGCAGATGAGATGGTAGAACTTGCTGTACAGGCAGACAAAGTACTTCTCATGGACTCTTCCGGGTTTAACCTTCCTTTGGCTAAAAAGCTCAAAAAGAAATATCCTGATAAAGAGATCATCTACTATATACTGCCTCAGGTATGGGCATCTCGTCCTAAGCGTGTTGAGAAGTTGGAGAAGTACTGTGACAAGCTTCTGGGGATACTTCCATTTGAAGTGGATCATTATCAGAGTAAAGCGCAATATGTTGGTCACCCTTTACTTGATGAAATAGATGTACACAGAAATGAAGAAGAGACCAAAGGATGCATAACATTTATGCCTGGAAGCCGTAAATCTGAGATAACCCGTCTTATGCCTATCTTTTTAGAACTTAGACGTAAACTGGGTAATGACATCAGACCTTTACTTGTCATACCTCCATCATTTAGCAGAGACAAGATAGCCCATCTTTATAAAGGTAACAGGGAGTTTGAAGTTGTACGTGACACACATGAGGCTCTTAGACGTTCAGAGTTTGCATTTATCTGTTCAGGTACAGCTACACTGGAAGCCGCACTCATAGGCGTACCATTTACTCTAGCTTACATTGCAAAAAAAGTAGACTTTTTCATAGGTACAAAACTTTTAAACATTAAGCAAGTTGGACTGGCAAATATAATCCTGACAAACTATAATAACACAACCTTGCATAACGAACTACTCCAAGAAGAAGTCACCGTTGACAACTTACTCAAAGAGTACCACAATACCGACCGAAAAATATTTGCAGACAAAGCCAAAGAGTTAAGAGCGTATCTTTCTCATGGAAGTTCTGAGAATGTAGCAAAAATTATCATGAAATAGTAGAAAAATATTTTTAATTTTCATCTTCTTTATTTAAAATGTAAGATATAATTATTTCAAAAAAGGTATATTGTGGGTCTGTTTGATTTATTCAAAACAAAAAAAGTTCTAATACCTTATGAAGAGATTCATGAGGCATTAGATATTTTCACAAAAGAATCCCTTGCCATGCCTAAAATGAACAACCCCTTCATACTTGATGATGAGAGTAAGCACCCAGCACTATTTGGTTATTTTATGGGTGCGAAGAATCACATTAAAAAATCATATCAACTGGATGAGAAAGATATATCTGATATATACATTCAATACCTATCAAAAAATTTTACAGACAATGATATGGAAAAAGCTGCAGAACTATTAAAATACTCCGTCGATATCAGTCATACAGATGATTGCAGTCATTGTATGTTCGTAGGTGAACACGCAATGAAAAAATGGTCAGCAGGCGGACCAATGGCTAAATATGCACCCATGGGATTGATAAGACTCTTAAACGATTAATAAAACCTACTGGAGCCCTCTATGCTAGTACATATCTGCTGTTCGGTCGACAGCCATTACTTTCTTCAAAAACTACAGACAGAGTACCCCCAGGAGAAACTCACAGGATTTTTTTATGATCCGAATATCCATCCCTACTCTGAGTACTACTTACGTCTTCTCGATGTAAAGCGTAGCTGTAAAATGCTTGGTATTGATCTGATAGAAGGTGAATATGACGTAGAGAACTGGCTTGAGGCTGTACGTGGGTTGGAGCATGAACCGGAAAAGGGTTCACGTTGTGGTGTCTGTTTTGACAGACGTTTTGAAATTTCTGCGAAAAAAGCTTCTGAAATGGGAGAAAGCACTTTTACCTCTACCCTGCTCACAAGCCCTAAAAAATCACTCAAACAACTACAGATCGCAGGAGATGCACTTGCCGAGCGTGAAGGCATTTCTTTTGTGGCACCTGATTACCGGAAAGCTTCTGGTACACAAGAACAAAATATTTTGGCCAAAGAAGATGCCCTTTATCGTCAAGACTACTGTGGCTGTATGTTTGGACTTAACATCCAGCGTGACCAGCAAAGAAAACTGGCAGATGAACTTTTTGTACCACTCTCTGCACAGGTGCAACCAGAATCCATAGAAGAACGTATAGAAATGTATAAAAAGCGCTGGCAGATGGAGGAAGAGAATATTCCCCATAAGATCATCAAGCAACGCTTTTTAAACTGGCGTTTAAGTTCTGGGCTTTTACGTGTACGTAAAGAAGTCGTTCCCGCACACTTTTTACCCTACTCTACACTGAAAGGTGAGTACAGCAGAGGAAAAATAGAATACAGTATAGGTGGTGTACACCACATGAACCGTGATGAGGTACGCTTCATTACCTTAGCACATTATAACCGTATAGCAGGGACTGCGTACAGAAGTGTTACAGAGCTTATTTACAATCCTCCTGCTTTTAATTTAGAAGTGGAATTACGTGCAAAACTGGGTGTAACCCCTTACGATATATCTATCATTTTAGTGGTTGAAGAGATACCCACAAACAAGATAGAGATACTTTGTCAAAGTAAAACCTATAGTGATGTAAAAGAAGTATTAATAAAGCTATAGAATCCTCTAAACACTTTTTTACCAACATTGCGATAAAATAAGAGAATTTTTATAAAAAGGTTTCTTATGCTTTATAACGTTGTAGACATTCAGAATATATTACCTCACAGATATCCATTTTTACTTGTGGATAGAATTACGGAACTTACTCCTGGTGAGTATATAGAAGGTTTAAAAAACGTTTCTATCTCTGAACCTGTATTTCAGGGACATTTTCCTGGTCACCCTATCTATCCTGGTGTGATGATCATCGAAGGTATGGCACAGGCAGGTGGTGTACTTGCATTCAAAAGCATGGATGGTGCTACCCAGGAAGAGATCCAAAATAAAGTCGTTTACTTTATGAGTATCGATAAAGCGAAGTTTCGTTCACCGGTAACTCCGGGTGACCAGCTTGTCTATAAGATCAATGTGATCAAGAACAAAGGGCCGGTATGGCAGCTTGATGCCAAAGCCTATGTAGATGACAAAGTAGTGGCGCAAGCTGAACTCAAAGCTATGATCGTAGACAAATAGGTTTTCTGATGTCTTTAATCCACCCTTCCGCAGTCATAGAAGATGGTGCCATCTTAGGTAGTAATGTTACTGTAGGCCCTTTTGCCTACATCGGTTCGCAAGTCAAGATAGGTGATAACACTACCGTTGCTCCGCATGCAGTGATCGAAGGAAAAACAACGATCGGTAAGAACAACCGCATTTTTTCTCACTCTGCTGTAGGAACTATCCCTCAGGATCTAAAATTTGCCGGTGAAGATGTAGAACTCATCATCGGTGACAACAATACCATCAGAGAGTTTACCCTGCTTAACCCCGGTACCAAAGGTGGCGGTTCTATTACCAAGATCGGTAATGGAAACCTTCTCATGGGTTATGTACATTTAGGACATGACGTTATTTTAGGAGATAATTGTATTTTGGCGAACGGTGCAACACTTGCAGGGCACGTTGAACTTGGTAACCATGTGGTCATTGGCGGACTTACACCTATACATCAGTTTGTTCACATCGGTGACTATGCGATGATAGGAGGTGCTTCTGCCTTATCACAAGATATCCCTCCTTTCTGTTTAGCAGAAGGAAACCGTGCTGTCTTACGCGGTCTGAACCTTACAGGAATCAGAAGAAGTATGGAACGAGATGAGATCAATGCACTGAAAAGTGCCTATAAAGCACTCTTTGAAGATGGCAATCCCCTACAGGAAGTTGCGGAAGCACTCTTTGAGTCAAGTACATCAGAAAAAGTAAAATCACTTTGTGAATTTATAAAAACCTCAAAAAGAGGTATCCCTTTTACAAGGAACAAATAATATGAAGCAAAATTATATAAGGATAGTCAATGTCAAATAAAGAATGTAGTTTTTGTGCTGCAACTGAGAGTAAAGAGAATCCTCTCATCGCAGGAGAGAATGCATATATATGTTCAAACTGTGTTGTTTCTGCATACAAAATTCTCTTTGGAGAAGAGCAGGAAGAAACACAGGCAGACTTAGGCGTACATACACTTTATACACCTAAAGAGATCAATGCACTTCTTAACGAATATATCATTGGTCAGGAGACTGCAAAAAAAACACTTTCTGTGGCTGTCTATAATCACTATAAGCGTATTTTCAGAGACGATACTGAAGATGATACTCAGATCGCTAAGTCAAATGTACTTCTTATCGGTCCGACAGGTTCCGGTAAAACACTTTTGGCTCAAACGATTGCAAGGTTTTTAAATGTACCTATTGCTATTGCAGATGCAACAAATCTGACCGAGGCTGGTTATGTAGGTGAAGATGTTGAGAATATCCTTACAAAACTTCTTATGGCAGCAGATGGTGATCCTCAACTTGCAGAACAAGGTATTGTTTTCATCGATGAAGTAGATAAGATCGCAAGAATGGGAGAAAACCGTTCTATCACCCGTGATGTTTCTGGAGAAGGTGTACAACAGGCACTTCTCAAACTTATCGAAGGTTCAGTCGTGAACATCCCGCCAAAAGGCGGACGCAAGCACCCGAATCAGGACTTTATCCAAATAGATACATCTAACATTCTTTTCATCTGTGGTGGTGCTTTTGACGGTCTTAACGATATACTTAAAAGAAGACTCGGAGCGAATACCCTGGGCTTTGGTCAAGAGAAACGTTCCAAGAAAGAAGAAGAAAATCTTCTGCATCTTGTAGAATCAGATGATCTTGTCTCTTTTGGACTGATCCCTGAACTTATCGGGCGTCTTCATATTCTTGCGACATTGGGTGAGATATCCAAAGAAGATATGGTTCGTATCCTGATAGAACCTAAAAATTCTTTAGTTAAACAGTATCAAAAACTTTTTGAGATCGACAATGTAAAACTTACTTTTGAAGAAGAAGCACTCACTATGATCGCACAAAAAGCTTTAAATAGAAAAACCGGTGCAAGAGGATTGCGTTCGATTCTTGAAGAGATACTGCTCGACATTATGTACGAGTTGCCTGAACTTGAAGGATTTGAAGTGATCATTACTGAAGAAGTAGTTGAAACAGGGGCAAAGCCTTTGTATATAAAAGATAAAAAGTCTGCGTAAGTACGCAATGAGAAAGAAGGATAAATAGATGTTTAAAAAATTACTGGGAATGTTTTCCAACGATCTGGCGATCGACTTAGGAACGGCGAATACACTTGTACTCGTTAAAGGACAAGGTATCTGTATTAATGAGCCTTCTGTTGTTGCTATCCAATATGACAAGCATGGACAACAGCGTATCTTAGCTGTCGGTCAAGAAGCAAAAGACATGGTAGGTAAAACACCTGGGAACATCAGAGCGATCCGTCCTATGAAGGATGGTGTTATCGCAGACTTTGAAGTGACAGAAATGATGATCCGTTATTTCATTGAAAAAGCGCACAAAAGAAAAGGTTTCTTTTCTCCCCGTATCATTATCTGTGTACCTTATGGACTGACTCAGGTAGAAAGACGTGCAGTGAAAGATTCTGCTGAAAATGCCGGTGCACGCTATGTTTATCTTATTGAAGAGCCTATGGCAGCAGCTATCGGTGCGGGTATCCCTGTAAAAAATCCAAACGGTAATCTTGTCGTTGACATCGGTGGAGGAACCACTGAGATAGGTGTGACATCACTCGGTGGCCTTGTCCTATCCAAGTCTATACGTACTGGTGGTGACAGCATCGACCAGGCCATCGTAGATTCTATTAAAAAGAATTTCAATCTTCTTATTGGTGACCGTATCGCGGAAGAACTTAAAATTGCCATTGGAACAGCGATCCCACTTGATGAAGAGCTTGTCACCACTGTACGCGGTAGAGACCAGGTAGAAGGAAGTTTAACGTCTATAGAGATCTCATCTGAGCATATCAGAGGAGCGATGAAAGATGCACTCGAAGAGATCGCAGAAGCACTGAAGCAGGTACTTGAGCAGACACCACCTGAACTTGCAGGAGATATCGTAGAAAACGGTATTGTACTCACCGGTGGCGGTGCACTGATCAGAGGCTTGGACAAATACCTCTCTGATATCGTAAAATTACCTGTATATATTGCAGAGGAACCACTCCTTGCTGTTGCAAAAGGTACAGGTATTGCACTTGATGAAATAGATCTCCTTCAGCAAATGGCATATGAAGACTAGACTTGTCGTTATAGCCATACTGTTGCTGATGCTAACAGTTCTACTGTCACGAAATGATGAGCGTATCTCAGATACGCTTCTTGGCATCATTAATCCTATCAAACAAAATTATCAAAACTTTACACATGACCTCGAAGATAAAAGCCATTCTTACATTTTTCAAAAAGAGTCTATAGAGAAACTAAGTAAAGAAAATCGTGTTTTGCGAAAACGTCTTCTTGAACAGATCCACTACATAGAACAAGTAAAAAATATTTATGAAGTACTTCCTGATCTAAGTCGTTTACCTGTTCCCAATATTTCTATAGTAGAAACGATCTCTTATGTAAAACTTAATAGTTTTACCCAGGTCATTCTTACTAAACCCAAAGAACTTGAGAAAGATAGACTCTATGGTCTTATGCAGGGGCGTGTAGTTGCAGGTATAGCCTCTGTGCAGAGTAATCAACTCTATGGATATCTCACTTCTGATAAAAAATGCCGTTTTTCTGTTTTTATAGGAGAAAGCAAGGCACCTGGTATTGCTATTGGCCAAACCCAAAATGAAATGATCATCAAATTCGTACCAAAATGGTATAAGATCAAAGAAGGTGATGTGGTCGTCACCTCAGGCTTAGATTCAATTTTCTTTGCTGAAGTACCTGTAGGTGTTGTGACTAAAATTGAAGTCCGAAGTTCATATACAGTGGCACATATTAAAACCTATAGTGATATTTTTCATCCTAAAACCTTTTTTCTTATCAATAATGCAAGAGCAACACTGGCAGAAAACTTTGACAGTAACCTTACAAATGTAGAAATACACTGCCCTAAGCCAGAAAACAATGTTACTATGGCGGACCAAAACGCCAGCATGGTAGAACAAAACGGCACTATCACAGCAGTGCATGATGTTAATCTCAGTACGCCTGTTGTTTCCAGTATCCCAAGCCGTATAGATCAGACTCAGGAAGATATTGTCGAACCCGAAGCACTTGAAGAAATCATAGAACCTCCTAAGAAAGTGATTAAGAGAAAACGTAAACCCAGTTCAACTACTTTAGACCTCTTCTAAAACCTTAAATTTGCCCTTTTTTTAAGGGCTTTTTTTGCCTCGCTCATGTATAATATCAAACTAAAAATCAAGGGTATATTATTACTCTGAAGGTGACCTTTCCATGCCAAAACGCAATGACATCAAAACTATTTTACTTATCGGTTCAGGACCTATTGTTATCGGTCAAGCTTGTGAATTTGACTACTCAGGAACACAGGCAGCCAAAACCCTTAAAGAGTTAGGCTACAGAGTGGTTCTTATCAACTCTAACCCTGCTACGATCATGACAGATCCTGAGTTTGCTGACCGTACCTACATCGAACCTATTACAGCTGAAGTTATCAACAAAATTATTAAAAAAGAAAATGTTGATGCTATCTTACCAACTATGGGTGGACAGACAGCACTTAACGTTGCTATGGATATGAATGAAGCAGGTATGCTTGAAGGTATCGACTTTTTAGGTGCTACCCCTGATGCGATAAAAAAAGGGGAAGATAGACACCTCTTTAACGAAGCCATGATAAAAATTGGTATGGACTTACCAAAAAGTGCTAATGCATACAACCTTGAAGAGGCACTGGCTCGTGCCAAAGAAATTGGATTTCCTGTCATTTCAAGAGCTTCGTTTACCATGGCTGGTGGTGGTTCCGGTGTGGCTTACAACATAGACGAATTCAAAAAACTTGCACAAGAGGGATTAGACGCATCACCAATTAATGAGATTGAGATCATGGAGTCATTACTTGGTTGGAAAGAATACGAAATGGAAGTCATACGTGACAAAGCGGATAATTGTATTATCGTCTGTTCTATTGAAAACTTTGACCCGATGGGTGTACATACAGGTGATTCTATCACTATTGCTCCGGCGCTTACACTTACCGACAAAGAGTACCAGAACATGCGTGATGCCTCTTTCAAGATCTTACGTGAAGTAGGTGTTGATACAGGTGGATCAAACGTACAGTTTTCTATCAACCCAGATACAGGTCGTATGATCGTTATCGAAATGAACCCAAGAGTAAGCCGTTCATCTGCACTTGCATCAAAAGCGACTGGTTATCCTATCGCTAAAGTAGCAACACTATTGGCTGTTGGATTTACATTAGATGAGATCACTAATGACATTACAGGTACCCCTGCTTCATTTGAACCAGTCATTGACTACATTGTTACAAAACTTCCTCGATTTACATTTGAAAAATTTCCAATGGCTGATTCTACACTCACAACAGCAATGAAGTCTGTTGGTGAAGTCATGAGTATGGGACGAACCTTTAAAGAATCATTCCAAAAGGCTCTATGTTCACTAGAGACTGATTTAATTGGATTTAATCCTATTAAATGTGATGGTGAAGAGCTTGTACGTGAAATTCGTCGTTCTCATTCAGATCGTATGCTTTATGTATTTGAAGGACTTAGACGTGGTATGAGTGTAGATGCTATCTTTGATCTTTGTAAGATCGACAGATGGTTCCTCTACCAACTTGAAGAGCTTGCACAGCGTGAGAAAGAGATGGACATCGCCCTTCTCTCTGATGCAACAAGGTTACGTGAAGTCAAATCTGAAGGTTTTTCAGATGAGATGATCGCTGCAGTCATCAACGAAAAAGAAGGGCTTTCTCTTACAGAAAATGACATCTACAATGCCAGAGAAAAAATGTCTGTACAACTAGAATACAACGAAGTTGATACTTGTGCTGCTGAATTTAAAGCACTTACACCATATCTTTACTCTACAACAAACATTACGAAACTACCACAGCCAGAAGTAGCTGATTCTACTGATAAAAAAGTACTTGTTATCGGTGGTGGTCCTAACCGTATCGGTCAGGGTATTGAATTTGATTACTGTTGTGTACATGCTGCCTTTGCTCTTGAAGATATGGGTGTGAAGTCCATCATGTATAATTGTAACCCGGAGACAGTTTCTACAGATTACGATACTTCTGATATCCTTTACTTTGAGCCTATTGACTTTGAACATGTTAGAAATGTGATTGACATTGAAAAACCAGATGGTGTTATCGTACACTTTGGTGGTCAGACACCACTTAAATTGGCTAAAAAACTGACTGCAATTGGCGCAAACATCTCTGGAACAACTGCAAAGGTAATTGATCTTGCAGAAGACAGAGAGCTTTTCTCAACTTTCATTAACGATCTTGGACTTAAACAACCTGAAAACGGTACCGTTATTGCTAAAGATGAAGCAATTTCCGTAGCAAGCCGTATTGGGTATCCTGTACTTGTACGTCCTTCATTTGTACTTGGTGGACGTGGTATGAAAACCGTTTACTCTGATGATGAATTAAGACAATACATGGATGAAGCAGTATCTGTTTCTCATGATGCACCTGTTCTCATTGACAAATTCTTAGATAATGCCATTGAGCTTGATGTGGATGCTATTTGTGATGGAAAAGATGTCTATATCGGTTCAGTGATGCAACACATTGAAGAAGCGGGTATCCACTCTGGAGACTCTGCATGTTCACTTCCTCCGGTTTCTATTTCTACTAAGCTTCAAGAAGAAGTAAAAGAGCAAACAGCGAAGATTGCTCTTGGTCTTGGTGTGGTTGGTCTCATGAATATTCAGTATGCTATCCATAAAGGTGAAATATACCTTATCGAGGTAAACCCTAGAGCTTCTAGAACGGTACCATTTGTTTCCAAAGCAACAGGTGTACCTTTGGCTAAAGTAGCCACAAGAGTGATGATCCAAGGGGACCTTAAAGAGTCACTTAAATTCTATGATACTTTCAATGTAGTAGATTTTGACAAAAAGATCATGGAGCCTAAACTAAAAGGTCATGTTGCAGTAAAAGAGGCGGTATTCCCTTTCAACAAATTACCAGGGTCTGACCTTATCTTAGGGCCTGAAATGAAGTCTACAGGTGAAGTGATGGGTATATCTGATAACTTTGGTATGTCATTTGCCAAATCTCAATTTGCTTCTAAAAACAACATTCCTCTTGATGGTAAACTTTTCATCTCTCTCACTGAAAGTGACAAAGCACAAGCTGGAGAAGTGGGTAAAATGTTTACAGATCTTGGTTTTGAGATCGTTGCCACTTCAGGTACACATGCTGCACTTGAAGCTGCTGGTGTAGCTTCAACAAAAGTACTTAAAATTTCTGAAGGTCGTCCAAACATTGATGATATGATCAGAAATGAAGAGATAACCATCGCTATCAATACTTCAGACAATGCAGGAAGTAAAACAGATGCAAGAACCATCAGACAATCTGTACTTTCCAATAATGTTGCGTACTTTACAACTATCGCTGCAGCTAAAGCCACTGCATTAGCGATAAAAGAGCTTAAGGCTACTGGTGGTGAACTTGTACCTAAAGCATTACAAGACTACCTCAGTTAAGATGAAAGATCTTGTTTTTTTGACACAAACCGATACCACCATCGGTTTTGTCTCACAAAATGCAGACAAGCTTACACAAATAAAACAACGCCCTCCTCATAAACATTACATAAAAGCGGTCAATTCACTCCAAACACTTCAAACGTTTACACGTGTACCAAACAAACATAAGAATAGAGTACGTAGAGCTAAAAAAACAACCTTTATTATGCCAAATACTCACTCTTATCGCGTAGTGAAAAACAAACATCATCTATTGCTCTTAAATCGTCTCACATGGGCATATACAACTTCTGCTAATCTCAGTAACCAAGCTTACGATGAAAATTTTGCTAAAGAAGCAGCAGATGTCATTATAGAACCTCTCAATAACATGGAAGAAGCTTCAACTATCTATAAACTAGGAAAACACTCACTCAAAAGGATACGTTAATGTCAGTCATCTATGAAAATAAAAATATTAAAATAGAAACAGAAGAATCTGAAATACCATGGCTAAAAATTTTCACGCAAACACCGTACAAAGAAATGAGCGAAGTACCTGCTGAAATTAAATTTGAAATTTATGATCTTCTTGATGTTATAGAAAATGAGATGTTAACATACTACAAACCTAAAAAAATAAATATAGCCTCTTTTGGAAATTATATGCCTCATGTACACTGGCATATCATGGCACGTTTTGAAGAAGATTCTTTCTTTCCTGAACCTATGTGGGGAACAAAACAAAAAGAAAGTGATTTGAAGTTACCTGATTTTGAAGTTTTTTGTGAAAGAGTGGTGAACGCTATTTTATAATATCTTTCTCGCATTTGAGAACGAGAAAGATTCCGAGTTGTTTATTTTCCCTCGTTATGCTCTTCTTTAGCATCAAACTTTTCTTCTTCCTTGGCAAATTTATTTGAAAATTTATCTACATCCAGAAAAAGTGCACCTACAACCCCAATTATAATTCCAATACCTATATAAACAAATTCCACTATAATCCTTTTGTTGTTTTAATTTATTTAAACCCTTAAGTTTATATTGTTAGTATAACATAAATTTTATTTTTATATATTCATATTATCAAAACTTAATAATTTTTTTATTTTTTGATAATTACTACAAGCATATGTTAATATCAATCATCTATATATTCTCAAGTTTGAGGTAAGTAGATATCTCTGTCATGGATGCATTAAAAATCTTTACCCCCTATAAGGAGAAAGTGTTATAATCACTTTTTATAGCGTTACACTTAAACATATGGAGTAATTTACAAGATGTCTTATCATCCAATGAACAGTGTATCTTCTCCCATGGCTATTGATTTCCAAGATAAAGCAACAAAAGAAAAATTTGACCAATGGATGATCAAATCAAATGTACTACAGATACGACTTGTCTCTGCACTTACGGGCGTACTATATATGATCGCTGCACTCATAAACAGCTTGATCGTATCAGGTGATATTTTATCCCTTATGATAACCATACACCTCTATGTTATGCCTCCCTTTCTCTTTTTGATCTCTCTTATGACATTTAAGAAAGACCTCTACAGACTCTTCATCTTTCTACTGATCATATCCCCCGTAGCAGCGACTGTAGGAAACTTGTTTATCACTTCAAAACTGGAAGATCCAGCACTCTATTTGACAGAGCTCTATCTTATTATTTTCTGGATATTTACTGTTTCTGGGCTGCGCTTATGGCAGGCTACTATCTCGGCAATCACTACTGTTATAGTTATTTTTACTGTAACCTACTTTTTCTTCTCTCTTTCATTGGAATCTTTTGTAATGCACTGTTTCTGGATGCTTGCATCATTCTCTTTTGGGTTTTTAGTTGCATATCTTTTAGAGAGATCCTACAAAGAAGTATTTTCTACCCATGAACAGCTGACAAAGTTAGCTACAACAGATAAACTCACCGGTTTATATAACCGTACCAAACTCGATGAGTTACTCCAAGATGAATTAAATCGTAACGAACGTTTTCATCATACATTTGGACTTGTCATTATGGACATAGACCACTTCAAAACGATCAATGACACTTATGGGCATCAAGTGGGTGATACTATTTTAATAGAGCTAGGAAAACTCATTAGCCAAGAGCTTCGCAGTACTGATAAGGTGATCCGATGGGGTGGCGAAGAATTTATGCTGATCTACGGAGAAACAGATCGGGAAGAAGTCTTGAAAATGATCGAAAAACTTCGTCAGAAAATTTCACAACATCTCTTCTCAACCTCAGTAAGTATCACAGCAAGTTTTGGTCTCACTCACTACAGCAACGATGATACTATTGATTCTATGATCAAAAGAGCTGACGATGCACTCTACTTTGCAAAGAACAATGGCAGGAACTGTATCAAGTTTATCTAAAAAATTCCATAACAGACAGTGCCATATCTTATACTTTCTCATATTTAAAAAGCCATTTGAGTAAAAATGGCGGTGCAATAGTTGTTACGATGATGACAAAGATCAAAACGGCATAAATTTCATTATCCAAGATGCCATTCACTCGTCCTACCTCTGCAAATATCAACCCTACTTCTCCGCGAGGGATCATAGAAATACCAATCAAGGCTTTATTTACCGCACTTGTGTTTCTTAGTAAAAAAGCACCTATATATTTTCCAACAATAGCAATAAATAGAAAGATAAGAGCTAAAGACCAAAATTTTGTTGAAGAAAAATCTATCACATGTAAATTCATAGAGAGTCCTACCATCACAAAAAATATAGGAGTGAACATCTGTGATATAGGGCTTATTGCACTTTTTACTTTCTCTAAAAAAAGTTCATCATTTCTCAATCCCATACCAAAAGGCAAGATAAACCGTCTAGACAATGCGATACCCGCAGCAAAGGAGCCTAAAATCTCAGGTGCACCAAAAAGATGTGAAAAATACGCAAAAAGAGAGATAAGTGAGATAATAATAGTGGGAATAAAACCAGGTACCTTTTTATGTTCATCAAATTTTTTCATAAACCTGGAACTAACATTGGCAAATGCAGGCGCAATGAGTAAAAAAAGTAAAATGAATACTGTAGTGTTCAATGTATTGGTCAGACTTAACTCTTGTGTAATGGCATAGTCGTAGATAAAAACAAGGATTATAACGCCCAAAATATCATCTATCACTGCTGCACCGATTACGATCTGTGCAATCTCTGAATGCTCTTTTTGAAGATCTTTTAACACTCTCATGGTGATACCTATACTTGTTGCAGTCAACGTCCCTCCAATAAAAAGAGAGACAACAAGCGTAAGATCAAACAGATAATAAGAGACCAAAGCAGAGACAGTAAAAGGAAATACGGCACCAAACAAGGCAACGATAATAGATTTCCCCCCTGCTCTTTTAAGCCTATGGAAATCTGTATCCAAACCTATTTCAAAGAGTAAAAGTAAAATACCAATCTCTGCAAGGACTTTGAGTACATCATTGACCTCTATAAGTCCCAAGCCTGAAACACCAAGAAGTATGCCTGCACTCAACTCACCCAGAACAGAAGGAATACCCATACGGGCAAATAACTCACCCAAAATTCTGGCAGTTACCAAAATTAAAAAAAGTATCAGAAAAAAATTATGTACATCCATATTTTATTTTACCCTTACGTCTATAAACTCTTTGGTATCTTATGTGAGATCTTTGTCTTTCCTATGATCGTAGTGAGTTCATGACTCTCCACGATCTCCTGATCTATCAGCTTAAGCGCTAATGCTTCAATGATACTCCAATGTGCATTCACCAGTTCGTCTGTATGTTCTTTTGCAATCTTGATCCAGTGTAAAAATCTTTTCTCGATCTGCTGGCTTAAAAAATAGTTATCCAGTACAGAAATCGAATCAATATTGATAAAGCCGAGTTCTTTGTCCATA
>Ga0209013_10001475_pt1 | contig 21718 bp, 36 predicted proteins | sample Cruoilmetagenom2_FD_187291 | JGI IMG/M metagenome (GOLD analysis project Ga0209013, IMG submission 187291) | Oil polluted marine microbial communities from Coal Oil Point, Santa Barbara, California, USA - Sample 2 (SPAdes) (version 2) | ecosystem: Environmental > Aquatic > Marine > Oil seeps ... | reverse complement strand
GGACAACACGAACCTGGAGGTCGAGCTGCTCACGCCCATCGCGATGGAGCGCGGGTTGCGGTTTGCGATTCGCGAAGGTGGCCGCACGGTCGGTGCCGGTTCCATTACGGAGATCCTGGAGTAGAACATGGCGAGCGACAAGATCCGCATTCGTCTGAAGGCCTACGACTACCGCCTGCTGGACCAGTCGGCGACGGAGATCGTGGAGACGGCACAGCGCACCGGCGCCCGCATCGCGGGGCCGATCCCCCTGCCGACCCACATCCAGCGCTTCACGGTGCTGCGTTCGCCGCACGTGGACAAGAAGTCCCGGGAGCAGTTCGAGATCCGCACCCACAAGCGGCTGCTGGACATTCTCGAGCCGACCCAGCAGACCATTGACGCCTTGATGAAGCTCGAGCTGCCGGCCGGCGTCGATGTGGAGATCAAGGCCTACGGCGCAAGGTGAGGGTGACATGGTACGCGGAATACTCGGCAAAAAGGTGGGCATGACCCAGATTTTCGACGATGACGGACGGGTGGTCCCCGTCACCGTCGTCGAGGTCGGGCCGTGCGTCGTCGTGCAACGCAAGAGCGTCGACTCGGATGGGTACGAGGCTGTTCAGATCGGCTTGGTGGAGCGCAGACCGCGGCGCAACGCGCCGAAGGCTATCACCGGCCACTTCTCGGCGGCCGGCGTTCCGCCGACTCGATTCACGGCTGAGGTCCCGGTGGATGCCGGTGACGAGAGCAAACCCGGCGACTCAATCCTGGTGGACATCTTCTCCGCAGACGAGAAAGTGCACGTGGTCGGACGCTCCAAGGGGCGTGGATTCCAAGGGGTTATCAAGCGCCACGGCTTCAAGGGCGGCAAGGCGACACACGGTTCGATGCATCATCGCGCGCCGGGCTCCATTGGCCGTTCGGCCTCACCGTCGCGGGTCTTTCCCGGCCAGGGGATGCCCGGTCAGATGGGAAACAAGCGGGTCACCGTAAAAAACGCGCAGGTCGTGAAGGTGGATGCCGATCGCAACCTGCTCTTCCTCAAGGGTGGCGTTCCGGGTTCCCGCAACAGCTATATCCGGATCGTCAAGGTTTCGTGAGGCGAGGGGTAGAGTCATGAAGATCGACGTCAAGAACTGGGACAACGAGGTGGTCGGCAAGCTCGACCTCCCCGACGGTGTCTTTGCGCGTGAGGTCAACCAGCACCTGGTCTGGGAGGTGGTTCGCGCCTATCTCGCGAGCCGTCGCCGTGGCACTCACAAGACCAAGGAAAGAAGCGATGTCAAAGGGACCCGCAGCAAGCCGTGGCGACAGAAGCACACCGGACGCGCACGCGCCGGCTCCCGCCAGTCGCCCCTGTGGCGCTCGGGTGGAGTCGCCCATGGACCGCGTCCCCGCTCCTACGCGATGAAAGTGAACAAGAAGGCGCGCCGGGCGGCGCTCAGCGGCGTGCTCTCGCAGCGCCTGGCTGAGGGTCGGCTCGTGGTCCTCAACACGCTCGAGCTGGACCAGCCGAAGACCAAGGACTTCATGCAGCGGCTCGACAACCTCGGGATCCGGGGCGACAAGGTGCTGCTGCTGGAGGGTCTCGAGAACCTCAATCTCCATCTTGCGAGCCGCAACCGGCCCGAGCTCAAGATGCTCGAAGCCACCTCTCTGAATGCCTACGAAGTCCTCAATCACCGTTGGATCGTAGCTTCCGAGCCTGCGCTGCGATCCTTGGCGGAGGTGCTGTCATGAAGGCGCGCGAGATCATCGTGAGGCCGCTCATCACCGAGAAGACGACCCTCATGCAAGAACGTGAGAACACTGTCTGCTTCGAGGTCAATCGGCGGGCAAACAAAATTCAGGTACGCAAGGCTGTGGAGGAGCTCTTCGACGTTCAGGTCAAAGAGGTTCATATCGTCAACCGCAAGGGCAAACCGGTCATGCGCTACGGGCGCACCGTCAATCATCGTTCCGCCGCCCGCAAGGCCTATGTGAAGCTGGCGCCGGGTTCGAAGACCCTAGAGTTCTTCGAGGGAATCTAAGGAGTTCGCTATGGCGATCCGGTCTTATAAACCGACCTCTCCGGGACGACGCTTCGTCACCCGCCTCGACTACGAGGAACTGACGACCAGTCGTCCCGAGAAGAAGCTGACCGTGGGCATCAAGCGGTCCTCGGGACGCAACAACGAGGGTCACATCACCTCCCGCCATCGTGGTCGCGGCCACAAGCGGAGGTACCGCATCATCGACTTCCGGCGCAACAAGTTCGACGTGCCCGCGAAGGTGGCGACGATCGAGCACGACCCCAACCGGTCGGCGTTCATCGCACTGCTCCACTACGCGGATGGAGAAAAACGCTACATCCTCGCCCCTGTGGGGCTCAAGGTGGGCGATGCCGTGATAGCCGGGAAAAAGGTCGACGTGCGGCCGGCCAACGCCATGCCGATCGGCAATATTCCCCTCGGCACCCTGGTGCACAATATCGAGCTCAAGCCCGGCAAGGGTGGGCAGATGGTGCGTTCGGCCGGTACCTCGGCGCAGATCATGGCCAAGGAGGGCAAGTACTCGACTCTTCGAATGCCCTCGGGTGAGATGCGGATGGTGCTGTCGTCCTGCATGGCCACCATCGGCCAGGTGGGCAACGGTGACCACAACAATCAGTCTCTCGGCAAGGCCGGGCGGTCACGTTGGTTGGGCGTGCGGCCCCAGACCCGGGGTACCGCAATGAACCCGGTCGATCATCCGCACGGCGGTGGTGAGGGTCGGAACAAGGGCCGCCACCCGGTCTCTCCCTGGGGCTGGCCCACAAAAGGCGCGAAGACCCGTCGGCGCAAGGCCTCCGATAGGCTCATCGTAACGCGTCGCAAGAAGAAGTAGGGGGGAGAGATGGCACGTTCAATCCGTAAGGGGCCGTTTGTGGATGAGCATCTGGCCAAGAAGATCGAGGGGATCAGCGGGGCTGCTGGAGACCGCCGGGTCATCAAGACCTGGTCGCGGCGCTCCACCGTCACCCCGCTCATGGTTGGGCTCACGATCGCCGTGCACAACGGTCACAAGTTCGTGCCGGTGTACATCACGGAGAACATGGTGGGGCACAAGCTCGGAGAGTTCGCCCCGACGCGGACCTTCCGCGGCCACTCGGGCAGGAAAGACAAAGGCGTGCGCTAGGGGGCAGCATGGAATCACGAGCTCAACTCCGGTACTATCGCTCTTCGCCGCGCAAGGTGCGGCTGGTGGCGGACATGGTGCGTGGCAAGGCGGTCGAGCCTGCGCTCACCTCGCTGCAGCTGAGCCCCAAGTATGCCGCGCACGACGTGGCCAAGCTTGTGCGCTCGGCGCTCGCGAATCTTGAACAGGCCCAGCCCGGCGTTGACGTCGACCGGGTCTTCATCAGCAAGATATTTGTCGATGACGGTCCCCGGCTGAAACGCGGACGCCCGGCCTCGAAGTGGGTGAAGATGCACCGAATCCTCAAGCGGATGTGCCACGTCACCGTCGAGCTCATGGTCCGCGAGAATTGAGGAGGCAGAAGTGGGACAGAAGACACACCCTTACGGTTTTCGCCTGGGCTACAACAACACCTGGCGATCTCGCTGGTATGCGGATGGCAACAGCTATGCGGAGCTCCTGCACGAGGATCTGCAGCTCCGGTCCGAGCTCATGCGGCGGCTTGAGAACGCCGCGGTGAGCGCGGTCGACATCGAGCGCACCGCGGGCAAGCTGCGAGTGAACATCCTCTCCGGGCGGCCGGGAATCATCATCGGGCGCAAGGGTGCCGAGGTGGACAAGCTGCGCGACGACCTCATGCGTCGTTACGGGCAGGACATCCACATCAACATCCAGGAAATCCAACGTCCGGAGATCGACGCCCATCTGATCGCCGCCAACGTGGCACGCCAGCTCGAGCGGCGGATCGCCTTCCGGCGTGCGATGCGCAGGGCGATCGAGAACGCCCTCCGGTTCGGCGCCCAGGGGGTCAAGGTGCGCTGCGCGGGCCGGCTCAACGGGGCCGAGATCGCTCGCTCCGAATGGTATCAGCAGGGACGCCTGCCGCTGCATACCCTCAAGGCGGACATCGACTACGGGTTCAAGACTGCCTACACCACGTACGGGGTGATCGGCGTCAAGGTCTGGGTCTATCGGGGCGAACGCCACCGTGCGCGACCGGCGCAGGCCCGTCTCTAAGGGAGAGCTGCCATGTTGATGCCGAAGAAAGTCAAGTACAGAAAGCAGCAGCGGGGCAAGAACCGGGGCATCGCTCTGCGTGGATCGACGGTGTCGTTCGGGGACTTCGGCCTCCAGGCGATCGAGCGCGGCTGGCTCACAGCGCGACAGATCGAGGCGGCCCGTATCGCCATGACCCGCCACGTCAAGCGCGGCGGCAAGATCTGGATCCGGATCTTCCCGGACAAGCCCGTGACCAAGAAACCCCTCGAGACCCGAATGGGGAAGGGCAAGGGGCCCCCCGAGGAGTGGGTGGCGGTGATCAGGCCGGCGCGGATCCTCTACGAGATGGAGGGCGTGTCGGAGGAGGTCGCTCGCGAGGCATTGCGCCTGGCGGCCCACAAGCTGCCCATCAAGACACGCTTCGTGAGCAGGAGAGAACAGCTATGAAGGCCAAGGATATTCGTGAACGGTCTGACGACGAGCTTCGGAAGACCCTGGGGGACCTCGAGGAGCAGCTCTTCAAGCTCCGCTTTCAAAAGTCTACGGGCCAGATCGAGAACCCCACCAAGATCCGCGAGGTCCGCAAGGACATCGCGCGGGTTCTGACGGTGGTGAACAGCCGTCGAGCCGGGGAGAGTGCATGATGAGCAACGCAACCGAGACCTCGCGCAAGACCACCAAGGTGGGTGTGGTCACCTCGAACGCAGCCGACAAGTCGGTCGTTGTGAAGGTGGACAACCTCGTGATGCACCCGTTGTATTCGAAATTCGTGCGTACCTCTTCGAAGTTCATGGCGCACGACGAGGAGAACAACTGCAATGCCGGCGACCGCGTGCTCATCGAGGAGTGCCGACCGCTGTCGCGCCGTAAGCGGTGGCGTGTCCGCAAAGTCATCGAGCGGGCGCAGTAGCTGGGAGGCTTGCAATGATCCAGATGGGAACCATGCTGTCAGTCGCCGACAACTCGGGCGCGCGCAAGCTGATGGCTATCCGCCAGCTCGGTGGGTCGGCGGCGCCCCGGACTGCCGGGCTCGGCGACATCGTGGTGTGCTCGGTCAAGGAGGCGACGCCCGAGTCGGAGATCCGAAAGGGATCGGTTGTCAAGGCCGTGGTGGTGCGTACCCGGGCGCGCGCTCGCAGGCGTGACGGCTCATACATTTGTTTCGACGAGAACGCGGCAGTGCTGGTGACCGAGGAGCGGGACCCGGTAGGTACCCGCGTCTTCGGGCCGGTGGCCCGCGAGCTGCGCGAGAGGCGGTTCATGAAAATCGTTTCGCTGGCGCCCGAGGTCCTTTAGGAGCAGATCATGAAGATCAAGAAGGGTGACAACGTTGAAGTCATTTCCGGCAAAGATAGCGGCAAGAGAGGCCGCGTCCTGGTGGTTGATCGTTCCCGCCAACGGCTGGTGATCGAGGGCGTGAACATGATCAAACGCCACACCCGCCCCAACCCGCAGAAGAAAGTACAGGGTGGGATCGTGGAGCGTGAGGCCTCCATCCATGTTTCCAATGTGATGGTGGTCTCGCCGGACAGTGGACAGCGTTCCCGGGTCGGTATCCGGGTTCTCGACGACGGACGGAAGGTCCGCGTTGCCAAGGTCGACGGCGCGATTCTCGACCGTTAGGAGGGACGATGGCGCGCTTACAGGAAAAGTACTCTGAGGAGGTCTCCTCGCAGCTCCGGAAGGAGTTCGATTTGACCAACCCGATGCAGGTGCCGCGGATCACCAAGATCACCTGCAACATCGGTGTCGGCGAAGCAAGCCGTAACGCCAAGCTCTTGGATCAGGCGTTGGAGCAGCTTGCCAATATCACCGGCCAGAAGGCGGAGCTTCGGCGGGCGCGCAAGTCCATCGCCGCCTTCAAGCTGCGCGAAGGCATGCCGGTGGGCGCCAGGGTGACCCTGCGCGGACAGCGGATGTTCGAGTTCCTCGATCGTCTGATTTCGATAGGCCTGCCCCGGGTGCGGGACTTTCGCGGAATTTCACCCAACGCCTTCGACGGCCGCGGCAACTACACGCTCGGTATTCGCGACATTCTGGTCTTTCCGGAGGTGGATTACCAGAAGGTCGAGGGAACCATGGGAATGAACATCACCATCACCACGACGGCCCCCACGGACGACCAGGCGCGCGCGCTCCTGGCCGGCATCGGGATGCCGTTCCAGAGCCAATAGGAGGCCCCCGTGGCACGCAAGTCCTGCATCGCCAAGAGCTTGAAGAAGCCGAAGTTCAAAGTCCGCCAACGGAACCGTTGCCGCGTCTGTGGTCGCCCGCGGGGCTATATGCGCAAGTTCCAGCTGTGTCGCCTGTGTTTCCGCAATCTGGCCCTCGGGGGATATCTGCCCGGGGTAACCAAGGCGAGCTGGTGAGGGGTTGAGCCATGACCATGACGGATCCTATTGCCGACCTGTTGACGCATATTCGGAATGCGACGACTGTGCGCCACGACCGCACCGATGTTCCGGCGTCGAAGATGAAGCTCGAGATCACCAAGATTCTCAAGCAAGAGGGGTATATCCGCACCTTCAAGATGATCGAGGAGGGCCCGCAGGGGACCATCCGCATCTACCTCAAGTACGCCGATGACGGAGAGCCGGTGATCCATGGTCTGCAGAGGGTGTCGCGGCCCGGCTGCCGGATCTACCGCGCTGTGGAGGAGTTGCCGAAGGTGCGCAACGGTCTCGGGGTTGCAGTGATCTCCACCAACAGGGGCATCCTCACCGACGAGCAGGCGCGAGGCCTGCGTGTCGGCGGCGAAGTCCTTTGCGAGATCTGGTAGGGGGGGAGCCATGTCACGGATTGGAAAAATGCCGATCCCCTTGGCCAAGGGAATCGATGTCAAGATCGCCGGTGACCTCGTCGAGGTCAAGGGGCCGAAGGGAATGCTCCAGGTGAGCCTCCTGGACGGGATCTCGGCGTCGGTAGAGGACGGGAACCTCAACATCACCTGCGCCAATGACGAGCGCCAGACTCGCTCCTTCCATGGCCTCATTCGCGCATTGCTGGCGAATGCCGTCACCGGCGTGGCGGAGGGTTGGTCGAAGGATCTCGACATCATCGGGATTGGGTACCGCGCCGAGAACAAGGGCGCGAGCGTGGTCTTCAACCTCGGCTACTCCCATCCGATCGACTTTGCGGTCCCGGAAGGTATTGAAATCGAAGTTGACGCAAAGGCAAACCGGGTAACGGTGAAGGGAATCGATCGCCAAAGGGTTGGCCAGGTGGCGGCGGAAATACGCGCGTTGCGGCCGCCCGAGCCCTACAAGGGCAAGGGCATCCGATACGCCGACGAGCGTGTGCGCACCAAGGCAGGGAAGCAGGGAGCGACAGTATGAGCCGGGTCAAAGATCGCAAGCAGCGTCGGGTGAAGATCAAGCGCCGTTATCGCGGCGCCGTGCGTGGGACCGCCGACCGGCCGCGCCTGTCGGTGTACCGGAGTCTGCGCCATGTCTATGCCCAGGTCATCGACGATGCGCAAGGGGTGACCCTCGCCTCCGCCTCGACTCTGGAAAAGGCGGCCGCGGGCAGCCTCAAGTTCACTGGCAACCGCGAGGCGGGAAAGCTCCTCGGGCAGTTGATCGCCGAGCGGGCGAAGGAGAAGGGTGTCGAGACCGTAGTTTTCGACCGCGGTGGATTCCGGTTCCACGGTGTGATCCGCGCGATTGCAGACGGGGCCCGCGATGCGGGTCTGAAGTTTTAGAGGTTGCTGACAATGATGAACCGAGAGAGCGAATTTGCAGAAACAGTCGTCCACATCAACCGTGTTGCGAAGGTTGTGAAGGGCGGCAAAAACTTCTCCTTCTCCGCGGTGGTCGTCGCAGGCGACGGTTCGGGCAAGGTGGGATACGGGACGGGCAAGGCCCGTGAAGTCCCGCCGGCGATCCAGAAGGCCAGTGAGCAGGCCCGCCGGGAGATGTTGAAGATCCCAATGGTCGGCGGCACCGTACCCCATTTGATTTGGGGGCGATGGGGCGCCACCCGGGTGCTGCTCCGTCCGGCCTCGCCGGGAACCGGCGTGATCGCCGGAGGCGGGGTGCGCGCGGTGATGGAGTCGGCCGGGGTCCAGGACGTTCTTACGAAGATCGTGGGCAGCCGCAACCCGTTCAACGTGGTTCGCGCCACCTTCGACGCCATCAACCGGCTCATGACCGAGGACCAGGTTCGGCAGCTGCGCGGCATCGAGGTCCGTGCGCCGGCGGCGGCAGAAACCACCGCCGATTCCGAGTCTGAGCAGGAAAAAGATGAGGTCGAGGCGGTGGAGGCTGTTGTTTCAAAGGAGGGTGAGAGCGAATGACCACCCCAAAATCGGACCCAAAGACCGACTCGAAAGCCGCTCCGAAGGCCACCGCGAAGACCGCTGGCAAGACAGCGGCGAAGGCGGCTCCGAAGGCCAAGAAGGCTGCGAAGACCGCACCGAAGTCGACCACCAAGAGCACCGCCAAGACTGCTCCGAAGACTGCTTCGAAGACGGCCGCCAAGCCGGCCGCCAAGGCCGCTCCGAAGTCGGCGGCGAAGGCGGCCCCGAAGGCTGCTTCGAAGACCGCCGCGAAGACGCCGGTGAAGGACGCTACGAAGTCGGTGGCGAAAGCCTCCGAGAAGTCCGCCGCCAAGCCCAAAGCCAAGCCGGCGGCCAGGAAGAAGACACTGCTGAAGATTACTCAGGTGCGCAGCCAGATAGGTTATGCCGAGAAGCAGCGGCGGGTTCTCGCCGGACTCGGTCTCGGCCGCATCGGGCGCAGCGTTACGCGCATCGACGATCCGTGCATCCGCGGGATGATCGCCAAGGTGACGCACGTGGTTTCGGTCGAGGAAACGGAGAGCTGAGCCATGGAACTTTATGATTTGCACCCGGCGCCCGGCGCCAAGCGTGCGCGCAAGCGGGTCGGGCGAGGCCCCGGTTCCGGCAACGGCAAGACCGCTGGTCGCGGGCACAAGGGTCAGAAGTCGCGCAGCGGCTACTCCCGGCGCTACGGCTTCGAGGGTGGCCAGATGCCCCTCGTGCGGCGCATCCCCAAGAGGGGCTTTCACAATATCTTCCGGGTCGAGTTTCAGGTCGTGAACCTGCGTGACCTGGAGCGGGTCTTCACTGACGGTGATACCGTTTCCCCGGAGATCCTGGCTGAGAAGGGGCTCGTGCGCGGCGGCAAGAGGCTGGTCAAGGTTCTAGCCGATGGCGAGATCTCCAAGAAGCTCACCGTCCAGGCACACAAGTTCTCCGCCTCGGCGACGGCCGGTATCGAGGCTGCAGGCGGCACCTGCGAAGTGGTGGCGTCGTGATTGACAGCTTCCGAAATATCTTCGCCATCCCAGACCTGCGCCGACGGGTGATCTTCACATTCGCCCTTCTCGCGGTCTATCGGCTGGGGTCTTTCATCCCGATTCCCGGTATCGACCCGGTTGCGATCGCTGAGTTCACCAAGGCGGCAGAGGGCACCGTCTTAGGTTTTCTGAACCTGTTCTCAGGCGGGGCGTTGGGCAGGATGACGGTCTTCGCCCTCGGGATCATGCCGTACATTTCCGCGTCGATCATTCTCCAGTTGCTGACGGTGGTCTGGCCGTACCTCGAAAAACTCTCCAAGGAGGGCGAGCTCGGCCGGCGTAAGATCACCCAGTACACCCGTTACGGCACGGTCGTCCTATCGGTGATCCAAGCGATGGGAATCTCCTTCTTCCTCGAACGTACGACGGCCCCGGGTGGTGCGCCCCTGGTGCCCGAGAGCTTCCAGGGGTGGGGTTTCCGTCTACTCACGGTGCTCACCCTGACTACTGGAACCGCGTTCGTGATGTGGCTCGGCGAGCAGATCTCGGAGCGTGGCATCGGCAACGGCATCTCTCTGATTATCTTCGCCGGCATCGTGGTCGGTCTGCCGGCGGCGATCTTCAACACCATCACCGACGTCCAGACCGGCGCCCTGAACATCATCACGGTGGTGCTGTTGGTGGTCTTCATGGTGATTGTGGTGGCTGCGATCGTTTACATGGAACGCGCTCAACGGCGCATTCCGATTCAGTACGCAAAACGGGTGGTCGGGCGCCGTGTCTACGGTGGTCAAAGCACCTACCTACCGCTTCGCCTCAACACCGGTGGCGTGATCCCGGTGATCTTCGCCGCCTCGATCATGTCCTTCCCCCAGACCCTCGGTCAGATGATCGACAACCGCTGGCTGCAGAAAATCACCGAGGCGTTGGCGTGGGGCGAGCCCATGTACAACCTGGTGTACTTCCTTTCGATCATCTTCTTTTGCTACTTCTACACCTCGATCATCTTCAACCCCGAGGACACCGCGGAGAACATGCGCAAGTACGGCGGTTTCATTCCGGGAATCAGGCCCGGGAAACGCACCGCGGAGTTCATCGACAAGATCCTCACACGCATCACCCTGGTGGGATCGATCTACCTGGCGGTGGTGGCCATCCTGCCCAATATCTTGATCGCCGGCTTTAAGGTGGCCACCATACCCTTTATCGGGCCCAGCCTCGACGCGGTCCTTCCCGCCTGGTTTACCCAGGGTCTCGGTGTCAAGTTCTTCTTCGGCGGCACTTCGCTGCTGATCGTCGTCGGGGTGGCCATGGACACGGTCCAGCAAATCGAATCACAGCTGGTGATGCGCCACTACGACGGGTTCATGCGCCGCGGACGAGTTCGCGGGAGGCGTGGATGAGCCCGAGCTTCTCGAGCCTCAACCTGGTCCTGCTCGGCCCCCCGGGCTCGGGTAAGGGAACCCAGGCTGCGCTCCTCTCCGAGCGCTATCAGATTCCGCACATCTCGACGGGCGACATGCTCCGCCGGGAGGTGGAGCGAGGCACCGCCCTGGGGCTCGAGGTGGCAGCGGCTCTCAACCGGGGCGAGCTCGTGAGCAACCCCCTGGTGGCGGGTATGGTCCTCCAGCGTCTCGACGCGGAAGATTGCGCCCGTGGGTTCGTCCTCGACGGCTTCCCGCGAAACGCCGAGCAGGCGGCGCTCCTCGACGGCGTGCTGGCCGAGCTTGGCCGCGGAATCGAGCGCGTTCTCCTCCTCGAAATTGCGGACGAGGTGATCGTGTCCCGCAATGCCGGCCGGCTGGTGCACCCCGCATCGGGCCGCACGTATCACGTCGACTTCGATCCGCCGCTCTCCGCCGGAGTCGACGACTTCACCGGGGAGCCGCTGGTGCAGCGTGAGGATGACCACCACGAGACGGTGCGCGAGCGTCTCCGGGTTTACCACCTCGAGTCCGTGCGGCTGATCGAGTTCTACCGCAACCGAGGCCAGCTTGTGGTCGTGGACGGCGGCTGCAGCGTTGACGAGGTCAGCGATGCTGTGCGCCAGGCCATAGAAACCCCGGTGGGCGCATGATCTGCCTCAAGTCCGAGCGTGAGCTGGAGACTATGGACCGTGCCAACCGGCTGGTCCACCAGACCCTCCGTGCCGTGGAAGCGGCGGCGGCGCCCGGAGTTTCGACGGCCGACCTCGACAAGCTCGCAGAGGAGATGGTCCGCGCCGGCGGGGGCGAGCCCGCGTTCAAGGGCTATCGTGGCTTTCCGGCCACCCTGTGCACCTCGGTGAACGATGTGATCGTGCATGGAATCCCGAGTGCGAACGTCCGCCTCCGCGAAGGGGACCTGGTCAGCGTCGACTGCGGAGTTCTGCTCGACGGCTTCTACGGTGACGCGGCGGTGACCTTTGCCGTCGGCGATGTCAGCGTGGAGGCGCGGAGGCTGATGGATATTACCCGTCAATGTCTCGACGACGCAGTGGCCGCGGTAGAGCCCGGAGCCCGCCTCGGCGATGTGGGTGCTGCGGTGCAGCGACGGGCGGAGGACGCCGGTTTCGGTGTGGTTCGGGAGTTCGTCGGCCATGGCATCGGCCGCGCCCTGCACGAGGAACCGCAGGTGCCCAACTACGGGGAGCCCGGCCGCGGTCAGCTCCTCAAGCCGGGTCTGGTGATCGCCATCGAGCCGATGATCACCGGTGGAAGCTGGCGTGTGCGGATCGACGACGATGGGTGGACAGCAAGGACGGAAGACGGTAAACTCGCCGCCCATTTTGAGTTCTCGGTGGCTGTGACCGCTGACGGCCCCCGTGTGCTCGGTCTCGAGGAGTCAATGAATGCCTAAGGAAGAGGCGATCGAAGTGGTGGCCACTGTGGTTGAGCCCCTGCCCAACGCGATGTTCCGCGTCGAGCTGGAGAACGGCCACGAGGTCCTGGCCCACATTTCCGGCAAGATGCGCAAACACTTCATCCGCATTCTTCCGGGTGACAAAGTTCTGGTCGAGCTCTCTCCGTATGATCTGAAGAGAGGGCGCATCGTTTACCGCTACAAGTAGGAGGGACGGCAATGAAAGTTCGTCCATCGGTCAAGAAAATGTGTGCGAAATGCAAGATCATCCGCCGCAAGGGTGTGGTGCGGGTGATATGCGAAAACCCTAAACATAAGCAGCGGCAAGGCTGAGCGGGGAGGATTCAGTGGCACGTGTTGCAGGCGTTGATCTGCCGGCCGGCAAGAGGGTCGAAATCGGTCTCACGTATATCTACGGGATCGGTCGCACCCGAGCGAGGACTATTCTCGGCACGGCGGGTGTCGAGGAAGGTATCAAGGTCAAGGACCTATCGGAGGACGAGGTTCTCCGGATTCAACGAGTGATCCAGGATGAGGGGATGGTCGAGGGTGATCTCCGCAAGGAGGTCGCGATGAACATCAAGCGCCTCATCGAGATTGGCAGCTACCGGGGCATGCGCCACCGGCGCGGCCTGCCGGTGCGGGGCCAAAGGACCCACACCAACGCCAGAGGGCGGAAGGGACCACGCCGTCAGGCGGTGGCCGGCAAGAAGCAGGTTGTCAAGAAATGAAAACCGGGACGAGCGGGAGCTAAGCAATGGCAAATGAACACAAGGTTGGGCGTAAATCCCGTCGGGAGCGCAAGAATGTGCCCCATGCCGTGACCAACATCCACGCCACCTTCAACAACACGATCGTGACCTTCGTGGACCCAAGCGGTGGGACCCTGTGCTGGTCCTCTGGTGGCCGAATCGGCTACAAGGGCTCGCGCAAGGGAACCCCCTATGCGGCGCAGCTCGCTGCGAAAAACGCGGCCGAGCAGGCTCAGGACCAAGGTGTGCGGAGTGTGGACGTGCGGGTGAAAGGGCCCGGCCCGGGGCGCGAATCGGCGATCCGCGCGGTGGCCGCCAGCGGGCTCGAGATCAAGAGCATCCGTGACATCACCTCGATTCCGCACAACGGCTGCCGTCCGCGCAAGCGGCGCAGGGTATAGGGGGCGACAATGGCACGATACAGAGGGCCCGTCTGCCGGCTTTGCCGCCGTGAGGGCATGAAGCTGTTTTTAAAGGGCGAGCGTTGCTACAAGGAGAAATGTGCGATCGAGCGGCGGAACGCGCCCCCGGGTCAACACGGAATGGGCCGGCGCCGCAAGGTCCGGGCCTACGGCCTGCAGCTGCGTGAAAAGCAGAAGCTGCGTCGCATCTACGGCCTCCTCGAGGGGCAGTTCCGACGGACCTTCGACGAGGCGAATCGGCGCAAGGGCGTTACCGGTGAGAACCTGCTCCAGATGCTCGAGATTCGGCTCGACAACGTGATCTACTCCCTCGGATTCGCGACCTCGCGGACCCAGGCGCGGCAGCTCGTACGGCATGGGCACATCAACGTGGATGGGCGCAGGGTCAACATTCCTTCCTTCCGGGTGCGTCCCGGCATGGAGATCGAGGTGCGTGAGAAGAGCCGCAAGAACACCCACATCGCGGAAGCGATGGATTTCGCCCTCGGCCGGGGTATTCCGCCCTGGCTTGAGATCGACGCGGATGCCATGAAAGGCAAAATCCTGGAAAACCCGTCACGCGAGGATATCCGCTTCCCGATCCAGGAGCAGCTCATCGTCGAGCTCTACTCTCGTTAAGGTGGAGGCCGCATGATCTGGCACGAATTTCAGCGTCCGGCGCAAGTGCAGCCGGAAGAAGAAGGACAGACTCCCGTTTTCGGACGATTCCTCGCTCAACCGTTCGAGCGCGGCTGGGGGACGACCCTGGGCAACGCTCTGCGGCGCGCCCTCCTCTCCTCGATCCCCTCGGCGGCAATCACCGCGGTCAAGATCGAGGGTGCGGACCACGAGTTCTCGGCGGTCCCCGGGGTGGTCGAGGACGTCACCGACATCATCCTCAACCTCAAGAAGATCCCACTCAAGATCCACGGTCAGGAACCTACCTTCCTGAACCTTGAAGCAAAGGGTGGGGGCGAGGTGACGGCGGGACAGTTCGCCGGATCGAACAGGGTGGAGGTCATCGACCCCGAGGTCCACGTGGCCACACTTTCCGCCGGCGGCAAGCTCAAGATGACGGTGCGGGTGGCGCCGGGCCGTGGGTACGTTCCGGCGGAGGAAAACCAGACCGAGGATCTCGATGTCGGTTTCATACCGGTAGACTCCGCCCACTCGCCGGTGCGCAAAGCCAACTTCCGCGTGGAGATGGCGCGACTCGGCCGGATGACCAACTACGAGCGGCTGGTGGTGGAGGTCTGGACCAACGGCACCACAACCCCTGAAGAGGCGCTGAGCCAGGCCGCTCAGCTGGTGCAGGGCCATCTCGAGATCTACACCCGGTTGGCCGAGGTGGAAGAGGTGGAGATACCGGAGGAGGAGGCGGCCGAGCCCGAGGAGGACAGCATCCTCGACGCCAGCATCGAGACTCTCGAACTCTCCATCCGCTCCATGAACTGCCTCAAGAACGCAAATATCCGAACCCTGCGCGATCTCGTCGGCCGCTCCGAGAAGGAGATGGTGGAGATCCGCAACTTCGGCGAGAAGTCCCTCAAAGAGGTGAGCTCGAAGCTCGAGGTCCTCGGCCTCGGTTTCGGCATGAACCTCGATCTGTAGGGAGCGGGAGACAGAGATGCGACACCGAGTTCGCGGCCGCAAGCTGGGCCGCACTACAGCCCATCGCACGGCGATGTTCCGCAATCAGCTGACTGCGCTGTTCACCCATGAGCGGATCGTTACCACCGTGGCAAAGGCCAAGGAGTTGCGTCCCCTGGCCGAACGCATGGTGACCCTCGCCCGCACAGGCTCCCTGCCGGCCCGCCGCAAGGTGCTCACCATGGTCCCGGATAAGGACGTGGTCCGTCGCCTCTTCGACGACATCGCGCCGCGTTTCATGGACCGTCCGGGCGGCTACACCCGCATCATGCGCCTTGGCCGGCGCCGCGGGGACGGCGCCGAGATGGCGATCATCGAGTTTGTCGATTACGAGCTGTCGGAGCATGAGGACGGCGGCGGCCCGGCCAAGAGCAAGAGCTCGCTGATCGATCGCGCCAAAGGCATGTTCGGGGGCGGAGCCAAGGGCGAGGCCGACGAGACGGAAACGGTCGAGGCCGAGACCGCCGAGGAGGAAGCGGCGGCGGCCGATGTTGCGCCCGCCGACGAACCTGCTGACGAACCGGAGCCCATCGAGGCTGCGCCCGCCGACGAACCCGAGACCACAGAAGTCGCGCCCGCCGGTGAGCCGGCCGAGGAGCCGGAGGCGGTCGAAGGTGCGCCCGTCGAGGAGCCGACCGAGGAGCCTGCCGAGGCAGCGCCATCCGAGGAGCCCGCCGAGGAACCCGAACCCGTCGAGGCCACCCCCGCCGAGGAGCCTACCGCCGAGGAGCCCACCAACGAAGAGAAGAAGGACTCCTGATCCGCGATCAACCCGATCGATTTCCAACGCCGCAGCCCGCTGCGGCGTTTTTTATTGCGGTCTCTCGGTGTAGACCAGGCCCACCTGGCGCCTACCCGCCTCTGGTGCCCGGACGGTCAGCGTCACCCAGCCGCCGGGGCCCATGAAAGCCTGGCTGAAGAAATCGGGTTGCTCCAGGAATGGTCCTTCCGTCCAGCCTCTCTCCGCGTAGTAGCGCGTGTAGTACGCGACGACCTCGTCGGGGGTCGCACTGACGGTCTGCATGAGCAAGGTGGGGTTCCGCTCGAGGCCTGCGATGTCGACCTCGGCGCCCGGGTAGGCGACGAAGTACTCGGAGGTAATTTCCGCCGTCTGGGCCCGCTCTTCCTGTGCGGGGGTCCCCGCGGGTTCCTCGGCGGCCCGGCGGCAGCCGGTCGGGATGAGCGCGAGGCAGCAGAGAGCCGCTACGGCGAGCCGGGCGAGGTTCCGGGTTTGCGGAAGCTTCATGCCAAAATCTCCTTGACCAACAATTGTAACGGACTAGAACGAGAGTGTTTCCCCGAGGTCCGGAATCGACGGGTCCCAGCCGAGCTCCTCCTTGAGGCGCTCGGCGAGTGCCTTCTGGGCCTCGTACTCGCCGTGCACGAGCACCACGCGTTCGGGCTCGCGCTCCCGCCGACCGAGCCACACCATCAGCTCACCGGCGTCGGCGTGGGCAGAGAGCCCGGAAACCCTCGAGACGTGCGCCTTTACGGGGATCCATTGGCCGTGGATCTTGATCCGCTCCTCGCCCTCCACGAGTCGCCGGCCTTTGGTGCCTTGAGCCTGGTAGCCCACGAAGATCACCGTGTTGCGTTTATCGGGAAGCCGCAGCTTGAGATGGTGGAGGATGCGTCCGCCGGTGGCCATCCCGGAGGCCGAGATGATGATCGCCGGACCGCCCATCGAGTTGAGCTTGCGAGAGTCCCGGGAGGTGGGTGTGGTCTGCAGGTTGGGTGGGAAGATCGGGTTCACCTGTTCGGAGAAGAACTGCCGCATCTCGGCGTCGTGCTCCGCGATGAAGCGGGTGTACAAAGCGGTGGCCTCGATGGCCATGGGGCTGTCGAGAAAGACCGGGATCTGCGGGAGATCGCCGTCGACCATGAGCTCGTGGAGCATGTACAGGATCTCCTGGGTGCGGTCGATGGCGAAGGCGGGAATCAGGATCACGCCGCCGCGGGCCAGACCGGCCCGGATCTCTTCGGCGAGCACGAAGCTCGGGTCGGCATCTCCGTGGAAGCGGTCACCGTAGGTGGATTCCATGAACAGCACGTCGGAGCCCGGGTAGGGCTCGGGCTCGCGCAGAATGGGCACGCCGTAGCGGCCCACATCACCCGAGAAGTAGAACCTCTTACGCTTCCCGCCTGAGACCTTGGTCTCCAGCTCAACTGCGGCCGCGCCGAGAATGTGTCCCTGGCGGTGGAAGCGGAAGCGGATGCCGGGGTGGAGCTCCCGCCACTCCTCGAAGGGCACGGTCTCGAGCAGCCGCAGGGCCTCGCGTGCGTCCGCCATGCGGAAGAGGGGCAGGGCGGGTTTGTGCTTGGAGTAGCCCTCTTTGTTGGCGTAGCGGGCCTCCTCCTCGTTGATGTGGGCGGAGTCGGGAAGGAGGACGCCGAGCAGGGACCTGGTGGGTGGTGTGCAGTAGACCGGACCTGAAAAGCCCTGGCGGCACAGCCTGGGCAGATAGCCCGAGTGGTCGATGTGTGCGTGGGTGAGCACCACCGCGTCGACGGCGTGGGCCGGGTGGGGCAGGGACTTCCAGTTGAGGCGCCGGTACTCGGCTGGTCCCTGGAAGAGGCCGCAGTCGACGAGGGCGTGGAAGTGTTTCCACGCGAGCAGGTACTTCGACCCGGTAACGCAGCGTCCGGCTCCAAGAACAGTGATTTCCACGGAATACCTCCGGCTGTGATCCTACCCCGGACTCCGTCAGGAGGCCAAACTCCGTCTCCAACCCGTGTCTTTCCTCGGAAAACCGACGAGCGCTTCGCTCGCTCGGTTTTCCGAGAGATGAGAATGGTTCTACAAATTTTTCAGCTCGCGCCGGAACGGCGCGAGCTGAAAAATTGGGTGGACGGGAGGCAATAACGCCCGTAGAATGATCAGGGTTTTCTTCCGAGGAGGTCGATCATGGCAGAGAAGAAGAAGAGCGTCGACAAGGCCATCGAAGAGGTGGTGGAGGAGGCTGAGAGCGGGCTGGACGGGGTCAAGGACTCGTTGGCGAAGGCTCAGCAGGCCATGGAGAGCGCGAAGACCACGATGCAGGGGGCCTACGGCAAGGCCAGGGACTCGGTGCAGGTCGCGGCGGAGCGAGCCCAGGTCTACCTCGAGGACGCCAAGAAGTACCTCGCCGAAGCGCGCGAGAAGTCGGCCTCGCTCGCGGTCAAGACGCGCGAGCAGGCAGAGGTTCTCTACGCCAAGTCCAAGGAGCAGTACGAGGAGCTTTCGGAGAAGGCGAAGGACCTCTACGGCAAAGCCAAGGACCGCGTCGCCGAGATGGACTTCAAGGAGAAGGGCGACCAGGTGGTTGAGTACGTCCGGATAAACCCTGGCAAGGCGATCCTCATTGCGCTTGCCGTGGGTTTCGTCGTTGGATATGCCGCGCGGCCGCGTGACTGAGTCTCTGGGGGGTTGAGCAGATGGAAGAGCCGAAAGCCGACGCACCGGATCTCGATGCCGCTGACGAAGATCTGACCTACGATCAGATCGGTGGCCGCCGCATCGACGCCGACACGATCCTCGACTCCCTCGTCCCGCAGTCGATCGACTGGCGCGAGACCGTGGGGCGCCACCCCATTCTCTCCGTGGCCTCGGTGGGACTGGTGGGCTATCTGGTGGGCCGCACCAAGGGGGCCTCCATCATGGCGGGCATCACCGCCGCCCTGTCGGCCGGCATCATGCGCCAGCTGTCCGATGTCTTCCAGGGAGAGTTCTTCGATTTCTGACGGGTGAGGATACATGACGCCCGCCTCCGAGAACGAGAGCTGATGACCCGTCCGGCCGGATTCCGACCGTTCCTCGCGCCCATGACCCTCGGCCGGAGCTTTTTGCTCTGGTTGCTCGGGGTCCTGGTCGTCACCATGGTGGTGGTCAGCGCCCTGGTGCTGTGGCACGAGCAGCGGGTCCTCGAAGGGGAGCTGCGTTCCCGCGCCGAGCTTCTCGCCCACGTCCTCGCTCTCGCCGCGACCGAGGGCGGATCTCCCGAGTACCTGGCCATCTTTTCGATGACCGACGTGCGGGCGGGGGAGGTCCGTGATGAGGGAGGGCGGGTTCTATGGCGGTTCGGGCCGTCGACTGAGGAGGCTGGGGCCCTCGACGCCACCGCGCTGCGGATCGAGGAACGGGTGCAGGTGGGCCGCGGGCCGTGGGGTCAAGGCGACACCGTGGAGGTGGTTCTGCTGGTGTCGCGGGCAAGGGTGCGCCGGAACCTCGCGGTGGCCGCGATCCGCCTGCTCGCAGGCCTCGGCATCGCCCTCACCCTGGCCCTCGTCGTGGGCCTGATGCTCGTCGGTCGGGTGGTCCGCCCGCTGCGCGAGCTCGCTTCATGGGTGAGGTCCTTCGACCCGGAGAGGGCGGCGGAGCTGCCCCTGGAGGGGGGTGCCGCCGCCGAGGTCCACGAGCTCGCCGGCGCCTTCCGCGACATGGCGCAGCGGCTGGCCGAGCAGAGGCGCTCGCTGGTGGCAAGCGAGCGTCAGTTCCGTGAGCTCTTCGCCGCCTCGCCGACCCCTCTCCTGCGTCTCGACCGGGACCTCTCGCTTCGCGACGCCAACCCGGCTGCGGAACCCTTCATCGGGGGAGACCGCGGCCGGTCGGTGGGCCGCTCGTTGGAAGGGTTCCTTGACGATGCGGCCGTGGACCGGCTTGCAGCAGCCCTGGACGGGGTCCACGAGGGAGCGGAGGCCGTGATCGAAGGCCACTGGCGCCTCACCCGCGGCGAGCTCGCCGAGGTGGAGCTGCGGGTGGGTGCGGCGGGGGGCGGAGAGGCGCCGGGCTATCTGGCGGCGATCCACGATCTCACCGACCGGGTGCGACGCATGGGCGAGCAATGGCGCCGCACCTTCGACGCCATGGTGGACGGGGTGGCCCTCGTCGACGGCACGGGCCGCCTCGCGCTCACCAACCAGGCCCTCGAGCCCCACCGGGGGGCGGTGGAGGCGGACCTCGTCCCGCGTTTGCGCGGGGAGGCCCCGCGGCAGTGGCGCCGATCGAACGCGGGCCGTTTCCTCGACTGCTCGTTGAGCGCCCCCGAAGGGCTGGAGCACGCCATCCTCGTGGTGCGGGACGTGACGGAGGCAGCGCACGCCGAGGAGCGTCTTCGCGACGTGGAAAAGATGCAGGCCGTGGGCACCCTGGCCAGTGGAGTGGCCCACGATTTCAACAACCTGCTGGCGGGGATCCTGCTGCACGCGCGACTCCTCCAGCGGCAGCCGGAGGCCGTCGGCGAGGCGGCGGCGGCGATTCGTGATCTGGCCGAGCAGGGGACCGAGGTGGTACGGGAGCTGCTGCTTTTCGCACGGAGGGAGAGCGAGCCTCCGGGCACCCTGGATCTCGTGGAGCTGGTCCGACGGCAGGAGAACGTCCTGCGGCACCTTTTGACCGACGGGGTGGAGCTGCTCTTCGAGCTGGAAGGGGAGCCGGTGCCGGTCGTGGGCGATGCGGTGGCCTTGCGCCGGCTGGTGCTCAACCTCGTCCTCAACGCCCGCGACGCCGTTGCCGGGCGCGGCGGCCGCATCACAGTGAGAGTGGAGCACACCGCCGGACGCGCCGTGCTCGAGGTGGCGGACGACGGTCCCGGAATCCCCGCAGAGGTGCGCGAGCACCTCTTCGAACCGTTCTTCACGCTGCGCCGCCAGGGGCGGGGCTCGGGTCTCGGCCTGGCCGTCGTTTACGGCATCGTCTCCGCGCATGGCGGCGAGGTGGACGTGCGATCTGAGCCCGGTGAGGGGGCTCGATTCATCGTCCGTCTGCCCCTCGGCGAAGCGGAGAAGGTCGAGCCGGTCGAGGTGTTCGGGGTCCTGTCCGGAGCCGAGGCAAGGATCCTGTTGGTGGAGCCGGATGGGCGTCGAGCGGCCCGCACGGTAGAGGTCCTGGCCGGGGCCGGGCTGGAGGTGCGGCATGCGCCCTCTCGAGAGGTCGCGGCCGGCCTCCTCGAGCGGTGGTCGCCGACGGTGGTGGTGGCCCAGGGCCTACCGGATGACGGCGCAGGAGCCTGGCTGGCGGAGCTCGAACTCCCGGTGGTCGTGGTAGAGCAGCCCGGCGAGCTCTGGGCTGAGGCGCGGGGGCCGCGGGTCGTGCGGCTGCAGGCGAACGAGGAGCCCGCATCCATCCTCGACGCGCTGCGCGAGCTCGGGCTCGTCAATTCTTAATTCTTAATTTTGAATTCTCAATTGGGGGCGCAGGGCGCAGGCTTCAGGTCTCAGGTCTCAGGCGCCAAGTCTCAGGTCTCAGGTCTCAGGCTTCAGGTTGCAGGCTTCAGGTTGCAGGCTTCAGGTCGCAGGCGCCAAGTCTCAGGTCTCAAGTCTCAGGTCGCACATCGCAAGTCGCAGCAGAATCGTCGGCTGGACTCCTGGATGTCAAGCCCATTCTGCCCCCTTCGTAAGCCCCGTGCTACCTGCGACCTGAGACCTGCGACCTGTGATGTGCGATGTGCTCCCTGAGACCTGAGACCTGCATTGCTACCTGAGACCTGAGACCTGCGACCTCGTCTTCCTCCTCTGATAAGCTCTCCACATGGAGTTCGGCGGTGGCGCTAGCCCGTATATCTCACCGGTTTTCGTCGCGAGGGCGGGGAGGTGCCGTGCGCAGTGGTGTTTTCGATCCGAGGGGCGCGGAGTCGTACTCAACAGTACGTCGAGCACCCCGAGGCGAGAAAACGATGCTGGGGGCGGTGCATCACCGACCGC
>Ga0209013_10001473_pt1 | contig 21746 bp, 18 predicted proteins | sample Cruoilmetagenom2_FD_187291 | JGI IMG/M metagenome (GOLD analysis project Ga0209013, IMG submission 187291) | Oil polluted marine microbial communities from Coal Oil Point, Santa Barbara, California, USA - Sample 2 (SPAdes) (version 2) | ecosystem: Environmental > Aquatic > Marine > Oil seeps ... | reverse complement strand
GACGTACTGTCGAGTACGACTCCGCGCCCCTCAGGTCGAAAACCCCACTGGGCACGGCACCTCGCCGACCTCGCCACAAAAGCTGGTGAGAAATGCGGGTTAGCCTCGACCCTCGTTGAGCACTCTCTCCAGTTCCTGGTGAAAGTCCTCTGTGGCCTGCTCGGCCCAGTTCCAGATACTCACCCACCTCGCGCCGGCATCTGGGGACGCGGCAGAATCGTCACTTTTCCGGCTTTTCCTGCGCTCACCGAAGCGGGCCAGAACGACCCCGGTCTCAGCGTCGATCATATCGAAGAAGATGGTTCCCTGGACAGAGAAAGGATTCTGGTTCTTGTCCGTTTTCGAGGACTTCGATGCAATATCGGTAACGATGTCCATGACCGTGATGCGGACGAAAAGCGTCCCCGGACCGACCTCTTCAACCAGCTCGAAATATTCACAGCTCCCTAACTCACTCACGAAAACGTCAGTGATGATTTGCCTGAAGGTCGCCAGATCCTCGTCGTCGGGGATCGTGGCGTCTCGACTTCGCTTGCGAACCAAAGAGCCGGCGGTCGCCTCATCTTGCATAGGGCGTGGACCACGGAACTGGAGCAATACCCCTTTCGGATAGACCTTGCCGTACTCGAAAAAGTCCGTATCGGGGCGTATCAAGGTCGTCTTGAACGTTCCCTTCTGCTTGGTCAGACCATCGAGCGCCTCGGACTCAGAATTGGGGGCTGGGTTCTTGGCAAGGCTGAAACCCGCAGCCAGGGACATAGTCAGTACCAGAGAAAAGGTCTTTTTCACGGTCCACACCTCCAGCGTTAAACCTTCTCAATAACCGTAGAATACGTCAACCCGTCGCGAGCGTTTCGCCCCCGAGCTCCACGCGTTGGAGGGATATGGGGCGTGGACACACGCCAAAACAATGTAAGCTATGACCGATTCAGGGCGAACCGGAGGAAACATGAAGTATGCACGTCGGATGTGTCTGTTCTTCGTAATGAGCGCAGCGGCGGTGTCGTTTGCGGGTGACATCCAGGTCTTCTGTTCGCCTGGTCTTCGCGTCTATCTCGACGGGGATCTCATGGGTACCTCGAGCGCGAAGGAGGATGGCCTCTTCTTGATGAACGTGTTGCAGGGCACCCGCATTATTCGGGTCGAGAGGGATGGATTCGTGCCGCAGAACATCGAGGTAGAGGTTTCGGATTTTCCGATCGAGGTCACGGTGGGAGAGCTCTCCCCCGAACCTGTTGTTCGCTACAAGAAAGAGACCAGCACCGACACGGTCAAACAACTCGTCGGGAACCTCATCGTCACGTCAGCCCCCCAGAACTGCGTCGTTGAGATCGACAGCAGGCCGGAAACAAAGGACACCCCACAGCTCTCGATCGGGCGAATCGCTGCAGGTGAGCACACCATTTCCTTTAGTAAGCCGGGATACGAAGCCATCTCCGACGTGGTCACCATTCATCCCGGGGCAAAGGTCAGTGTTCGAGGAGACCTTTTCGCCGGCAAGGTAGAGGTTTTCTACGAGGGGCGGGGAGCGCTGCGTGTGAGCTCGAATCCGATGCGGTGCACAATTCGATTCCGGGGGAAAACTGAAGAAAAGATCCACCAACAATTGAACGTGACACACATCCCCGCCGGGGAGTATCCGATGGTTGTCGAGATCAGAGGCCGGAAGCTGTTCACAAACGTGTTGATCATGGACGGGCATCGGACAATTCTCGATGTGAGCTTCGTGAAAGGGAATGAACCGTTTGTCGTCTCCTACGTACCTCATTGACACAGCGGCGCCTTCACCTCTCGATCGGTGCTGTGAACGGGGAAATTCGGTGTCTCTGAAATGCGAGAGCACTCAGTAATGTCGGTGGGAACGACTGCTCTCCAACAACTCCCCCGGTTGGCAAAGGCGTCGGCAGGGCCTAACTTATGGATACAGAAGAGCTGTTCGAAATCTGATTGGCATTGGGCATTTGAATCATGTGGGTTCGCACCTCTTTTGTTTGTCTCTTGACCCTCGCGCTTGGATGCACGAGCGGGTTGAAGAGCCATGACAGTGTGGCGATCTCGTCCAGCGAGCTCCTGGCGGGGGCCCCTCTCGGCGGCGGGCAGGACCCACCCGGGCTCGTCGATAACGAAGATGTGCTCGCGGTGAGTGCCGAGATGCGAGACTTCTTGAACGCAAACATTCACCAGAGGGCCACCATCGGGGTCCGAATGAACGAGCTGATCGACGCGATCATCAACGGCCGCACGTTCGGGTTGGAGTTCGATGGGAAGACCCACACAGCCTCCGAAACGTTCCGGCTCCGGCGGGGCAACTGCCTGTCGTTTTCCAATATGTTTGTTGCCATGGCTCGGTACGCAAACCTGGAGGCGTCGTATCAGGAAGTGCAGATACCGCCCGATTGGACACTTCAGAATGATGTCTTCCTCTTGAACCGGCATGTCAACGTGCACGTCGACATGGGACCGTTGGACGATCACGTCGTGGATTTCAATATCGATGATTTCAAGTCCAGCTACGACGTGCGCAGGATTCCCGACTCACGCGCGCGGGCGCACTATTTCAACAACATGGGTGTCGAGAGCATGCAGGCGGGCGACACAGCATCGGCTCTCGGGTATTTCCGTAGGGCCATTGCAGACAACGACCGCCAATTCTCACCGGCGTGGACAAACCTGGGCACACTGTATTCGCGAAACGGCCATCCCGACTATGCCGAGGCCGCCTATTTGATGGCTCTGAGGGTGGATGACAGGGACCTGGTGGCGATGAGTAATCTGGCGAGCTTCTACGAGCGGCAGGGTGATTCAGAGCGAGCCGCCATATACCGAAAAAAGGTAACGAATCATCGCAGGCAAAATCCATACTGCCGCTACCAACGTGCCCGAGACGCATATGAGTCCGAGGACTACGACACGGCCATCAGCCATCTCAAGTACGCCATCCGCAAGAAGAAAAACGAGGATCAGTTCTATTTTCTACTTGGCATGTGTTACTTGCAGAAGGGGGACCAGCGGGCAGCCCGGCGTTGGCTGGCGCGGGCAGAGAAGGTGGCCGCCACGGACGCCCTCAAGCACAGATACTCGAGCAAGCTCGAACTGCTCCTGTCCGAAATGGAGTAACCCACACTTCTCACCACGTCGCGTCGCGAGGCCCGCAATGTTTCGCGGTGGCGTGCGGGTCAACGGCAGTGGTCGATGATCCGCTTGAGCAGCTTCTTGGGATCATTGATCGTGTCGTAGAAACCTTCGATGTACTTCAGCGCCCGCTCGCGGTCTTTCGGGTACGGGAGCTCTTCTCGGCTGAACAGGGCTTCGATCTCGGGCCGTTTCTGGTTGAAGACGGCTATAGCACCGGCCAGCTGACCGTTATGTTTGCAAAGCCCGCGGTACCTCCGATCGGTGACCCGGCGGATGCCGAGACCGGCATCCGGTGGGGCGGCGTAAGGCGGGTTCACCAAGCCGGTCTGATCGAAGTCGAAGGGAACGACCGTGTTGAGGTCAACGCCCTCCTGACCGAAGACGGCGATGTTGTGACAGCACCTGTCGTCGGGTCGGCCTTTGACCACGGACCAGTCGGTGTTGCCCACCATGTATTGGAACAGGGTCATGATGGTGAGCTGTGCCGCGTCCACATCGCTGGTCCGTTGCGACTGAATGTCCAACCATACCTGGCCTCGGCGGGCGGCGGCCCGGCCGATATCCTCGATGAAAAAGGCATACCCCGTCTGGTCCCGAGCCGGTCTTTCGCTATCGTGAAAGGTCACCCGCGCCAACCGGACGCGCAACGCCGGGTCGGCTATCACCCCGTAACTCCTGTACACCAGGTACTCGAGCACAGTGTACTTGTCGTATCCGCCCCGGAGGCGACACGGCGTCACCAGACGGAGAATCTCTCGCCCTTCGAAGGGCGTGCCGCGGACGTCGTTCGCCTCGACGTTGATCTCGAGGGAAGCCAAATCGCATTCACGCAACCGGCTGATGCCGTACTTATTGCATGAAATCGGCGCCGATGTCCCATCTGAAAATTCCACCGTGCCGGATACATCCGAGGCGCCCTTCGCCTGCCGCATCAAAGTCGTCAACGGCGCGTGGATGGTAAGGTCGAGAACTTCGTCATCGGCGAAGAGCGGCCCTTCGGCGCTGACGGACACGCCCCAGGTGACGCACGCCGCGAACAGCAGCGTGACCCTGAGCGTGTGGGTACCACGTCCGGAAAAATTGGATTTCATGCCCGTAGTATGGCGCAGATCTCGCGCCAGGGGTAGCCCGCATTCCTAACCAGCTTCCTGGTCAGAGGCGGGAACTTCGTCCGCTTCCGCGATATACTCTCGATCGCGGCAGGTTGGCTTGTCGCAGTTGAGACGGGCTCGCGATAAGGTTCTCGATAATGAGGGCGGAACGTGAACGTTACCGGAACTCGAAAAATGGGAGGTGACCATGATGACTCCGAAACAGCGCACGATCGTTTTGCTCATGGTTGTAATGTTGGCGATCCCGGGGCTGGCCTCCGCGATCAGGAAAGCACGACTCGTCGGAAGAGTCGTCGACCCGGAGCACACTCCGGTCCCGGGAGTGACCGTGACTACGACGTCGCCCAATCTTCCGGAATTCAGGGAGGTCGACATCACCAACAAGAAGGGGGTCTTCAAGGTCGACTTCGAAGAAGTCGGCGTGACGTACCAATACAAATTCCAGAAGGCCGGATATCAGACCTTTGACGCCGAGCTGAACTGGACCCTGGAGGGCACGAAGCGTCACGATTTCATCATGCATCCGGGAACATCGCCGACGGCAGGCGACGTGGTCCCGACCTCGACGTCGAACCCGGCGATTACGGCCTTCAACAGCGGGGTCGCCGCATTCGAGAAGAAGGACAACGCGACTGCAACGAAGATGTTCGAGGAGGCCGTGAATCGCGACCCCGAGTTCCGCCAGGCGTGGGGGGCGCTGAGCGTGGTCTACCTCGAGCTGGGACGGTACCAGGAGGCGGCGGATGCCGCCGAGAAGGCCATGGCCCTCGGATCCACCGACGTCATGGTCCTGCAGGCGAGGTGGGAGGCCTACCGCAACCTCGGTGATGAAACCAAGGCCGCAGCGGCCCAGAAGGACCTCGAGACAACAGGTCGCCTGGCCGAAGAGGCGAAGAGGGTCTACAACGAAGGCGTCCAACTCCTGAAAGCCGGCGACGAGGATGGCGCCTACTCGAAGTTTCAGGAAGCCGTCGAGTTCGACCCGAACCTTCGCGCGGCACAGCTCGCGGTCGCCACCACCGCCCTCAAGGTGGGGCACAACGCGGAGGCGGCTGCCGCAGCGCAAGCCATTCTGGACGAGAATCCGCAGGACGAGGAGGCGCTACGGATTCGCTACAACGGCTGCCTGGCCCTGGGGGACGACGAGATGCTCATCGACGCACTGGTGGGGATTGCTCCCTTCGAGCCGAAGCTCGCGCGCGACGGTTTGTGGAGGCTGGCTCTCGAGTCCTATGATGCCGATGACGCGGTCCAGGCAGAGCACCGTTTCCGAAAGGTCCTCGAGGTCGATCCGAATTACCCGTGGGCCAATTACCTTCTCGGTCTCGTCTTGATGGGCGAGGGTGCCAACCAGGAGGCGATAGGCTATCTCGAGCGCTTCATTCAGCTCGCGCCCGACGATCCGGAGGTCCCATCCGCCAGAGATCTCGTCACCTATTTGCGCAAGAACCAGTCATAGCCCGAAGACTCACCACGTCGAAACGAAGGACGCGGAAGGTCGGGAGAGTAGCGGGCTCATCTTGAGTTCTGAGGTCATCGGCACGACCGAGACTGACAGCCGACAACTCTGCAGGCTGAATTTTCTTAGTAGTAGTTCGCAATACTAACTACGATTTCTCGGACAGTTCGTGCGACTATTCGGACACGATTCAGCTTTAAACGACCTGGACACCGGGCGTCGCCGAGCCATACCGCTGTCCGGAAATCGACGCGACACCCGCCACCGAGCGCGGCAACGAGTTCCTAACTGACCGTTTCCTATTTATTTACACGACCAAAAGCCTGGCGGCTCATTGCCGTGGGCCTGGTTCGGCGGGGAGCTCGAATCCCCACGCCGAGCCCAACGAGCGTTGAAAGAAAATGGTGTGAATATTGCATAAAAAACTGAAAATGCTTTATTTTTTTCACGAGACGAAGTATCACAATCCCAAACACATGGCGCTCTATGATGCCCTGGCGCCTGAGAAAGGAGGGGAAGGGCCATTCAGCGCACCGAACGAATCGATCTCGTGATCAACAGGGGATTGTGGTGCGCGTGGGGGAAGCGCGATTTTCGCAATCGTAAGAACCAAAGGAGGAGTGATATGGATTCGTGTGTTGGACGCACTCGTTATTTTCGAGCGTTTGTCCTCATCGCCTGCCTGGCGATGGTCGGCTACGGCCTGCCTGCTATTGCTCAGGAGAATCCCATCGAAAACGAGGAGGAGATGTCACCGGAGCAACGAGCAGCCATGGAACAGGCCATGGAGAAGTCGTTCGAGGAGGAGATCACCGTCACCGGTTCGTTGATTCCGCGGCCGACCACCGAGGCCATGAGCCCGGTTGCGGTCCTGGAGCCGGAAGAGATCACCTACTCGGGTGTGACTCGTATCGAGGACCTGGTTGCGCAGATGCCGCAGGTCTTTCAGGCGCAGAATGCAACCGTCGCCAACGGCGCATCCGGTACCGCGACGGTGGCGCTGCGTCATATGGGTTCGATCCGCACGCTGGTGCTGATCAACGGTCGTCGAACAGCGCCCGGTGATGCATGGGCAATCGCGCCCGACCTCAACTTCATCCCGTCTGCGCTGGTGAAGAGGGTTGACATTCTCACCGGTGGCGCTTCATCGGTCTATGGCGCCGACGCTGTGGCTGGTGTCGTCAACTTCGTCCTGGACACCGACTTCACGGGCGTCCGCGGCGGTATCAACTACGCCGTTTTCCAACACGACAACAGCAACGCAACTGCGGCGGCGATGAACGAAGCGCGCGGCTTCCCGTACCCGACCGGCAGCACCATGGACGGTGATGCCTGGGACATCAACATCGCGGTCGGCGGCAAGTTCGCCGACGGCAAGGGCCACGCCTCGGCCTATATCGACCACCGCAACATCGACGCACTCACAAAATCCGAGCGCGACTACACCAACTGCTCCCCCAGCGAAGGCACGGACGGACCGGTATGTGGTGGTTCATCCACCACGCCTCGGGGCCGTTTTCTCTCATATAACCCGGATTGGAGCTTCCATGGGGACTACGTTCTGACCCTGACGCAAGAGGGCGACGACGGCCACTCCTTCCGGCCGCGCACGGGCGAGGTTTTCAACTACGGACCCTTCAACCACCTGCAGCGTCCCGACCAGCGGTGGTTGGCTGGTGCGTTTGCGAACTACGAGATCAATGACAACTTCGATGTCTACACCGAGTTCATGTTCATGGACGACTACTCGGAGGCGCAGATCGCGCCGACCGGGAACTTCGGCAGAACAGACACCATCAACTGCAACAACCCGATGCTCAGCGCGCAGCAGTTTGACACCCTATGCACCCAAACCGGGCTTGGGATGGATGACATAGCGAACGTGATCATTCTCCGCCGCAACCTCGAGGGCAATCCTCGGACCAATCTGTTCCGTCACACCAGCTGGCGGGCGGTCGCCGGTCTGCGCGGCGACATCAACGACTACTGGAGCTACGATGTCTACGGTCTTTACGCTGAGACGTCGAGTCCGCAGATGTACATCAACGATTTCCATGAGGATCGCATCGCGGAGGCCCTCAACATCACCGGTGATCCGGGCGATCCGGCCACATGGGAATGTCAGCCCGGCGCCTCCGACGGCTGCGTGCCCTGGAACATCTTCCAAGAAGGCGGCGTGACTCAAGAGGCGATCGCTTTCCTCGAAGTCGACGCTGTGTTGCTCTCCGGGGCCAAAACATACGTGGCCAATGCGACGCTCTTTGGCGACCTCGAAGGCTGGGGTCTGACCATCCCGATGGCGAGCGAGGCGATCCAGGTCGCTGTCGGCGCCGAGTACCGCGAAGAGAGCCTCTATGTTCGGCCGGACGAGGTCTATGAGCAAGGCCTCCGCGCAGGTTCCGGTGGTCAAACGGTTCCTGTCTCAGGTAAGTACGATGTGACGGAGGTCTTCATCGAGACGTTGATCCCGATCGTTCAGGACGTCACCGGTGTCCGGGATCTGAGCATGGAGCTCGGCTACCGGTATTCGGACTACAGCACTTCCGGCACTTCGCCCAACTACAAGGCGCAGATCGCCTGGGCGCCGACTGACTCCTGGAAGTTCCGTCTCGGCCTCAACCGTGCGACCCGTGCACCGAACGTGCGCGAGCTGTTCCGCCCGCAGGGACTGGGTCTTGGAGGCACCGAAGATATCTGCGCGAACGATCCCGCGACGGGCGTTCCCTCGGCATCTCTCGAGCAGTGCCAACGGACCGGCATGACGGCGGCTCAGTACGGCACCATTCTTCCGAACCCGGCAGACCAGTACAATTCGCTCAACGGTGGCAACCCTGACCTGGATCCTGAGACCGCGGACACTCTCACCGCCGGCATCGTCTGGACGCCGCAGAGCCTCCCGGGCCTCTCGCTGACTGTCGACTACTACGACATCGAGATCACCGACACGATCGGCAGCCTCGGCGCGGATGACATCGTTCAGCAGTGCGCGCTGACCGGCGATCCATTCCTCTGCGGTTTGGTCCACCGTGATGTCCAAGGCACCTTGTGGCTCACCGATGATGCCTACACTATTACGACCCAACAGAACCTCGGTTCCCTCTACGGAGAGGGCATCGACCTGAACTTCGCCTGGCTCATCGGCCTCGGCGACGCCGGCTACCTCAACACCTCGCTGATCGGCACCTACATGCTGACGGACAGGTTCGCGAACCCGTTGATCGACTACGACTGCGTCGGTTTCTACGGCAACCAGTGCGGCATCCCGGATGCCGAGTGGCGCCACCGCGCCCGCTTCTCCTGGGAGACCAACTTCAACTGGGTCTTCACTATGGGGTGGCGCTACATCGACTCAGTCCTGATTGACGATGCCAGCTCGAATCCGGCGATCGGCAACCCCAGCCTGGAGGAATTGCACAAAACCAACGGCGTGTGGGAGAACCCCTCCTTCAACTACATCGACCTCGCGGTCAGCTGGAACATCAACAGGAATATCCAGTGGGTGCTTGGCTGCAACAACGTCTTTGACGAAGAGCCTCCGCTGGCGCCGGGCATCTCGCCCAACGACTATGGACCGGGCATGTATGGCTACTACGATCCCTGGGGTCGTTACATCCACACGAGTCTGCAGTTCACCTTCTAGTCGAACGATACAAGGCTAATTCAGGCGGTCCCTCCCCGGAGGGACCGCCATTTTTTCGACCCAGAAAGGCGATCACGGTACCCAACGATTTCAACCGCGTTTGCTCGCACAGTGGGGCGGCGATCACCTACCGGGCCTTCGATCGCACGGCCCGCTGCTTGATCCTGCAGGTCGAAAAGGTCTAGCCCGCATATCTCACTGGGTGTCTAGAATCGCTGCGATCCGACTCTACCGGATGGTGGTCTTCCGGAAGCCCCGAAGGGGCGTCAGATTCATAGCCTGGGGCGCCAGCCCCAGGGCACGAGAGATTCTCTGAAAAACAGCCCCGGAGGGGCGACAGACTGCGGCTGCGGCGTGAGCTGCAGCCCTTAACCACTGATTGTCTGTCGCCGCTTCGCGGCTTGTTATTTATTCTCCAACCTGATCCTGGGGCTGACGCCCCAGGCTACATATATGTCGCCACTGCGCGGCTCGCCGTCGTGAACAAACTGTCAACAGCGCCTCCGGCACCACGCCGCTCAGAACACGGCAGTGACGCGCATCGTGACAGCCTCGCGACCCGAGGTGGTGAGAAATGCAGGCGGGGACAGCTCGGCGGCCCAGGGGTTGGTGGATTGCCTCACAAAGCCTCAGACGGATACAGATGAGTAGATAGGTTCAAGACCAAAGAAAAGGAGCGGCCGCGCGCAGCACGGCCGCTCCCGAATTCTCCTATGCGCGGCGGCTGTCGACCGCCCGGCTATTACTTGCCGGCTTTCTTCTTCGCCTCTTCCAGCCCTTTGCGCAACGCCCGTGCTTCGTCGCCGGCCCACTGCTTGACATTATTCCAAACGCTTGCGGCGTTTGCCGGCGCCGAGTTGACCTGGTTCATTCGCACATCAGGCTGGATGTTCCGGCGCTCCGCGACCCGCGCCTGGATCACCCCGGTCTCGGCATCGATCAGCTCGAACACCATCGTCGCCTGTCCGACGGACGCCAGGTGGATCCCGCCCCCCGAGAGGTTCGGCGGCACGTCGGAAACGATGTCCAGCACCGCGGCACCTACGAGGAGGGTGCCGGGGCCCACCGTGTCGGTCACCTCGAAGAGCTTGCTACGCCCGAGCTCCTTGACCACAGCCTCATTGACAATCTGCTTGAACTTCTCCCTCGATTCCTCGCTCACCTTGTACGGGCCGGACGAGTCTCCACGCATCATCTGCATGGTCGTCCCGGCAGACGTCGCGCCCCCTTCGCGGAACTGGAACACCGAGTCCCACATATAGAGCTTGCCGTACTTCGAGATGTCCGCATCGGGGCGAACCCAGACTCCCTCCCACGGGCCCTGTTTCTGAACCAAGTCGTCACCACCCGTGACCTTCTCGACGGGGACCTCCTGCGCATAGAGGACACCCGCCATCAGGACTCCACACAACAGTAAAAACGCCGCCTTTTTCACGATCTCACCTCCGTTTCCGTTTTAATAAATTGCAACTGCGAATATCATGGCGTCGATTTCAATATGCGTCAAGCGATTCGCCGGTAACATGCAAGATTCACCAGACGATCGATCCGGCCGTCGAACGCGCCGCTCATCGCGCACTTCTCGCGCGCGCCCATCGGCCGATGTCAGTCGGCCCAGACTGCCATTTCGGTCCCCGGTGGCCGGAGATCAAACAGGACCGCGTCCTCGCCGCTCTTGTCGATCAGCGACTGGATGTGACGGATCAGAGCACGTCTCCTGGTCAGCAGTTTCGAGATCTCCTGGCTCTCCAGATAGGGATCGAGCTGTAGGCGAAGCGTCTCTTCGTCGATCTCGCGAAGCGATGTCCACAGCTGACGCTCGCACCGTGACAGCTTGTCGCGATAGATGAGCGTGGATGACCGTTTGAAGGCACGGGTGTGGTCGATGAACCAGATATTCCAGCTGCGGTCGATCAGCAAATTGCCCTGGTTGCGATCGGAGTTGGCGATCAAATTGTCGAAGAGGTGCATAATCTGTTTCTGCTGCTTCCACCTCACGACATCGGGCGGTTGCAGCTGGTTTCCTTGTATCAGCATGACCTCGGGTCGGACACCTTCCATCCAAATCTGCACCGTGCCGCTCTGCCCGTCAATGCTACGTTCGACCACCGGCGGAACGCGGCCGATGCCGAGCAGCTCGCTGAGCTCATACGCCGCGCTCTCGAAGATCGCGGCATCGCGATACTTCTTCCTCGGTCTCTCGATGCCCTGGGACGCCGCCTTTCGTGCGGTCACGTCAACGCTTCGAAACACCGCGGGAAATCGAACATCCCCATACTCGAGCACGAGCTTCTCCGCTCCCGCGATCCCCCGCCCAATCTTCTCCCGGCTGAGAACCTGCGCCAAACGCATCATTCCCCGAATCGTCGCGTGGTCCTGGAATGGAAGTGGCTCACCGTTGGCATCGAGCCACACGTAGCCGCCGAGCCCGGTCGGTGATTCCGCGTGCGCATTCTGCGGGTAACTGCACGGCGACACGACCGCAGCCACGAGAGTCAACAGCCACGAGCCGGCCTGGTATTGAATGGATTTCATCATAAACAGCTTACGAAATTTGAAGCTCCGGGTTTAGATCCTCATTGCAAGGGTCGTGTTGTGTTCGTCAGCGGTTCTGCGACGTCTGAATGCGCAATCTCTCCGCCATGGCGAGCGCCTGCTCCCGCCGCGGGCCGGGTTGGGAGCGAGCGGCAAAGTCCTCGAAGCAGCCGATCGCCTTCGAGACGTCGCCGACCTGGGCGTGCGCGATACCGAGGTTGTAGAGGAGATCGATCCTCTTGGGGTTGATCGTGTGAGCCCTCTCCCAGGCGATGATCGCCCCCCCCGGGTCGCCCTTGCGGGCGAAAACCATGCCCAGGGCGCTCCAGCCCTCGAACGACTCCAGGTTTGCGGCGACGGCTTCTTGGAGGTAGGTCCTCGCGTCGTCCAGGCGCCCCTCGTTCATGGCGATGAGGCCCAGATCGAGCTTGATCGTCGGGTCGGTAGGATCGACGGTGAGAGCCCGCTCGAACCAACCACGCGCCTCGCCCCACAGTTGGCGCGACATCGCGAGCCTGCCAAAGGTGAGCATGAGGCCCACAATCTTGTCGCTCCCCTCAAGACCTTGGAGCATCTCGCGGGCCGCGTCGAAATCGCCGACCCACGCGTAGGTCGTGGCAAGCTTCTCGTACACCGGGTCCTCGGTCATGCCCTCTTCCAGGGTGCGTGTCAGAAGATCGATCGCTCGATCCGGTTCGTCCCGGGCGATGAAGACGTCCGCCAGGATGAGCCGCGGCCCCGATCCCCGGTCCCCACTCGACATCGCCTCGCGAGCCTCGGTCTCGGCGCTTTTGAAATCAACCTTCTTGAGCGCAATCTGCGCCAGCAGCAGGTGCGCGGCGGGCGGATCGTAGGCTACGGCGCGGTTGGCGTAGACGGACGCCTCATCCAGACGGCCCATATGTTCGAGGAGAATGGCCGCCCTCAGTGAAAGTCTCCTCGACCTTGGCAGGCGATCGAGGGCGGCCTGAAAGGTCGCCGCGGCCTCGTCAGGATGACCCAACTCCAGTTGGGCGAGCGCGAGATAACCCCATGCGTCTTCGATCTTCGGGTTTGCCTCGAGGATCCGTTGCAGGGCCGGCACCGCGGATTCGAGGTCGCCGTTGTGGAAGAGATTGTATGCGCGCTGGATCTCGGCTATCCACTGGACCCGATCCTTGGGGTCGGGCAGGACGTCGTCCTCACTCGTCGATGCGCTACCCACATAACCCAGCGCCGCCAGGCGGGCTCGCGTCTCGGCATCGACTGATCCCGGCTCCTCGAGACGGCGATCGTAGGCGCCCAACGCCGTCCGTAGCTCGGTCTCCAATGCCGGCTTCGAGCCGATGAGATTGTTTCTCTCCTCGGGATCCTCGAGCATATCGTAGAGTTCCGGCCTGGGGGCGTTGATGAAGTGGTAGCGATCGGTAATGAGCGCCGCGAGGTCGCTCCAACCGAAGTGGAGGCGGGGAAAGAAGGTCTCGGCATAGATCGGATGTTTGTTCAGATCAGGGCGCCGTTTCGCGAGCAGCGGCGTACCCCGAAGATTCGCGGGGCTCGGCAGCCCGAGGGCCGATACCACGGTCGGGCAGACATCAATGAGCTGCACCGGGTAGCCGATGTCTTCGCCCGCCCGCTCCGCATGCGGCAGCTTGATGATCAACGGCACCTGCAGCGTCGAGCGATAGAGGAAGACTCCGTGCTCTCCTTCACCGTGATCGCCGAGGTCTTCGCCATGGTCGGAGAGGAAGACGATCAACGCCCTGTCGTAGACCTCCAGCCCTCTAAGCTCATTCAGGAGTCTACCGATCACATCGTCGGCGGCCGCCACCTCGCCATCGTAAGGCAATGGGTAGCGTGCGGCGAATTCAGGCGGAGGCTCGTACGGTGTGTGAGGCTCGAATATGTGGAAGAAGAGGAAGAAGGGCCGGTCCGCGACCGATCGAAGCCAGGGTCGTACGACATTCAACGTTTCCAAACCCGGCCGCTGGGACAATTGGATGCCTGGATCGTCCGCACCCGCCGCGACCTCGAGGCCGTCATCGTACAGATCGAAGCCGGTCCCGATGCCCGTCGCCCGGCGGAGCGCATACGCGGAGACCGCCGCGCCGGTGGCGTACCCCCCATCCTTCAGAGCCTGTTGCAGAAGGGGCGTCTTCGCGGCGTCGACTGTGTAGCCGAGGTTGTCGCGCACCCCGTGATCGGGTGGCAGGACGCCGGTAAGCAACGAGGTGTGGGAGGGCAGGGTCAGCGGCACGTTGGTGTAGGCACGTTCGAAAAGGACCCCATCCCGGCGCAGTTGGTCGATCGCCGGCGTTTCAACGCCGCCGTAGCTATATGCGGGCAGGTGGTCCGAGCGCAGCGTATCCACCGAGATCAGGACGATCGGCGTACCGTCCGGCACGCGCAGCTCCGTACTCCCGCCGCACGAACAGCCGACGCTGCACAGCCCAACCGCGGCCAGCGTTTTGACGGTTGCGCTCAGTGTTGCTCGCACTTGAACTGTTCCCCTATTCGTTGACGACTCAATTGCCGAGGGTCCAAAAGGCTTCGATGAGGCTCATTTCCGTTTTCCAGGGCGAGATCGGAAGCCTCCGCAATGATAGCAGGCACTATCATGGCCGAAGGCACCGTTTGCCGTGGCCTCGCACATGTTACAATTTACGGTCGATTCAAGCTCATCCATGACACGGGATCCCGTGCGTGGTTGGGTCGGGAGGTGGCGATGCAAGTTTTCGTTCGGTGGATTCTCGTCCTGGTTGCGGTGTTCGCGGCGATTCCGGCGGTGGCCGGAAAGATCGGATTCTTGGATACGGAGAGGGCGATCAAAACCGTCAAGGAGGGCCAAATGCAGTACCAGGCCCTGGATGCATGGGCCAATGAGAGAAGCGACGATGTTGAGGCGATGCAGGACCACGTAGCCGAGCTTACACGACAGCTCAACGCCCAGCGCAACGTGGCATCGTCCGACGCCGTCAATCAGCTCGAAACAGACCTCCTGCAGGCGCAGCGTGACCTCGAGGATGCTGGGAGGGCACTGCGACGCGATTTCGATGCCGCGCAAAGAGAGTTGCTCGCCCAGGTGGCAACCCGGGTCCGCGAAGTGGCCAGCGAGTATGCGGCGGCCAACGATTTTGATGCGGTATTCATGTTCGAATCGCAGCCGCTGGTCTACGTCGCCGACTCGGCCATCATCACGAATGCCGTGATCCGGCTCTACAACGAGAAATACCCGGTCGACTAACCTGCATTTCTCACCAGCTTTCGTCGCGAGGGCGGCGAGGCGGCGTGCCCAGTGGGGTTTTCGACCCGAGGGGCGCGGAGGCGTACTTGACAGTACGTCGAGCACACCGAGGCGAGAAAACACCGCTGGGTGCGGTGCACCGCCGGCCGTAGCTGGAAGCTGGTGAGAAATGCAGGTTAAGGGTTAGGACGGCGCGCTCACCGAACCGGACGAACCCTGCGGCCGGACCGTCGGACCTGGGCGCCCGCAGCAACCCTCACCGTCGTCGAGAAGGACATGCCATCGCCGGTCGCGGTGAAAGACACGCTCCCTTCGGTTTCCGACGGCGGCCGCAGCTCGGGGCGCAGCGTCAGGGTCACGGTGGTGGGCACAGTGCCGGAACTCGGCGTCACCTCGATCCACGGAACATCGCTGGCGGCGGACCACGACAGCACGTGCGGACCCTTCAAAACAACCTCGGCCGTGGGACGGTACGGGCTCATCACGAGGTGATCCGGCTCTGTTGACAGGTCTGCGGGCAGGACCTCGGCCGCCTGCGCCATATCATAGGCGCCGACTGGGTCGGGACGGTCCTCCACGAGGACCAGGCCGATCATCTGATTCCAGTCGATGCCGGGCATTGGCGGAGTTTCCATGATCATGGTGGCCGTCTCTCCAGGCGCCAGATCGTATGGCAGATACCGCTTCCCGGTGGCTATCACCCAGGTCGAGCTGACTCCGATGGAAGTGTTCTCGTAGATAATCAGCCAGATCGCCGCTTCCCGGTCAAGCTCCAGATCCGTGGCGCCCAGGTTGCGGACCTCCACATAGGTGCGCATGGCGTCGCCAACCCGCCGCCAGTAGGCGAAGACCGCCGCTCGTGGCGGCCGGGCCAGCTCCTCGTTGATCATCGAACGGTAGACCGCCTCGTAATCCACCGCTCCGCTGGAGGTGCGGTATCCGCTGCCCACCATCACCAGCGGCAGGTATTCAGCCGTGGGCTCGGAGGCCAGAAACCGGTCCAGGCGCCCGACACGGAACGAGTCGACGTCGTACCCCAGCAAGATCGCCCGCCCCCCCATCTCGCTCTGCAGGGCGGTCATGGCTCGACCGGCAGCTTCGCAGTTGCCGCAGCCCGGCCGTCCGAAGAGCTCGAGCACTGCCAGGCGGTCCTCCGCAGCACCGAGGGCCGCGCTGAGGAGCAGCGGCGCCAGCACCCATTTCAGTCTATGACCCATGCTTCCCCCTCACTAGCCCGCACTTCTCACCGGGTGTCTACTACGGACGGCGAATCGCTGCGTCCCGCCGTGCTTGTCTCAAATCGTGCTCCTCGACGTAGCGCAACTACGCCTGCGTCGCCCGATTCGCGACAAACCCAGCGGATGCTTGCGCTTCGCCGCCCTCGCTACGACACCCGGTGAGAAGAGCGGGTTAAAACTCGCCCGAGGTTTCGTTCACGTGGATTCTCCCAGTGTGGCATTCCGATACGTGTGGTCGAAGAGGCGTCTCTTCGTGCTAGACTGCGTCTCAACAAACCGATTCGAGGGATTGGACACCAAGAGGAGGGAAACGATGAACATAAAACGATTCGTGCTGGCGTGTGTGGGCGTGTATGTCGTCTATCAGATCCTGGGTTTCGTGATCCACACCTTCATCCTCGGCGACACCTACCAGGCCCTGGCCAGCGTCTGGCGTCCCGAGGCCGAGATGATGTCGAAGATGTGGGTCATGTATCTGACCAGCGCGGTGTGGACGGTGCTCTTCTGCTGCATCTTCATCCGCGGCTACGAGAACAAGGGGATTATGGAGGGCGCGCGATACGGGCTGTTGATCGGCCTCCTCATCGGCATTCCCTTCTCGTACGAGAGCTGGGTGATTTATCCCATCACCATCGGCCTCGCCCACGCGTGGGTGGTCGCGACGCTGGTGGTGGCAGTCGCCTGCGGCGCGACCCTGGCGGCAATCTACAAACCCGCCGAAGCGTGACCGGCTCGCATCCTTCCGATGTGGGGCGGCTCGGTACGCCCATCGGACCGGTGGAGGTGTTGGTCAACAATCGCGGCAGCGTGGTCCGGGTGATGTTCGCCGAAGATGATACGAATGTGGCCGAAGCAACCTCCGAAGCCTGTGGGCGGGTGATGAATCAGCTCGAGGAGTACTTCAACGGAAAGGGCCGCAGCTTTGATCTCGATCTCGAGCCAGAGGGTTCGGATTTCGAAAAGCGGGTTTGGTCGGAGCTCCGGCAGATCCCGTTCGGAACCACCACCACCTATGGCGAGATCGCCCGCAAGCTAGGCGACCCCGGCGCGAGCAGGGCGGTCGGTTTAGCCAACGCCTCGAACCCCATCGCCATCATCATTCCCTGTCACCGCGTCATCGGCGCCGACGGCGACCTCACAGGGTATGCGGGAGGCCTGTGGCGGAAGAAATGGCTACTGGCCCACGAGAGCGGCCAGACCAGCCTCGACTTCGGGACGAAGCAGTTTTGAGTTCTCAGTTTTTAGTTTTGAGTTTTCCTGCACCCGCCCAGTGCGACCTTGTGGGGTTGGCAACTAAAAACTCAAAACTAAAAACTCAAAACTCGAGACGTCCGGCCTGCAATCAACCCCCAGGTTTGCCGTCCGCCATCATCTCCCGCATCTCCTCCTGAAACGCCTCGATGATGGACTCGGGATCGGGGACCAGCCCGGAATCGGTGGCGACGCCGAGACGGACCTGGCCGGCGTAGCTGAGGATACTGACACCAAGGCCGAGCCGCGCCGACTGCGGGACCCAGAACATCATGCTGCGCATGGCCTTGCCGGCGAGGTAGATCTCCTCGCGCGGACCGGGGACGTTGGTCATGACCCCGGTCGCCTTGGAGCCGAAAATCTGGAGCGCGATCTTCTCGATCTCCGGGCTGGCCATGCCGACCGCGTTGAGGAGGGCATAGATCACCATCGGTTCGGACGAGGCCTTGATGGCGTCCATCCGCCGCTTGAGCTCCTGCAGCCGTTCGCCGCGGTCCTCGATACCGACCGGGAGTGCGAGAAAGACCAGCCCAAAGCGGTTACCAAGCTTGATGATCTCGGACTCGGGGCGAAGGTTGACAGGTACCACGGCACGCAGATCGATGCCGTCCACCTCGGTCTTGCGTGCAATCATGTATCGCCGGAGCGCGCCGGTTACTCCGGCCAGCAGGACGTCGTTGATTGTGGCGCCGCAGCGCTTGCTGTAAGCCTTGACCTCGTCGAGCGGCATGACCTCGGACCATGCGCACACCTTGGCGGTGCACAGCTCACCCTTGAACACCGAGGCAGGATCGCCGGCCATGGTCGCCAGCCGGGCGAGGACCCCGGTTCCCTTGGCGCCCTCGGTCAAGAGCTCGGCGGTGCGCGCGGGGTCGGAGAGGACCTCGAAACTCTTGCTCACGGCGCGGCTGGTGGCCTTGCGCACCGAGTACACGGCGTCGTTGACAACCTCCGGCAGCCAGAAGCCCCTGCCCAACGGTTTGCGGCGGCGGCGCGTGCGGCGCGCTTTCGGCGAACCCGTCGGTGAGTCGTCCGTCAGACCCAGCAGGACCCGGACCAGGGCGATGCCATCGGCGATGCAGTGGTGAATCCGGACAACCACCGCGCTGCCGCCACGGTAGTTCTCGATGTACTGGAATTGCCACAGGGGCTTCGAGAAATCCAGCGGCGTGCTCATGATCGTGCTGACCATCTCCTGGAGCTCCTTCTGACCCCCGGGATCGGGCAGCGCTGTCCTCTGCAGGTGGAACTTGAGGTTGAAGTTCGGATCGTCTACCCACCGTGGGCCAATACTGGGAATCGGCGACTCCACCACCTTCTGCCGGAAACGGTCGAAGGGCAGCAACCGGTCCTCGATGAGCTCCTTGAGCTCGGAGAACTCGAGCTTCTCGTAGAAGGACATCACTCCGGAGATGAGCATCAGGTTGGTGGGGGATTCCATGCGCAGCCACGCCGCATCGACGTTCGACAGCGCCTTGCCCTCGATCAGAGCCATCAATTGCATCCTCCTCGCCGTTTCTGGTGGCACTGTAGCAGAGATGAAAGGGGGAGTTCGGAATTCGGAATTCGGAATTCGGAATTTTGACCCACCCAATTATGAGACGGCGTGGCTAACCGCAAACAGGAGCTCGTGAAAATATGTTCGAATCGTCCGTGTCATTGACATCTCTGAAAGTCCGCCTTACATTAAGGTAAGGAAAAAGAAGAGAGGTAATACATGCCCAGCACGACGCTCACATCCAAGGGACAAGTGACCATCCCGAAATCCGTCAGAGACGAGCTCGGTCTTCGGGTGGGGGACAAGGTGGCATTTCGAGTTCTCGAGGACGGCACCGTCGTTGTGGAGCCCGAGACCGTCGAGCTTTTTGACCTCAAGGGGATCCTCAGACCGAGGCGAAAGGGTGTCACGATTGCCGAAATGGACGAGGTGATTCGAACCGCGGCCGGCAAGAAATGATCGCCCTCGACACGAACGTGCTCATTCGTTTTCTCGTAGAGGACGACGAAGCCCAGAGCCGGCGCGCGACAAAGCTGATCGAGGGCGCGGTGGCACGCGACGAACAGCTATTCATCAGCGATATCGTGATGTGCGAGACGGTGTGGGTGCTGTCATCGGCATACCGGTTTTCTCGCGCCGAGATCGTCGATTCGCTTTCCCAGCTTTTGCGCGCAAGGTCAGTGGTCTTCAGCTCAACCGATAGCATCGCCCGCGCCCTCGACGCGTACCGCAAGGAGAGGGGTGATTTCGCGGATTATCTCATCCGCGAGCATGCCCGGTCGGCAGGCGCCGAAACGGTCGCAACCTTCGACGGAGCGCTTCTCAAGGGCAGTGGGTTTTCCAAGCCCTGATCTACTCGAGGCTAATTCTCTCTGTGATCAAAATGAGCACCCAGCCGGCGGCGGTGTCTCGTGCATGTGCCCATCGCGACCGGCCTACCCGATCACGCGACGCAGGGTCATACCGGGTCGGCAGATTTCCCTTCCTCGGGAATGCACCCGCGTGGGGTGTTTAGATGATTTTGAATAAAAGGGCCTGAAGACCGACCAAATGCGTCAGGCTTCGAAGGCCGCGTCGGTTGGTGTATCGCCCTCCTCGGTGGTCACCGCAGCCGTGAGCTGAAGGAAGACGGAATGACTGCCGAGACCGATCCGGTCACCATCCGACAGAGGCGTCGGTGCTTCTGCGGGGCGACCGTTGAGGTACGTGCCGTTCTTGCTGCCGAGATCCTCCAACACGGCGGTGGACCCGTCGACGAGGATCCGCGCATGGCGGCGTGAGACCTGCGGCTCGTCGACGGTGATCGTCGCCCAGGGGACACGCCCAATGAGATTTTCGCCGTCCCGGAGGGGCACGCGGCGGTCGCCGGTGAGGACGTAGTAACACGACGTCTCCGGGCTGTCGTCTGGATCGGTGTCTTCCTGATCGGCCACGTCCGCCAGGAGGCGGTAGCCGCGGCGGTGGATGGTCTCGATATATGAGGGGTTCTTCGCATCGTCCCCAAGCGCCGATCTCAGCTCGGCGATGGCGTGGGTCAGGGTGTTATTGGAGACGTACTCGGTGGCCCAGACGGCGTCAATGAGATCCTGCCGGATCACCAGGGTGCCGGAACGTCTTGCGAGGCAGAGAAGGACTTCCATCACCTTGAACTCGAGGCCGACCGTGGTTCCGCCTCGGGTGAGGCGGCCGAACTGCGGCTCTACCACCCACTCGCCGAGGCGGAATGTACCGTCCAAAAGAGCAACCGTATCCATTGACGAAGGCATCTTGAGAACAATATAGGCCCACGTGCTCATTTCTGCAAGATCACGCCTCGAAATCCGGCCTGGTCGGCGTGTCCTCGTCTGCAGTGGTGGCATCGTCGAGGAACTTGATGGCCACGACGTGGCTGCCGAACGCGACCTGGTCGCTGTCCTCCAGGGCGGACGGACCCTGAACGGGCTGGCCGTTGAGAAAGGTCCCGTTCTTGCTGCCGAGATCCTCGAGAAACGCCCCGCCGTCCTCGACAATGATTCGGGCATGGCGGCGGGAGACCTGAAGCGATTTGATGGTGACTTCGGCCCAGGGGAGGCGGCCGATCACGTTCTCACCCGTGCCGAGACGGACGGAGCGGTCGCCGTCGGTGTTGGTGCAGCCGCTGACCGCACTGCACACCGTAGTGATCTCCTCGCTGTCCAGGGCATTGAGGACCGTGCCGATCAGCACCAGCCGCGTGCGCCCTATTGTGAAGCCCTTCGACACCTGGAGATCGAGCTGGTAGTTGGCGTTGGCCTTTTGGCTGCCCCGTGGCTCGACATACCACACACCCCATGGCGGGATCTCGATGTTGTCGGTCGAATTTGCCTGCGGCTCCCAGCGAAAGTCCGAGGAGTAGAAGGCGTCGAAACCGATCGTCCAGTTGCCCCTGATGTTGAAGAACCCGTTGAGCTTGAGACGGTGGCGGCGGTCGTCGACGAGGTATCCGTATCGGTTGTCGAAGTGCCACGGGTAGACGTCGAAGGCTGGTGTATTGGGGATTCCGTCATCCGCGTTGCCCTCGGAGGTGGAGTAGTTATACGAGGTGACACTGAATAGAGGCGACCTCCGTGGCAAGATGCCACATCGAATATACCGAGAAACATGAAAGGAGGTCACCCAATGAAACACTATGTTGGA
>Ga0209013_10001472_pt1 | contig 21747 bp, 16 predicted proteins | sample Cruoilmetagenom2_FD_187291 | JGI IMG/M metagenome (GOLD analysis project Ga0209013, IMG submission 187291) | Oil polluted marine microbial communities from Coal Oil Point, Santa Barbara, California, USA - Sample 2 (SPAdes) (version 2) | ecosystem: Environmental > Aquatic > Marine > Oil seeps ... | reverse complement strand
ATACACAAGGATTATCCAATTATCTTTATAAAATTTATCCTAATAAACAATGTAAAGCGGCTATTGCCTATGATTGCAGGAATAATAGTAAAGAGTTTGCTACATCTGTAGCAGAAGTCTTTGCGGCAAATAACGTTAAAGTATATTTATTTGAGGATCTGCGACCTACACCAGAGCTTTCTTATGCCGTTCGTGAATTAGGATGCGATGTAGGAATTGTGCTTACAGCTTCTCATAATCCTCCCGAGTATAACGGATATAAAGTGTATTTTAATGATGGCGGTCAAATTGTTCCTCCACAGGATAACGAAATTATCGATGAAATAAATGCCGTTGATTTTGAGGATATTAATTTTAATTCTGATGATGGACTTATTGAGATTATTGGTAAAAGTATTGATGATAAATTTATTGATGCGGCAATAAAAAATTCAACTGCTCCTAGCACAACAAATCGGGATAAGATCAAAATAGTATTTACACCCTTGCATGGTACAGCTGTTACCTTAGTTCCTGAAGCTCTTATTAGAGCAGGATTTACAGATTTGCATATCGTTGAAGAACAAAGAGTGCCAGATGGGAATTTTCCTACAGTTGAATCACCAAATCCTGAAGAAACGGCAGCTCTAAAAATGGCTACTGATCTGGCTGATAATATAGGTGCTGATATTGTTATTGGTACTGATCCGGATTGTGATAGATTGGGAATTGCAGTTCGTAATATGGAAAATGAACTAGTATTGCTTAATGGAAATCAAACATTTAGTATTTTATGTAGCTTTTTGATTAAAACATGGAAAAAAGAAGGTAAACTAAATGGCAATCAATTTGTTGGATCTACCATTGTCTCAACTCCTCTTATAATTAAATTAGCGGAAAGCTATGGCGTTGAAACCAAGGTGGGGTTAACCGGTTTTAAATGGATCGCCAAGATGATACGAGAAGCGGAAGGAAAACAAGATTTTATTGGTGGAGGGGAAGAAAGTTTTGGGTTTATGGTAGGAGATTTTGTACGTGATAAAGATGCTGTTTCCGCCACACTTCTTGCATGTGAGATTGCAGCTGATGCCAAAAATAATAACAGTACTATTTATTCCGAACTGCTTGATCTATATAGAGAACACGATTTATTCAAAGAACATTTGATCTTTGTGGTGAAGAAGGGAATTGAAGGAGCTAATGAAATCAAACAAATGATGCTTGATCTACGAGAAAATCCTATTCTTGAAGTTGATAATTCTAAGGTGAAATATATTTTTGATTATGAAAATTCAATTCGCAAAAATTTATTAACCAAAGAGGAAAGTACGATTGATCTACCAAAATCTAATGTTTTGATCTATGAAACTGAAGATGGCACTCGAATCGCAGCTAGACCAAGTGGCACAGAACCTAAGATCAAATTTTATTTTAGTACAAATGCGCCTCTGTCCAACATCAAAGATTTTAACTTAGTTGAAGCGAAATTAGATGACAAAATAAAAAGAATTATAAAAGAATTGGCACTTTAGGTCACTGAATTTTAATGAATTACTTTAAAAAAATACTTCGTTTTGCCAAACCTTACACTGCTTACGCTTGGCTAAACGTGCTCTTTAATATCTTATACGCAGTTTTTAATGTTCTATCTGTGCTCACCTTTATTCCTGTATTAGGAATTTTATTCGGTCAAGAACATAAGGAGACAAGCAAACCCGTATTTAAAGGTGTTAAAGGGATCTATGATTATACACAAGACAGTTTAAATTATTATGTTTCTACTTCCTTAGAATCGGGTGGTGTGGAAAGAGCCTTGTTGTTTATATGTGTAATTAGTTTTTCCATGTTTTTCTTCAAAAATCTGTTTCGCTATCTGGCCTTGTTTGTTTTGGCTTTCTTGAGAAACGGTGTTGTTAGAGATTTACGGAATAGTCTTTACAATAAAATAGTTGAGCTTCCGATTTCCTATTTCTCAGAAAAGAAAAAAGGAGACACAATAGCAAGAGTTACTTCCGACGTTCAAGAAATTGAGGTGTCTTTTTTGAATTCATTAGAGGCAATTGTTAGAGAGCCACTAACCATAGTTTTTACTTTAATTTCTATGTTTGCAATGAGCGCTAAATTAACTTTATTCGCTTTCATATTATTGCCCGTATCCGGGATAATTATCTCCTCGGTAAGTAAAAAATTAAAAGCGAAATCATTGCTAGCACAGAATGAGACCGGTACTTTTTTATCCTTTATTGAAGAAACACTGGGTGGCTTAAAGGTGATCAAGAGTTTTACAGCGGAGCGTAAAATGGAAGATAAGTTCCAAATTTCCACTACCAGATTTTACAGACTGATGAACAGCGTTTTACATCGGAATAATTTAGCTTCTCCGATGAGTGAATTTTTGGGATCCGCCACTATCATTGCCATTTTATGGTATGGTGGTCGAATCGTCTTACTAGGGGAAGGTGATATGAAACCTCAAGAATTTATGGGTTTTATCGGTCTCTTTTATTTGATCTTAAATCCAGCCAAAGCTATTTCCAAGGCCATTTTTAGTGTGCAAAAAGGAAATGCATCTGCGGAGAGAATAATGGCAATATTGGAAGCAAAAAATGAGATCATCGATAAAAAGGATGGTATTACCAATCCAACATTTAACCATAGTATCGAGTTAAAAAATGTGTCCTTCAAATATAAAGATGAATATGTTTTAAAAGATTTTTCATTGAAAGTCCCCAAAGGGAAAACAATAGCATTGGTTGGTCAATCAGGTAGCGGAAAATCTACTTTAGCCAATTTGATTCTACGTTTTTATGATGTAAATAAAGGGGAGATTTTGATAGATGATGTCAATATAAAAGACATCAAAAAAGAATCATTGAGAGAGATGATGGGTTTGGTTACACAGGAGTCTATTCTTTTCAACGATACAGTAAAAAACAATATAAAATTAGGAGGAAATAAAGCTACTTTGGAGGAGGTTATAGCTGCAGCGAAAATTGCTAATGCACACGAGTTTATTATAGATCTTCCCGAGCAGTATGATACTAACATTGGCGATAGTGGAAACAGCCTATCCGGGGGACAAAAACAAAGACTTTCAATAGCAAGAGCTGTATTTAAAAATCCACCTATTATGATCTTGGATGAGGCCACTTCAGCTTTGGATACAGAATCGGAACAATTGGTTCAAAAAGCCTTAGAAAAAATGATGGAGAATAGAACATCCGTGGTTATAGCTCACAGACTGTCTACGATTCAAAAAGCAGATGAAATTATTGTAATGCAAAAAGGAGAAATTGTGGAACAAGGAAAACATGATGCATTATTAGAGAAAAAAGGAGCTTATTATAAATATGTAAACATGCAATCGTTGAGTTAGTTCGTATCATTCGATATCATGTACTTAACAAAAAATGTAAATATAATATAAATCTATATTTAAAAATTTATGGATATTATTAAAAGTTTGGAATGGCGCTATGCCTGCAAGAAGTTTGACGAAAATAAAAAAGTAACAGATTCGCAATTGAAAATTATTCAAAATGCTTTTAATCTGACGGCTACTTCGTTTGGACTTCAGCCGGTTAAACTTCTTATAATTTCAAAAAAACCACTTAAAGAAAAGTTGCATGAACATGGCTACTACCAACCTCAGATAACCACTTGTTCTCATTTACTTGTTATTTGTATTGACACAAATATTGATGATGAAACTATCGATGCTAAGTTCAATCTGGAGAAGGAAATTAGAGGCACATCTGAAGATATCGTTGGGAAATTTAGAAAGGAACTAAAAAATTTGTACAAAAATAAAACTTCCTATGATGTTGAAAAATCGGCAATTTATCAAGCCTATATAATTTTAGGAAACCTAATGACCGTATGTGCATTAGAAAAGGTCGACTCCTGCCCTATGGAAGGATTTAATGCCAAAAAATTTGACGAAGTTTTAGAATTGAATGATAAAAATTTAAAATCAATTTTATTATTACCAATAGGCTTCAGAGCTGAAGATGATCCAATGAGAACGCTTAAAAAAGTAAGAAAACCAATTAAAGATATTGTCATAAATTTAGATTAATTATGAATGAACATATAAGAAACCTTGAACCCAAAACTTTATGGAATAATTTTTCAGATCTGAACGCGATTCCAAGGGGTTCAAAAAAAGAGGAAAAAGTTATTGCATTTATGGTTGCATTTGGCCAAAAATTAGGATTGGAGACTGTAAAGGACCCTGTGCAAAATGTAATCATCAAAAAGCCTGCAACCACAGGTTTGGAAAATAGAAAAACCGTGGTATTACAATCGCATTTGGACATGGTACATCAAAAAAATGCAGATACTAACTTTGATTTTGAAACAGATGGAATTAATATGTTAATTGATGGTGATTGGGTAACAGCCGATGGAACTACTTTAGGTGCGGATAATGGACTGGGTGTTGCTGCTATTATGAGTATATTGGAATCCAGTGATATTCCACACCCGCCACTTGAGGCTTTATTTACTATCGACGAAGAAACGGGAATGACAGGAGCTATGGGCTTAGAAGCGGGATATTTAAACGGTGAAATTTTACTGAATCTGGATACTGAAGAAGACGATGAAATTGATATTGGTTGTGCCGGCGGAATTGATGTAACTTCAAAAAAAACTTATAAAGAGGAAAATATTACCGGTAATTGTAAAGCCTTTCAAATATCAATAACCGGTTTATCCGGAGGGCATTCAGGTATGGATATTCATAAAGGATTGGGCAATGCCAATAAGTTAATGAATACCATATTGATGTACATTGAGGATATCATTCAAATATCTGAAATAAAAGGAGGTAGTTTAAGAAATGCCATTCCTCGGGAAAGTTTTGCAACTGTAGTCAGCTCAACAGAGCATGCTGCACAGTTAATCGCTAAAATTGAAGAAATTTCAAATACCATAAAAGAAGATTTCGTTGATATTGAATCCAATTTAGAAATAAATGTGATGCCTCTGGATTGCCCAAATGGTATAATGAACAAAGAGACCCAAGCAAACCTACTCAGGGCGATCGAAAATGCGCATAATGGCGTCTATAAAATGAGTGATGATATTCCTGATTTAGTAGAAGCCTCCAACAATATTGCTAAAATAACCGTAGCAAATGAGGCGATACAAATTGAATGTCTAACAAGATCTTCCATTGAAGACTCTAAATTTGAATTGACTCATAATTTAACAAATACTTTTGAGAATGAGGGGTTTGAAGTGTCTTTATCTGGTAATTATCCCGGGTGGCAACCAAATTCGAATTCTCCTATTTTAAAAGTTATGGAGAATCTGTACGAGAATATATTTAATCAAAAAGCCAAAGTGGTTGCCTGTCATGCAGGTTTGGAATGTGGAATCTTAGGAATTAATTATCCTAAAATGGATATGATCTCTTTTGGACCAACAATTGAGGGGGCACATTCTCCTGATGAGAGATTGAACATAGCCTCGACCCAAAAATTTTGGGGCTTTTTACTGGAAATTCTTAAAAACATACCTGTGAAGAAAATGTAGAACAGACCAATATTTTTCACTAATCATCCATTGGTATCAAATCAAAATAAAGTTTATCCCCAATATTTTTTTGTGCTAATATTGAAATTGATTTTTCCGTTAATTGAAGCACTCTTGGATAACCGCCTGTGGTTTGGGCGTCTTTCAGTAAAACAATTAGTTTCCCAGCAGGAGTTAATTGAATCGTACCAGGTAAAACCGGGCTGGTGATGATGGATTTGGTATGTAGAACAGATATTTCTTCCAGCTGGTAGCCCATCCTGTTATTATCCTTAGAAACAGTATAAGAACCGGAAAGTATTCTTTCCTGCTCACTGGTGGAGAACAACTCGAAATCGGGTCCCTTGAAAACTTCCAAATTATCGGTCTCATAAAACTGAGACATAATTTTAATATTGGATTCATGGTTCTCTATATCTTTCACTCCAGACTTATAAGAAACAACATCATTCTTTTTTAAACAGTATTTCGATGTTATATCTTCATAAAAAGATTTACTATTCAATACAATCTCAGAATCCAGACCTCCATGAACCGCCAAATAACTTCGCAGTCCTCTTTTTAACTCTCCAAAAGAGAGTATATCGCCATCAACCACCTTATAAACTCTATAATTCTGTATCGGTTCATCATTGAGAAGAGGGGACATTTCAGCACCAGTAAGAACTATATTAGTTAATTCTGTAAAAAGTAATTTTGGTCCGGCAAGTGTAATTTCAATTAAGGCATCACTGGTATTATTATTTAATAAGGCATTTGCAAAACCTGCAGAAATACTATCCATACTGCCGCTCACAGGGACTCCTTGATTTCTATAGCCAAATCTTCCCAAATCCTGTATGGTTGTGTAAATTCCCGCCTTTAAAACTTTAATCATACAACTCTTTTTTAAGTTCGTAAACCTCTGTGTCTTCTGCTATTCGTATCACCTCAAATTCAGCTCTTGATATTGGTCTAAATTTTATTTTATCACCCGGAGTTGCAAAACAGGGTTTCTCGTTTCTTGCGTTAAACAATGAAACAGGAGTTTTTCCCAGAATATGCCAACCCCCTGGAGTAGACTGTGGATATATACCAGTTTGATTTCCACCGATTGCAATGGCGCCCTTTGGCACTTCTAATCTCGGTGTATCCCTTCTTGGCATATATAAATCTTTGTCCAATCCGCCCAGATATAAAAATCCAGGTAAAAATCCAATTCCATATATTGTGTAAATAGTGCCACTATGTAACGATATAATTTCATCCATGCTCAATTTCTTTTCAGTGGATAAAAAATCTAAATCTATACCAAATTCCTCATCATAACACACTGGAATTTCCCATAAGGTATGATGTCTTTGCATTGCAAAATTATCTTCATCATACAACAATTGAAGCTTGTGTTTTATGTCCTTAAACGAAATTAAATTATTATCATAAATAATTAATAATGAGGCATAAACAAAATTTACCTCCTGTATTTCTTTAATGTCATTTCTATTTATTCTATCAGAAAAAATTCGGATATCTTCCAGAATCTCTTTAGCAATTTTTTGTGGCCATTCAATTAGTATAGCCGTATTGCCAAATGATTTAAATTTTAATTGGTACTCGCTCAAACTCTACTATTTTTAATTAAGATTTCGATTTAAAAACTTTATACTTTCTACTACATTTTCAGTATCAGAATGTAAACAAAATGTCTCTGCAAGAATAGGTATATGTTTGCCTGAAATGCTTGTAATGCTTCCATTATTTTTTATTTCTAATATATGTTCCAATATCATTTTTGGATCTGTTATTACCGCATTTTTATCATTTCTGGAAACCAAACTCAAGTCATTGTTGTAATTTCTATCCGCAAAGGCTTCGTATACAATATTAAAACCATCCCTTAATGCAAATCTTGCAATCACTGAACGATAGGGCACAAAAAGTTTTACATCCTTTTTATATACTTCAATTATTTTTAAAAATGCAGTCGCCAAATGTTCATTTATCATTAAATCATTATACAAAGCTCCATGTGCTTTTATATGATTTAATCTTCCGCCGCAATTTACAACTACCCTTTGCAAGGTATTAATTTGATTCAATATAGTTAGTGCTAAATCTTTCGAACTTAAATTCATTGATGTTCTACCAAAATTTTCGAAATCCGGGTAGGACGGGTGTGCTCCTATTTTAACTTTATACTTCATTGCCAATGTAACAATTTCGTTCATTAACAATTCACTTCCGGCATGACCACCACATGCAATATTACAGGTTTGAATAAAAGGCATTAATTTATGCTCATTTCCAATCCCCTCCCCCACATCACAGTTAATATCTATTTCATGCATTATAATAACTCTAAAACTTTCAAAATACTTTTAAACCCTGATACAATAGTGATAAAAATAATAAATATAGAAATAATGTTTCTAGTAATCAAAGTGTTATTTTAAATTATTCATCTAACTAAAAATAATTTTTATTATCTTGTTAACATAAAAATAACTATAAATATTTATTAATTATGTCAAATTCAAAGAACAAACCTAATACAAGCTTTTGGATTATTTCTTCCGTAGCCTTAATTTGGAACTTAATGGGAGCTAATCAATATTTACAACAAGCGTATAATACTGAAAGTTTTAGAGCTATGTATACCGAAGAGCAATTTGCACTGATTCAAGCCACACCATCTTGGGTCATAGCAGCGTTCGCTTTTGCAGTTTTTGGCGGCACTGCAGGTTGTGTATTTTTGCTTTTACGTAAAAGATTAGCAAGAATTTTCTTCATAATTTCTCTGCTTGGAATTATAGTTCAAATGATCTATGAAATGTTTATAGTAAATGCCATGGAGGTTTATGGTCCCGGGGCTATAATCATGCCAATTATGGTAATAGCCATTGGTTTCTTTTTGCTTTGGTATTCTAAGAAGTCAATTGCAAACGGCTGGTTGCAATAAACCTAGTTCTTCTGGGCCTGAAATTAAATTTCTTTTCACGAAATGAATAAAAATTTATTAATCATTGGATATACTTGGCCTGAACCCAATTCGACTGCTGCAGGAACAAGAATGATCCAGTTAATAAAGTTGTTCCAGGAATGGGGATACAAAATTACAGTTGTTAGTGCGGCTTCAAAAACAGTAAATTCATATGATTTGGAAGAGATAGGGATTGATATCTTTAAAATAGAGGTGAATAATTCAAATTTCGATTCGCTAACAATTAAAATCAATCCTGCCATTGTTTTATTCGACAGGTTTTATACGGAAGAACAATTTGGATGGAGGGTTGCAGAAAATTGTCCTAATGCCCTAAGAATTTTAGACACTGAAGATTTACATTTTTTGCGATTTGCTCGAAAGCAAGCCCTTAAAAATAAAGATTCGATTGGATTAAATTATTTGGTAAACGACCTTACGAAACGAGAACTAGCGAGCATCTATAGATGTGACCTGACCTTAATAATTTCTAAATTTGAGTATAATTTACTCTTGGAGACCTTTAAACTTGATCAATCACTGTTATTATATATACCCTTTTTATTAGAAAAAATCAATAGTTCTATATTTAATTCATACCCACGCTTCAAGGAGCGTTCTCATTTTATGACTATTGGAAACTTTAGGCATGAACCTAATTGGAATGCCCTTTTCTATCTAAAGAATAAAATATGGCCCTTAATTCGTGAAGAACTACCACAAGCAAAAATTCATATTTATGGGGCATATGCAACAGAAAAAGTAATGCAATTGCAGAACAAAAAAGAAGGATTCATTATCAAAGGTTGGGCAGAAAGTTCAGAAATAGCTTTCAAAAATGCCAGAGTATGTTTGGCTCCTTTGCAATTTGGCGCAGGTCTCAAAGGAAAATTAATTGATGCTATGCTATTCGGAACACCTAGTGTAACAACTAAAATTGGGGCTGAAGCGATGCATGGCAATAACCCCTGGAATGGCTATATCACAGATAATTATAGAGAGTTTGCAAGGAAGTCAGTGGAGTTATATAATAACAAACAAAACTGGCTAAAGGGACAGAATAATGGTGTAAATATTATTAATCAATGCTATTCAAAAAAGGATTTTGGAAGAGCTTTTTTTGACACCATTCAAAATATTACGGAGAATTTGGATGAACATAGGTTGGATAATTTTATTGGGGCAATAATACAACATCACAGCCTACAGAGCACAAAATATTTATCAAAATGGATAGAAGAAAAGAATAGGTATTTTTCTTCGCCACCTGAGTTTTTATCATCTTAATTATTTGGAGTGAATTCCTTTAACTCTTTAGCATTTTCAAGAATTTTTTTGTGTTTTTTTCTGTCTATTCCAGCTTTGATCAAAATATCTGGATCATCGCATATATCCTTACACAGAACAAAATCCTTTTCTAAAAGTTTTTCTTTATCCTTTTTAGACAAAGTAACCAAGGAGGTTATTGGAAATAAACCATGTTTGTTGATCTGATCACTTAAACTGTTATTCTCAGGATAATCCCAGCTTACTAATTTTAATCCTGCACATTCTCCATACTTAACAGCCTCAGATGAAAACCGAGTATTTGTATAGATCCATCCTTGATGAAATTTAAATTTGTTACCTTCCTTAATTTTACATTGCCTATCAATATCTAAAAATCTGGATTGAATGTATAGTGGTATTTTTATATCATTTACCTTTCCCTGCTGATTATGATACTTACATTCGACCATAAAATGCTTCTTTTCATTTTTCGCAACAATATCCACTTCATGGAGTACACAATAACCCTTAACAAAAACACCAACTTCGGCTCGAAAACCATCTGCTCTTAAAATTGCTGCTACAAATTTCTCAAAAGGAAACCCTGTCGGGCCCAATTCCATGATTGCTTTTTTTAACTTATACCGGGATGCACTTGATTTTGATATTGTCTTGTTAAGCATCTTATATGCCATTTGATAAATTTCTTTCGTAGAGATACCGTCGTACAATTTACTTTGTACGTCAATGATAATTTTCCGTATAAGATCTTCATCGGCCTTCGTTCGTTTCAAAGAGTTCTTTAATTTTTCAAGATCAAAGTCCACTAAAGCACCAGAATATTTTTTAATTTTTATTTTTTTCATCAATCTTGATTTATAGCCGGAATGGATGAATCTAAAGTAAGATATAACATAGTTTAGGAATCTTATTACTCCGTAATCAGATTATACCCTCCTAATAAAAACTGATCAGTATTATTAATAGATTTACTATCTATTATTTTATTAAAGCCGTTATAGCTTTCTCCTATACGTAATTCCTTTTTAAGAAAAGTATAAGATTCTTTATCCTCTGATTTTAAAATTAATACATAATTTTTATCATTTACATCAATGGATGCGCTTTCAGGCAGGGCTATGGATGTGTTATCGGCAATTACAATATCTGTTTCTACGAACATACCGACAATAAAATTATGCTTTTCATCAAAGTCTATGTGCGCATGTACTTGCACTGTTCTATTTTTGTCTATAGATTTTCCAATTAAGTGTATCTCACCCTCGAAACTTTCATTAGTCCATTCCGGAATCCTAAAAATTACTCTTTGTCCTTTCTTAATTTTTAAAACATCTTTTTCAAACACTTTTAATTCTAAGTGAATATGATCTACATTCACTATTTCCATGATCTTGTCAGCCGGTGAGACGTAGGACCCCGTACTAATACTGATATCTGTAATACTACCATTAATTGGTGCATAAATAGTAGAAACTGATGTGAAGTTTCCTGCTTCTACTGAGGTCGGACTTATATTTAACATCTGTAGTTTTTTTCGTAGACCGTTGTACATAGCACTAGTTCTTTTATAATCACTTTCGGCCTTTAAATAACTCTTTTTAGAAGAAATATTTTCTGAAAATAATTCTTTTTGACGTTCATATTCTGATCTTAGATATGTTAATTGCTCCGCTATTTCAATATACTCTTGTTGCATCTGAATAAATTCAAGATTCTCTATAGTAACAAGGGCTTGCCCCTTTTTAACCTTATCACCAATTAGTAGGGGTGAATTTTTAATATAGCCACCTATATAGGCACTAATAACAGCCTTACTGTTAGGAGGTACATCAATAATTCCTGTAGTTTTAATATGGTTAGGAAAAGGGGCGTCTTGCACACTTACCAATTTCATGTTTTCTTCTTGAAATTGTGCTTTTGTAACCATTACTAAGTTCCCACTACCACCAGGTACTATCATTTCGGAAGATTCATCGATATCCTTTGACTTAGTCTCTGACTTCCCACAACTTAAAACCAAAAACATTAAGAAGAACACCGTTAAATATTTCATGCAAATTTTCATTTTTTTTAATTTTATAATATTAAATAATTAATTTTAATTACTGTCTGATTGTATAAATTCAGATTTTTCAAATAGGTCAGTAATATTCCAAAGGCATTTTCTAAACTTTGGATATACTGGAAAAAGTCGATTTCTCCGCTATTATAACTGAACTTTGCTGTTTTAAAAATTTCTTCGGAAAGAGTTCTTCCTTCTTCATCATAATAAAAAAGAGCCTCTTCATACTTTCTTAACTGTGATAATAACTCAATTTGACTTGCATTTAAATTAATCTTATAGTCTGTAGCCTGTTGCTCTACAATTTCTTGAGCTATTTTTGAGGCTTTAATCTTTGACGCATTCCCACTGAAAAGAATAGGAATTTTTAATCCAATCTGAAAACCAGATAGATTATAATCCAAATTGGAATTCGATCCCAAAAAATAATCCAAACTTAGATCAGGCAAAAGCTGTTGCTTTTCATAACTATTCTTTGCTTGAAATAAAGATTTTTTATTTTCAAAATAAGCTATTCCGGGGTTTTCATCTAATGCAAGAGTTTTCAATTCAAGTTTTGCCATTGTTTTTCGTTCAATTGTAAATTCAAAGTCACTTTGAACTATCTTTTGCAAATTGATCAAAGCCGAACCCACGTCTTCTTGCGACTGTTTGTACAATGTTTGTAATTGCTTTTGTTTTGCCTGTGCCGTGATCTTTTCTAAATAGTTGGTCTCACCTGTTTCAAATCTCCTTTTTGCAGCATATGCAAAGGTCTTATAAAAGCTATCCAGCCGTCTATAAACATTTTCCTTTTCTAATTCATACTGTAATCGACAATAGGATGATTTCAACTCTCTTTCTACAATTTTCTTATTAATATTAAAAGAACTGGATTCCATATCATAAGTGGCCTTATTCAACTTTTTACCGGCAAAGTAAAGGCTCGGGAATAAGAAGTCCTGTTGTATACCAAAAACCTTCAAAGGTTCATTATTTACCGCTAAGTTATTTTCGTCATAATTATAATAAATTTCAGTTTTATCAAAGTTAAATGCATTGGCAACCAAAGCATCCGCTTCATCCACTTTTAAAGAGGAGGCCTTTAAGCCTGCATTATTTTCCATGGCCAAATTGTAAACCTCGTCCAAACTTAACTGTTTCACTTCTTGAGCTCTGGCCTGTCCTGTTAAAGTCAATAATATTGCTAGGAAACCTATTATTTTAATATGAACTTTTTTACGCCTCCTGGTTTCTCTCTTTTTATCAAAAATTGAATACAGAACCGGTAAGACTAACATGGTCAATAAGGTTGATGACACCAGGCCTCCAATGACCACGGTAGCTAAAGGTCGTTGTACTTCTGCACCGGCATTCGTTGATATTGCCATTGGTAGAAAACCAAGTGCAGCAGCCGCTGCAGTTAACATAACCGGACGAAGACGCTCTTTGGCTCCTTTGACTATTCTCTCATTTATATCATCCATACCTTCTTGTTTTAACTCTTTAAAATGTTCTATTAATACAATACCATTTAGCACCGCGATACCAAACAGGGCAATAAATCCTACCCCAGCAGAAATACTGAATGGCATATCCCTCATCCACAATAAAAATACTCCACCTACGGCTGATAATGGAATTGCTGAATAGATCATCATTGCTTCGCTTGCGGAATTGAAGGCAAAGTATAACAATAGAAAAATAAGTATCAAAGCAATAGGAACAGCTACTTTTAATCGGGCTTTAGCTCTCTGTAAGTTCTCGAACTGTCCTCCGAATGTAATACTATAACCCACCGGGAGTTCTATATTTGTTTCTATCAAACTTTGCACATCATCAACGACCGATTGCAAGTCCCTGTTTCTCACATTAATACCAACTACAATTCTTCTCTTTGTATCGTCTCTTGATATTTTTGCAGGTCCTTTGGTATAGGTTATTGCAGCCACTTCACGTAAAGGAATTTTAATGCCCGCCGGGGTATCAATATATAGATTTTCAAGACTAGACATGCCGATTCTGTTATTCTCATCTAATCGAATTGCCAGATCAAATCGTTTTTCCCCTTCAAATACATTTCCAACTGTTGCACCTGAAAAGCCCATGGAAATCATATTATTTACATCTTCAATATCCAAATTGTATCTGGCAACTTTCTTACTATCGTAAACGATACTCATCTGTGGTAGGCCAACGATCTTTTCAACGGAGATATCAGAAGCGCCTTCAACATCCTGTATCAAATTTCTTATTTCATTTCCTTTTTTACTTAATACAGCCAGGTCTTCACCAAATATTTTAATAGCTATATCGGCTCTTACACCTGTAATTAATTCATTAAATCGCATTTCAATAGGTTGCGTGAATTCAACTTCCATTCCCGGTATTATGGTCAATGCTTCTTTAAACTTATCTGCTAGTTCATCTTTAGTCTTAGCAGATACCCATTCGCTTTTTGGTTTTAGTTTTATGATCACATCACTTTCTTCCATGGACATAGGGTCAGTTGGTATTTCAGCAGCTCCTATCCTACTCACAACCTGATCCACTTCGGGGAAATTGTCTAAAAGGATATTTTCAATTTTAGTCGTTATTTCGATCGTTTTACTGAGTGAAGTACCTGTTTTGAGGACGGGTTGAATAACAAAATCTCCTTCATCAAGTGTTGGTACAAACTCACCACCCATAGTTGTAAAAAGATAAATTGAAAAGATCATTAGGAAAGAAGCTATTCCTAATATAATTCTTTTGCTTTTTAAAGCCCATCGGATAGATGGCTCGTATGCATCACTTAAAAATTTCATCAATCTCACCGATATGTTCTTTGAAGAGGCTTTCTCAGGCCTTAGAAATATAGACGACATCACCGGCACATAGGTCAATCCAAAAATCATTGCACCAATCAAGGCAAAACTAAAAGTTAAGGCCATTGGTTTAAACATTTTTCCTTCAACACCGGTTAAAGAAAGAATAGGGATAAATACAATCAAGATAATAAGTTGACCAAAAACAGCCGAATTCATCATTTTTGATGAACTCTTATATGTTATTTCATTAATAGCTTCTTGTTTTTCAAGAGGGTTGAGCTTAAATAATTCCCTCCGATTTGAAGTAATTTGAAAAGCAATATATTCGACTATGATCACCGAACCATCTATTATAATTCCAAAATCAATTGCTCCTAAACTCATTAAATTGGCGTCTACTCCAAGCAAATACATTAAGGACAGCGCAAAAAGCAATGTTAAGGGTATTACAGACGCTACAACTAAACCTGAACGTATGTTTCCAAGTATTAAAACCACTATAAAGATTACGATCAAACTTCCTAAAACCAGATTTTCTACAACTGTGAATGTAGTTTTTGCTATTAATTCACTTCGTTCTAAAAAACCATTAATATATACACCTTCCGGCAGGTTTTTTGAAATAACGGCCACGCGTTCTTTAACAGCCTCAATTACTTTTTTGGAGTTTCCTCCTTTCAGCATCATTACCTGACCTAAAACTTTTTCTCCTTCCCCATTACCAGTGATAGCTCCAAAACGTGTAGCGCTTCCAAATCCAACTTGTGCTACATCCCTAATATATATAGGAAATTCGTTATCTGATTTTACCGGAATATTTCTAATATCCTCCAAATTTTCAATCAGACCTTCAGCTCGGATAAAGTATGCTTTATTTAATTTCTCTATATAACTTCCTCCCGCAATACTATTGTTTTTTTCTAATGCACTATAAACATCCACAGCAGAGATATTCATAGCTTTTAATTTTTCTGTATTAATTGCTACTTCATATTGTTTCAAATACCCGCCCCAAGTATTAACTTCTACTACCCCCGGTATTCCGGAAAGTTGTCTTTTAACTATCCAATCTTGAATAGTTCTTAATTCGGTTGGAGAATATTCACTTTCATATCCCGCTTCCGTATCCAGTATATATTGATATATTTCCCCTAATCCCGTAGTAATTGGTCCCATTTCAGGTACACCAAAGCCTTCAGGTATTTTTTCACTTGCCGATTTGATTTTTTCAGATATTAATTGTCTTGGGAGATAAGTACCCATATTGTCTTCAAAAACAATAGTAACTACAGACAATCCAAATTTTGATACCGATCTTATTTCCATAACTCCTGGCAAATTTGCCATTTCTATTTCAATAGGATAAGTTATAAATTGTTCTATGTCCTGAGTAGATAAATTCTTAGATGTGGTAATTACCTGTACCTGATTATTAGTAATATCCGGAACAGCTCCAATTGGGATCTGTGTAAGAGAATAAACTCCAAACCCAATTATAAAAGCGGTAAATAAGAATATAATTAACTTGTTATTTAGGCTAAATTTTATAATGTTTGTTAACATAATTTATTGAATTGTTTTCAACTAATGGCTCTGTAATAATCAACAGAATTAAAAAAAGTTTAATACTCTAAGATATTAGATCTTGATAGCTTTGCTATAGAGTTCGTGATCAGAATATTAATCAAGTCTAGGCGAAAGTGAATTATGCTATCTGGGGAGGCTGAAAAACATTAGATTTCTCAAAAAAAGAATTTGATTCCTGATAAAGAAAATTTGCTTTAGAATTAATCTCATCTATTCGTAGAACGGTCAATGTCACGGTGTCTAGAATAAAAACAGAAATAAAGTTGGGAGAACACTGATTATTAAATGGAAGCTGCTCGTGATCTTGCCTTTCCTCATCATTTTTTTTATTGTGGTCCTCTTTGAGTTCACCGTAGTGTTTTGATACAAAAGCAAAAATATCATCACCATATTCTTCCGCATGATAAAATGCATGCTCAACGAGTTCATCTATCTGAGTGAATTCATCTGCATTTATATTCATGCCTTGAAACAGAATCAATAAAGAAATAAATATGGAAACAAATTTGGCCATAAGCTGCAAAGGTAATAAATATATACACGTATATATGACTACAAAAGTTTGACTAAGTTTAAAGGAGATCCAAAATGTCTCAAAAAAAGAATCCCGAGTATGTTAAACAATAAAGATCTAATTAAATTGTTGGCTTATTTTTACCCTCAGTTGTCTTTTGTAGTCTTCTTCCAACCATTTGATATAATTCTTTGAACTCTTTAAGATACAATACGAATATTGTTTTATTCTATACTCTATATCGTCATGAAGCTCTCTTGAAAGTATATGTGCATCAAACACATCATCACTGTTTTCAGAACAAATTCTTGCATGTTGCATTACAGATTTCTCCAATACCGCTTTTGATTTAAGTCCTGATCTTGTAACCTGTTCATACTCTTCCTTTACATCAAAATCAAAATCTTCAGATTTAGAAAACATCTCTTTCACCTCGTCCGGCATAACATATTTAAATCTTCTTTCAATTTCCTCATCAGACATTAAACTGTCTAAATAGAAATTTGGGTTTTTAAATATGGCTTGCCAATCCACATCGGATGTCCACAGCCCAAATCTTGAAAGATTATTTCCTATATCTAAAATAGAAAAAGTTTTCTTTTCTCCTAATATTCTCGAACCTCGACCGATCATTTGAAAATATAAAGCCAATGACTTCGTAGCTCTATTAATTATAATGGTTTCAATCGTAGGTTCATCAAAACCTGTGGTTAAAATTCCAACAGATGACAAAATTGCATCCGGAGTATTTTTAAACCAATCCAACACTCTTTTTCGCTCTTCCTTAGTATTTGTATTATCAATATATTCTATCCTGTACCCAGCATGTTTAAACATTTCATATACCATCCGTGATGTCTGGATTCCATTATTGAAGATCAATGTTTTTTTTCCTTTGGACTCTTGCTCATATGCCTTCACTAATTTGGATTGCATAAAGTTCTTAGAATATAATTCCTCCGAAGATTTTACCGTGTAATCTCCATTGATACCGACTTTTAATGCAGTAAGATTCACATTGAAACTATAGGTCGTTGCTTCTGCTAAGAACCCCTTTTTAATCAATGATGAAATTTTTTCACCTACGATCAAATCGTCATAAATTTCGCGCATTGGTAAATTTATATTCGAACTCAAGGGGGTTGCTGTAACGCCTAAGATAAAGCATTTTTCAAAATGTTTGAACAACTTACGAAAAGAATTATAATGTGCCTCATCGACAATTACCAAACCAATATCATGAATTTCGACCTTATTTTCTTTGATCCTGTTGTTCAAAGTTTCCACCATGGCTACAAAACACGAATAATTATCTTCATTGGTAATCTCTTTTACCTCGCTATCGATAATTTTGTTCTCAACATCAAATTCGGTGAGCATATTTGAAGTCTGCTTACATAGCTCAATTCTATGTGTAAGGATTAAAACTTTATGATCTTTTCTTTCTAAATATCTTCTTGCTATTTCCGAAAATATGACCGTCTTACCACCACCGGTTGGAAGTTGGTAAAGCTGATTATAGCTTTCGGGTGATTCATTAATGCGATCAAATATTTTATCGATTGCCCCATGTTGGTAATCATAAAGCTTTTTACCAATAATTTTTTCTTCTTTATCTAATTTTGAAAGACTCATGTAACCTTTTAAAGAAATGTTTTTGCAAAAGTACTTCTAAATAGTATATTTTTTAGCAAAAAATATTACATATTATTTAGAGTATTGAATACCAATAGTTTATATGTTCTTCACGAGCCAATCCCCAACTTCACTTGTCTTGTAAGCCTTGGAAGACCCTGCAAGATCTTCTGTAACAATTCCTTCTGACAAAGATTTATTGACAACAGCGCGTATTGTGCCTGCTTCTTCCGACAATCCAAAAGCGTCTTCAAACATCATTGCTGCTGATAAAATTGTAGCGAGAGGATTAGCTATATCCTTTCCTGCTGCTTGTGGATAGGAGCCATGAATAGGCTCAAATAATGAATTTTCAGTCCCTACAGATGCCGAAGGCATCAATCCCATAGATCCAGAGATCACCGAGGCTTCATCGGTCAAAATATCACCAAATAAATTTTCTGTTATAAGAACGTCATATGAATTAGGCCATTGCACCAATCGCATGGCCACCGCATCAACAAATTCATAACTTACCTCAACTTCAGGATAATCTTTCTCCATCCCTTGCACAGTTTCTCTCCATAAACGTGAAGTTTCCAAAACATTTGCCTTATCTACACAGCACAATTTTTTAGAACGGGTCATGGCGAGTTCAAATCCTTTTTTGGCTAGTCTTTGTACTTCTTCTCTTGTATAAACACAGTTATCAAAAGCAGTATTACCATTGTCTCTTCTCCCCTTTTCTCCAAAGTAAATTCCTCCGGTTAATTCACGTAAGAATACAAGGTCAGTTCCTTCTATTCGCTCTCTTCTTAGTGGTGAATTATCAATTAATGATGGAAATGTAAATGTTGGACGAACATTTGCGAACAATCCCAATTTTTTTCTCATTTTTAATAGCCCTTGTTCCGGTCTTACCTTTGCGGTTGGATCATTATCAAACCTTGGATGTCCAATTGCACCAAATAAAACAGCATCCGCTGCCAAACATATTTGATGGGTCTCATCCGGGTAAGGTTCTCCAACAGCATCAATAGCTGCTGCACCTGTTAATGCCGGTGTCCAATTAATTTCGTGATTGAATTTCGCAGCAATCGCATCACTTACTTTTACGGCTTGATCGATTACCTCAGGTCCTATTCCATCCCCTGCTAATAAGGCTATATTTAATTTCATTTTTGTCTTTTTTATTTTAATAAACGCACGGCCAGAATAACATTTTTGGATGTACTTTTAGGTGTAATATATCTATACTAAATTATATTCAACATTTTTTGTGTAGCTACAATCGCTGAAACGGTTTGATCTGAATCTAAACCTCTTGTTTTAAAAATATTACTCTTCATCTTCCAGGTTATTACAGTTTCACATAAGGCATCAGAATTTGATCCTGGCGGAATTGTAACGGAATAATCCGTTAATTTTGGAAGATCAAGGCCTTTCTTTTTGTAAACCATTTTTAACGCATTCATAAAAGCATCAAATTGTCCATCTCCTTGTGCTTGCTCTTCAAAAGTTTCACCACCAATTTTTACCGAGACCGTTGTAGAAGGTCTTAATCCTTTTGCATGTGTAAGTACGTAGGATTTGACCTTTATTTTTTCCCCGTAAATACTACTATCTAAAACATCCGATATTATATACGGCAGATCTTCTTTGGTAACAACTTCTTTTTTATCTCCCAATTCAATTATTCGCTTTGTAACTTTTGAAATATCCTCATCACTCAATTGCAATCCTAACTCTTGTAAATTTTTTTGAATATTAGATTTTCCTGATGTCTTACCCAAGGCATATTGGCGTTTTCTACCAAATCTTTCCGGCAATAAATCATTGAAGTACAAATTATGCTTACTGTCGCCATCTGCATGTATTCCAGCAGTTTGTGTAAATACATTATCTCCTAAAACCGGTTTATTCACTGGAATTCTAAAGCCAGAAAATGTTTCCACAAATTTACTAACCGTGTACAGTGCCTTTTCATTAACCGATATTTCAACATCCTGTAAAAAATCATTTATCACAGCTACCGCACTTGCCAGTGGTGCATTACCTGCTCTTTCGCCCATTCCATTAATTGTTAAATGCAGTCCATTCGCTCCAGCTTTAACGGATTCCAAAACATTGGCAATACTAAGATCATAATCGTTATGCGCATGGAAATCAATGTGCATTTTAGGATATTTCATTCTTATCTCAGAAACAAATGAATAAGTTTCATTAGGAGTAAGGACACCCAATGTATCTGGAAATAAAACTCTTTTGATGGGTTGTGTTACTAAAAAATCCAATAATTGGAAAACATAGTCCTTAGAATTTCTCATCCCGTTACTCCAATCTTCTAAATAGACATTAGTCTCAATATCTGCATTTTGAGCCAATGTAATTACTTCTTTAATGCCTTCAAAATGTTGCTCCGGAGTTTTCTTCAATTGATAAGTAAGATGATTTAAAGATCCCTTGGTCAATAAATTTTGAACTTTAGCCCCCGTTTCAATCATCCAATCGATCGACAATCCTTTATCGACAAAAGACAATACTTCTATTTTATCGATCAAGCCTTTACTTTTCGCCCAATCTGTTATACTTTTAACAGCTTCGTACTCGCCTTCAGAGACACGGGTTGAAGCTATTTCAATCCTATCAACATGGAGCTCTTCCAGCAATAATTGGGCAATAGTTAACTTTTCAGAAGAAGAAAATGATATGCCACTCATTTGCTCACCATCCCGAAGAGTGGTATCCATTATTTCTATTTTTCGCTTGCTCATGACTTGGTCATCAATAATTTTGATAAAACTTTTTAAAATGGTCGAGTTTTTGCAAACTCTGAGATATCTTCTTTTATATTTTGTAAGTAGTCTATATCATCAAAACCATTCAACATATTTTCTTTTTTATAGTCATTTATCACAAAACTTTCCGTTTCGCCACTAGTTAACAAGGTCACTTTTTGATTTGATAAATTCACTTCTATTTCCGATTTGGGATTTGATTCAATAGCAGCAAAGATCTTATTGGTAAATTCTTCACTTAATTGAACCGGTAAAACTCCAATATTCAAGCAATTATTTTTAAAAATATCCGCAAAAAAACTAGAAATAACACATCTAAATCCAAAATCGTATATGGCCCAAGCTGCATGTTCTCTGGATGAGCCCGATCCGAAATTTCTGCCTCCAACCAATATCTTACCTCTGTACTTCGTATTGTTCAATGCAAAATCCTCCTTGATGGTGCCATCTGAATTATATCTCCAATCTCTAAATAAATTATCTCCAAATCCTTTGCGTTCCGTTGCTTTTAAATATCGAGCCGGAATTATCTGATCGGTATCCACATTTTCAATTGGTAGTGGATAAGCAGTACTCGTTAATATTGTAAATTTATCGTATGCCATATTTTACTT
>Ga0209013_10001471_pt1 | contig 21749 bp, 10 predicted proteins | sample Cruoilmetagenom2_FD_187291 | JGI IMG/M metagenome (GOLD analysis project Ga0209013, IMG submission 187291) | Oil polluted marine microbial communities from Coal Oil Point, Santa Barbara, California, USA - Sample 2 (SPAdes) (version 2) | ecosystem: Environmental > Aquatic > Marine > Oil seeps ... | reverse complement strand
GGGAGGGATCTCCAGGGCCTGGGGGCGCGGGGAGATCAAATTCTGTCGTTGGGGATCGCTCGCCACGATGACGGTCCCCTGCTCACTCTGAAGCTGCACCGGTGCGCCACCGCGGTTGCGGACATAGAGACAGAGGCCGGGGCCTGGCTCCTTGCCCTCAATAGCCACGATGCCCGTTCGGTGGAGGCCGTCCTGTACCTCGGCCAGCGACAACACATGGCGTTTCTCTCGCCGAGGCCGGGCAAAGATGAGCAGGACAAGGACAGCAACCAGCGCAATGACGATTCCTGCATCGATGATGACGTTGGACAATCCGAGGTCCATGATCCCCTTTCGCGATCAACAAGGGACGCTGATATCCGTAGACCACCGCGACATCTCCAGGCGCAAGCCGCTATGACAAGCTGGAGATCATCCGCAGGCCAGCCCTGGTCTCCGGACAAGTACAATCAGAGTTTGCAGTCCCCGGATTATACTCTAGAAGGTGGTCAGCGGCAAGTGCCAGACCGAGAAGGCTGACGTTGGGAATGGCAGTCCTTCCCGGGACTGCCATTCCTCTCTGGCACGTGACCCATTTGCAGAATCAGCACAGCCCCGGTATAATCCAGGATGTTTATCCCTGACAAGCAAGAAACAGAAGGATAGCCATGCTAGCTCTGGATCTGCGCCACGATCAGGGCAGTCGTGGCTGCCAGCCTAGGCGACTGACACAGCCAAAGCAGGTACTGTTTGGTTTTCTCGGAGAGGTCCCGCTTCCCGTTGTGTTTGCATTGCGACCTGGACAGACGGAGATCAGCCCATGAGCACTGAGTCTTCAAGGCCACAGCCAAAGCGTGGGGGTACACACAGCTCCGGCTTCTGGATTACGATACTGCGGGGGGGGATTCGCCATCGTCCTGGGACTCGCCCTCTTCTTCCAACCACAGAAGACGCAGACCATGCTTGTCACATTCATGGGTGTCTTTTGGTTGGTGAACGGGATCCTGAACATCCGTTGGGGCATCACAGGCCAGCGGCCCAGGGCGCTGTCGTTGGCGACCGGTATCATCGGTGTCGTGGCCGGCTTGGACGCCATCAGCCGCCGCTTTGTGAAACCTTCCGAAGCCGAGGTTCTCGTCATCTATGCCCTGGGGGCTATCATTCTGCTTACGGGCATCCTACACCTGACGTAGGGGTTCAGGCGCGGGACTGACGCCTGGCAGCACCGGCGGCATCTCGCCGCCATTCTGGGCGTGTTCGAAATCGGCCTCGGAATACTGCTGATCCTCAATCCGTTGGAGCGCGGCGATCTGGCCTATACGTTCGGCAGCCTGTGGGCGCTGCTGGTCGGGGCCCTCTTGATCGGCGACGCGCTGCGCATGCGAGTCCCGGCTCGGCGGGGGTCCGCCGCACCCACCGGGCCAGCACTTGATGGCACACCAATCCTACAAGAGGGACAACATCCCGATCCCTTTCATGAGGAGGATCCACATTGATCGACGATCTGCTGGCCAAACTGGACCCTGAATACACCGTCCGCCTCCTGGCGGACATGATCAGCATCAACTCTGTCGTGGGCAACGAAGGGGAGCTTGCCCACTTTTTGCTGGCGGAACTGGCCGCCCTGGGCCTGGACGGTGAGTTGCACGAGGTCGAGCGAGGCCGGCCCAATGTCTACGCCCGCCTGCAGGGCAGCGGCCCTGGCCGGCGCCTGAACCTGAACGGCCACACCGACACGGTGCCCGTCTGCGAGGGCTGGCAGACCGATCCCTTCACCCCGGTTGTCAAAGACGGCCGCATGTACGGGCTCGGCGCCAACGACATGAAGGCTGGAATCGCCTGCGCCATGGCGACGCTCAAAGCCTACGTTGAGTCTGGGTACCCCTTCCGGGGCGAGCTGTCTTTCTCAGCCGTCATCGACGAGGAGGCCTACAGCAAGGGGGCCAGGGCCATGATGACCACCGACCTGGCCGGCTGTGACGCCATCCTCCTGGCCGAGCCCTATTCCGGCGACAGTGATATGCCCATGCCCTTGGGCATCACCGGCAAGGTCCTGTATGATGTCACCGTTGAAGGCCACGCCGCTCATGGCTTCCGGCCCCGCCTGGGCATCAACGCCGTGGAAGAAGCAGCCAGGATCGTGGCCTCGCTGGACGATCTGCCCATGGTCGACCATCCCCAGTTTGGGCGAGGCAACACGTGTACGCTCAAGATCGAAGGCGGCTACCGGGTCTACGCCGTGGTCGTTCCCGACCGTTGCCGGGTAGAGATCAACCGGCTCCTGGTGCCCGGAGAATCGGCCGCGGGCGCCGTCCAGGACATGGAGAGCCTCGTCGAATCCCTGAACCTGAAGGCCACTGTGGATGTGCGCCTCAAACCGCCCCAGTATGAGCCTTTCCTCATGCGCCGGGACGAAGCCATCGTAAAAATATTCCATGACGTGTACCGCGACGAGATGGGCGTCGAGCCGATCTACACCCACAGCGCCGGCATCACCGATGCCAACGTCTTTGGCGAGCGGGCTATCCCCTGTCTCCACCTGGGCCCGGCCCGGGGTAACGTTCACCAGCCAGACGAGTACGTCGATCTGGACTGGCTTGAGCGTTTGCCAGAGATGTACGCCCTCATCGCCGCCCGATTTCTGGACGATTGATGGAATTGAGGTGAGGTTTCAACTAGCGGGTTCTTGGTTTCCCCTTGCTCGCAACCGGTCCGCGACCGGTTGCATAGATCTGCTACGGCCGGAAAGCGCCTGGTCACGGACCAGGCCTGAGCAGGGAGAAGCCAAGATCTGTTGTGTGAGCGGTCACGAGGAGGCCGCTGAACAAGCCATGATTGAACCACAGAGACACGGAGGGCACGGAGGATTTCAAGCTAGATCTATTGGGTTCTCTGTGCTCTCCGTGCCTCCGTGGTGAGATTCTGAATCGGACACGGACCTTTTTCAGTGGTCTCCCAGGCAGTTGGTCGATACTGAGCGAGGCGGGCAGGAATCCTCAATCCCTGGATCTTCAAATCCTGAATTCGGTACAAATACGAGGCGCCCGTGATAGTGTGCCGGGCTACATCGGCTACGCGTCGCTCCGCCGGATCGGCCAGATAGGTGCCTTTGACCCACTCGTTAAAGGCACCCATCGCTGGCCCACACCAGATCTGATAATCCATCTCGCGGCCTTTTTCCCCCAAAGTGGCCCAACGGGAGGCCAAACCCAAATACCAGCGGAAAATGAGGGCCATCTTTCGCTTGGGGTTATTAGCGGCTCTCCTTATCTGATCGGGGTCGCGTTGGTTAAAAAAGGCCACACAATCCTCCCAGACAGCATCGAGGTTTCTGTGAAAGATCTGCCTCTCCAACTTCTCTCTTTCTGCCGGAGGAATTTCGTCAATCGAGTCACAATTCTGGTAGAGATTGAACAATTTCAGGGCTCGCATGGCAAACAGTGTGCCTCTTTTGAGCACCTGGAGTTTTACCCCCAACTCAAACATGTCGGCCGCCGGAGCCATAATGACGTCAGTCATCTCGGCCTGAGCCAGCAAAGTCTTGGTGTGTTGAGAAGTGCCAGCCTCAACACAGGCCTGGTTGATGGACCCTGTCATCACGTAGGCAGCTCCCAGCATGAATGCACCCAAAGCCGATGCCGGCGTTCCAATTCCCCCCGCCGCACCCACTCGAACCTCTTCCGGGTAGCGGTATCTCTCCTGAATATCATCCCGGAGCGCGATAATAGAAGGCAAAAGACAGACGAGCGGGCGGTTGTCAGTGTGACCGCCAGAATCGGCTTCCACGGTTATGTCGTCGGCCATGGGGACTTTTTCGGCCAGGTTTGCCTGCAGCTCGGTAATGAGGTTCTGCTCGAGCAGGGACCTGAGAATTTTCACCGGTGCTGGTTGCAGGAATTTGGTCGCGACCTCTCGCCGGGATACTTTGGCAATGACTTTGTTCCCGATCTCGATTTGATTTGCCGAGTTAAGGCCAAGGCCTGCAGCCCGATAGTGGACGACATGGGGCGTCAAATCCAGAAAAGCCGAGGCCTCGACCACCCTAACACCGTGCTTGAGATAGTGTTCGACAGCCTGACGCTCGAGAGCCTCTTCGCTGGGGCTGTGGATCAGATTAAAGGCATAAGGCCCCTGGGGAAGCGCCCGCTGGATGCGATGAATGGCTGCTTCGATGCGCTCGGGCAGGAGCCCGCCAGCGCCAAAAGAGCCGAGAATGTGCTCTTGACCCAGAGCGATGACCATTTCTTCGCCAGAGATTCCGTTGGCCATGGACCCGGTCGCATAAGCATACTTCACGTTGTAGGTCGTCAGGAAGGCTGGATCGCCAAGCCCTTGAGTCGCCAGGGGAGGGGCGATCAACAGTGCTTCCATAGAAGTTCCTGAATCGCCATCGCCAGGATGGCACAGACGACCCCCATTGGTCATGCCGATCCGGTTCTGATCTCTAACAATAGTGCAGGCCTGGTCCGAATTGAGTAGCTTGCCCCTTATGCCTGCCGTATCAAAGGCAACGGATCCTGCATCGCCTTGCCAGACTTGCTCTTGAAGGCTGTTCTTGCCGAAAAACCCAAGACCACTATCATTTGTTGTCATCTAGTCTACCCTATTGTTCCCAGCCAGCGAGCGGACCCCCCTGCTTGGCCATGTGGCTGCAAAATGCTTGCAGGCTGTCCGAGGTTCATAGCAAGCGCTTTTACGCCATAGAAACTCAGAGCGCGCCAAAAACTGTTCACCGGCAGGCTGCTAGGCTTCCAACAGCCGGATGGCTGCTTGCTTGACCTCGTAGATTCTCAAACCCTCTTTCCACAAACTCGCGTCTCCAACTATGGTGACTTGCTCGTCACTCTCATCAATACTGGAAATGTGAACCTCGAGGTGCATATGCTTGTTATCAGGAGTGATCTGCCCGCGATATTTCCAGACGATTTCATGGTCCAGCACCTGTTCAAAGCGGGGGGAGGTTAGGTGCCTCCCCAGGTCCTGCTCGAGAGCGTAGATCTGCATGGCTTGCAGTATGGCCTCCACGCCCAGCGATCCGGGCATGACCGGGTCTTGATAAAAGTGGCAGGAGAAGAACCAGTCCTGGGGATCGACGCGCTTGCTGGCATAGATGTAGCCTTGACCGTATCGTCCCCCCCCTTCGATGGTTAGAAAATCATCGAGGAAATTCAGTTGTTCGTGCGCCAGGCGATAGTAAGGCTTGCCTGGTCCGGTTTGAACCCGGCCGGGGACCGCCCTCAAGTCAACGGTGGATACGCTGGGGAGTTGCTCTTGCTTATACCAGGGGCTTGTTTCTCCGCCTCCATCCAACCCCGCCTGAGTGGCCAATGCCTGAGGCATGAAATAGCCAAACACTGCCTCACCCTGGTAAAACGGAACATCCTCACAGGCTAGCTGGAAATCAAACTTTTGGATGATGACCCCCTGGATCGCCGTTGAGGACAACAATCGCACCCGGTTGACGACAGTTTTACCGCGAACGTCCATGTCCTTGAGAATGCGTCCATGTCCATCAAGATTGCGGAAATAAAAGTCCACGTCTGGATATGGCAGCGTTGATCCCAGATAAGCCGACAGAAAACCACAGGGCTGAAGCGCTATTTCCATATAGATCGAGTAGGGTAACGTCGGATAACTATTTTGACGATAGAACCACGGATCGGTGGGAACATCATACTCACTAACCAGGCTGGAGAATTCTTTGATTTCCCCTTGTCTTCCATTCACTTCTAGAATACGGCTGGTGAGTTGTAGGTCGCCATTCGGGGTACGGGGCACGCGCCTATTCTCATAGATGGCATATGCTGGGCCAAAGCATTTGGAAACAGAGCCTGTGGCAAACTCGGCGATGTGGCTTTCGTCGAATAGAGGTTCTTTCTGCACCACGCTCGGTTGCAGCGCTGAGTGCTCTTGGCATGGCGCAGAAAGCGCAGGGAGCACATGGTCAGGGTTCTTTTCAGACAACTGCAATCCCAAATTCTTAAAGTCGACGACGACCGTACCGTCAAAGATGATGTCTATGTTAGCCTGGGCATAGGGCTTGGGGGATAGGCCGATTTCGGTGATCTCCATCTGATAGATCAGCTTTGACGAAACAGCGGTGATCTGTCTCCGGGTACGCACAACCTGGGCCAGGCCAGGGATGGGCTGGAATCTGGCATCCTGGGTACATGTCTGCAATCCCAGGTACAGGAGATAGAACTGCAAGAGTTGTTCACAGCCTTCAGCAATGAGTGAACCGGCTAATACCTGGTCATCCTTGAAATGGCAGGGAAAGTACCAATGCGCCGGTTCCAGGTCTTGTTCGGCGATCACCAGGCCCAGGCCCCATGCGCCTCCTGTAGGATCGACGGAAACGACCCGGTCAATCATGTGGATTGCCGGTGGGTGCAGGCGGAGAGAGGGATTCCGTCCATTCTGAGCGTAGTGTTCTCCAAAACAGCCGGCAAGATTCCCGTCGGCAAGATGCAACAGGTCTGTCTTGTCAAAAGCCGATTTGGCGCAGGTCAGCAGGAGCTCAAAGTGTCTTTTTGGAATCTTTCCTCTTTCTTCAAGCTCCTTTTCGGTGACAAGAATACCTTTTCCTTGGGCCAGATCTTTGTCGGAAAAGAATCCGGCACAGCCCCCGGTCATCTTCAGGACCATATTATCGCCGACAAAACACTCGTAGCTAAAGAAGAAAAGCAGACTCTCGCCGTTTCTGGCAAAGGAATCAATGCTGATATCGTAACGCAGGGTCTCGCCTTCACGAGGCAAATCATCCAAGAATGTCAGGGTGCAGTCCAACAAACGATAAACCCGCTCGCCTTTGTTTTCGAAATCAATGCCAAGATAGCTGATCAACAAGAGGTCACATTGACCTGACTCGACGGCTACCGCCCAAGGTATCTGCCCGTCGACAGTGTACCAGGCCTTATGGGGAATATCATATTCGGTTGTGATGGAGGAGGGCTCGTAAACGCCTCTTTCGCCCTTCACCTTGGTGACCCGGCTAACCAGTAGATAGGGATGGGTCGGAAGCCGCACCCGCCTGCGGTAGGTGTCGATAACGGCGTATTCCTCCCCAAAAACTGGCGCAATCTTGCCCTGAGCAAACTCCATCAGGTCCGCCTCATCCCACACGACATCCGGCTTTCGGATTCTGGACTCTGGCGCTGGAAGCGCAGGGGAGTGAATTGACAAGCTCGCACTTTTCATGTCGGAAATGACCGCTGCTTGCGCCGGTACCCGGCCGGCTGGAGCGCTTTCCCGAGGTTGCGCACTGCGCTTCCATGATTCTTGGGCAGCCGCGATTTGAAGCTGGATAAGCTCGCCCGCCTGCCGCAATGCAACACTCCGCGCCTGCAAGAATGCGTCGTGGCTTTTTGAGACGCGGGCCATGTGTTCCGCCAGCTTTTGGTGGAGACTGGAGAGATTGGGGGCGCTTGAAGGGCCAACTAGTTCATGGGGCTCGTCTGTTCTCAGAGGGTCCATGCCCGGTGGGAGGGGCGCGGGTCCGCCCTGAGCAATTTCGTTTTCTCGTTCCGTAGGCAAGTCTATCCGCTCGGGCTCTCTTCTCCGGGGCGGCGTCCCGGAAACAGGGGCCGAGAATGAATCGATATTTTCTTGCGTCAAGATTGCAGGACCAATTCGTTTCCCACCCAGCGTTATGGTTTTGACAAAGGACTTTTTTGTGGGGCTCGCTCGCATCTGGCCATGCAATGGCGACAAATCCAAAGGTACGCGATGGCTGACGAGTTTGGCCAGAGCGTGGACTATGGAAGCATAGTCACTTATGCCCCTTCTATTGACAGTCATCGCGACATGCTCTTTATCATCGAGTATTTTGCCAATCCACCTGGAGCAAGTGCCGAGTGGGCCCAGCTCTACAAATATCCTGGCGCCGCTGTCATAGACCCGGTTGACAAGTCGGGGAAAATCAACCTGTTTGCAGGAAACCCTGGCAATAGTGTGCCCAAGGGTCTCGCTATCGAGTGCAATGGGTTCGTAATTGTCCGCAGAATAGAAATCTATCCCCGGCACGTTTTCGACAGGCAAAATATGCTGCCTAACAAAGCCATCGTATTCAGAGCGCGTGGCGCCGCAGTGAAGAACAGAGTCAAAGGGAGCACGGAGATAGGCGCAGCCCAGGGTTTCGATAACTCGCTCACAATCCTTCGGATGTCCGGCGATGACTACTTCTCGTGGTGTGTTGATGATGGTCAGATACACACGGGTTTCATTTTCCAGGCACTCGAGAACTCTGGAGGCCGGTGTTCTGAGGATGTAGGTAACCCAAAAGTCTGTATCGTCTTCAGACAACTTCCAGAGTTCACGTACAGCGTCTTTGGGGCCGGACAGCCGCGTTTTGAAGAGAGAGGATGCATGCCATGCATCACTTCCCTGGTCTCCGTGGGTCCAAACACCCAGCGCCCACATCATGCTAGCCTCACCCTGGCTATACCCAAACGCTGATGTGGGTTGTAGCTGGAAATAGTCCTGCATAATCATGGTGAATAGCAGCGCAAAGCTCGTGCCAGCTTCGATTATAGCTGTTGGATCGCCCATCAATTGCGTTTCACGGGCTTTCAGTTCCTCGGGAGATAATCTGTCGAGGCTCCTGGGGTAGAGGAATTCCTCCGCAACCGACCGGCCTACATTGGAGGTCTTGCGGCTAAAACGATCGTACAGGTTGGGAAACAGATGAAAGACATCCCGCCCAAGTCCGACATAGGCGTTGAACGCGCCTGGGTAGACAAAGGCAACGGTACCACGATCTCCCAATGGCTGTGCGGTGAAGTAGCTGCCGAGAGGAGATTGCCATTCTTTGCCCTCATCAAAGGCATCGACCACGCCTTTGAAGGCAAACTGGATCTCCCGCGCCAGTTCCTCTTTGTTGTGTCCAACGATGGCCAGCGCAAAAGCTGTATCGGGGTGATTCTGAAACTCTACCAAGCTTTGATCTGCGGATGTGGATAGCGAGTCAGAATTCTCGATGGTCTGCTGCAAGCCAGCAAGTTTCTCCAAAAGCACGGAGCGGTGATTGGCGGCGACAGGAAAGAGATAAGGCCGCTTTACACAATGGGTTTGTGCCAGCACCTTGTTTTCGTGATCTGTCCGGTCTGGGTCATCCGACAAGATCAGATGCGCACAAGTCTTATCCGACCCCAGCCCATTGATCGCTGCCACTCGTACCGTCGCACCAGCCTTCAGGAACCAGGGCCTTGATTCGGTGGCTATGTAAAAGGGGCTGTCTTGAAACTCTGTCCGCATCTTGGGGCCGGACCACCCAGGCGTCGCAGGAATGAAACGCTGATGGAGACACAGCGCTGTCTTTATTAGACTGGCCATGCCCGAAGCCGCGAAGGTGTGACCAATATTGGCCTTCACGCTGCCGATGGCACAGCTCAATTTCTCCTCAGTTCCGCTGTTTTCGGAAAGGTAGGCTTGGATCAACCCGCTGATTTCGGCTTTGTCTTCCTGCCCTATCCCACTCGCATGAACTTCCAAATAACCGATATCGTCCGGTTTGACGCCCGCACCGTCAAAAGCTCGCTGGCAGGTGCGCCCTATCGCCTGTGCTGAGAGCAAGTCGACATTTTCTTGCACAAAGCTGAGGGCATCAATCACGGCGTAGATCCGGTCGTTGCTTTCTCTTGCAGCATCAAGCCGCCGCAGGACAACCGCGCCAGCGCCTTCACCCACCAGCCAGCCGTTTGCATTACGGTCGTAGGTCATGGTGTTTGCGCCGGTATTGACTGGTGACCGTTGATTGCGCAGTAGAACGCTCTCGACTCCTCCGGCCAGATCAACTCCCCCCACCACAACTGCATCCACCTCTCTGGCGGTGAGCAACAGTTGAGCCACTGCCAGTGCCTTAAAGACTGAAGTTTCTTCTGCGGACAGGGTAAACGCGGGGCCCGAGAAATCCCACAGGGAGGAGATCCGGCAGGCCATAACATTTCCAATAAAGCTTGTGTACTGATTGACTTGAGCCGCTTCGTGAAAGCTGTCCTTGGTTATGGTCTCAAGTTCAGAGATCTTGGACGGCTGCAAGGAAATACCCTGCCTGGCCAGGGAATCCTCGATTTGCCAGGACAGATCACATCTGCCCCGAAACTGATGCAGGGCCAGTTCCGTCCCCATAGCAACAATAACGGCTACATTCTTTCCCTCATCGAGTCCTGCATCTTTTAACGCATTGTCAGCGACCCTCAGCGCCAGCAGCTGTTGGGGAATTGGCCTATCGGCGTCGTTGGGCGGAATCTTGAACTGGAAAAAGTCCATGCCAAAATCTTGGATGTAGGCGCCCGACGGCGGTTCTCCCCTATCGAAGCCATAGTCCTGTAATAACTGCCGCCGGTCGTCCATACCCTTCCAGCGGGAAGGCGGAAGTGGGATAAAGTGCTGCTGGCCATCGTAAATGCTGCATCCGAAAGCGTCCAGATCGTTGCACGAACCAAAAAAAGCATCCATGCCGATGATGGCCATTTTCGTCGGGGCGTCTTCCTGCTGCCCCCCCTGATTCTCTTGCAGCCTCCCTCGCTGCACTCCCGGATCCTCTTGTTCAAGGATCAGATGGGCGTTGCTCCCCCCAAACCCAAAGGCGCTGACGGCGGCCCGTTTCGCCGGCGAGTGGTCCGACGCTGGCCAGGGCAGCGTGGAACTGACGATCTGTTCAGCCGTGATTACATTGTTAGGCGAGTGCCTGGGCTCGGCTAGATTAATGGTCGCCGGTATCAGCCCCTCTGACATGCTCAGAATGATTTTGATCATACCCGCCATGCCAGCTGCAGTTAGCAGGTGTCCGAGGTTGGACTTGACTGCACCCACCAGAGGAGCAGCATCGTGCTGTCCGAAAAAGGTGTCCATGGCGCTGAGTTCAGCCTTGTCTCCGAGGCGCGTTCCGGTGGCATGACATTCCACATAATCAATGCTCTTTGGGTCTATGCTCGCTTCGGCATAAGCCCGTTCAAAAGCCAGAATTTGCCCTCTCGGATTGGGGGTGAGCAGGAACTTGCCCCGGCCGTCGTTGGACAACCCAACCCCGAGAATGGTAGCATAAATCCTGTCGCCATCCCTGACTGCGTCACTGTGCCGTTTCAGCGCCAGCATTCCGGCCCCTTCTCCGGAGAGGAGCCCCTCGGCCAGTTTGTCAAGAGGGCGGCTGGTGGCATCCTCAGGGTAGGCCTGAAAGATGGAAAAGCCCATATTGATAAAGAACGGGTCAGCGCAGCTCACCGCTCCGGCCAGCATCAAGTCGGCCTGGCGTGACAGAAGGTGATCGCAGGCCAGCTTGATGGCGTACAGGGACGTCGCGCAGGCTGCATCCAGGGAATAGTTGAACCCGGACAAGGACAGCGCCTGGGCAATGAGTGCCGACGGATAACCGGACATCATCGAGTTCAAGGGCGATATCTCACCCAGGTCAGGCAAGCTGCCCAGTTCCAAGGCCTCGCTGGGCAAGGGCATCTGACCGAGCAACAGCTCCTGGAGCGCAGCAGCTATAGTCCTTTGATAGATAGGAGCGACGAGCCGGTGGGAGGTTTTGGTGGGAAAGGAGAGATTGCCCAGGATTACGCCGGTTTTGGCAAGAGCGGCTTCATTCCCAAAATAGCCACTATCCTGTAGAGCCTGCTTTGCGACATAGAGCGGCCACTTGAAGACGTTATCCAGGTCTGCGAGGAGCTCCGGAGGGACGTCGTATCCGTCAGGATCAAAGCTGAAATTGCGGACATAGCCACCCTGGATGCAATAGTACTTGTCAGTTTTTCCTTTGACAGGGTCATAGAAGATCTCGGCATCAATACCCATCTCCTCGGCGGTTGCCCGTGAGGTTGAATCTTTTTGTGCGACGAGATTTTGCCAATACTGCTCAGGGGTTTCAGCCTCTGGGAACAGACAAGATAATCCGACGATTGCGATCTTTTCCATGGATGGCCCCATTACAAGAGACGGTTTTGCCGAAAGAGGGGATTCAGTCGCTCACTGATGGTAACCTCAGCGCCTGATATGCGGGTGTATACTTGTCCTTGAGCATCGTGGGCTATGATATCGGCAACCAACCGGTTCTCAGTGCTGGATTGTACCTCCATAGAAACGTAAAACGCCTGATCGAAGGGTATCCCTTGAAACTGCTCACCCTTTTGGGCCCGCAAAGGCAAGCTTCCAGCTTGATGGGTTTGCCAGGCCCAAATCACCATGCTTTGGAATTGAGCGTCGGCGACATAAGGATTGAATGTTTGCACCGGGAACTGACCCTGCAATCGTGGGTCGATCTTGGGCAGAATACAACGCATGGTCAGCTTTTTGGGAGTGAGTTCCAAGACACGCTCCACTCCCCGAAAACAGGGCCCATGAAACAGGGTCCCATCGTGATAGAGCGACGCCCCGGGAATGGTCTGACCTCCTCCTTCGGCTGCGCTTGTGCCGTCAAGCGGGGTATAGGTGGGCGCAGCGGGGAGTCGTCGGAGTAGTTTTACCCGGGCACTGTAATGATAACGCGTCTTTCCTGTCTCAGTTCTACTCCAAACTGTCGCCTCGAAGACAATCTCGCCTTCATCAGTCTTGGCGGTTTCCTTGAGATCCAAAATATGTTCACTCGCCAGGGTTTCATCGAAGACAATTCCCTTTAGGACTTTATAGTCCTCAGAACTGAAAAATCTGTATCCCGGATAGAGCTGTTCGCAGGCGTTGGCGATCCATGCAATTGCACAGACCGTCGGCAGCACAGCATGGCCGCCAAACACATGGTCCTGCAAAAAAGGGTTGGCTTCCAGCGTTAGCCTGCGGCGAACACGGAAGGTACGCAACTCGGAACCCGGCTCTCTGGCTACTGCAGCCAGGGGACTGCCAATCACGATCTGTGGGGCCTGATCTTCAGCTGTCAGCTCGTCCACGAACATCCGGGTCCCGACCTCAATTGGGATAACCTCGACGCCCCTCTGGGCAAATACCTTTTTCAACTCAGGGGTCACCATACCGGCGTCCCAAGGTCCCCAGTTCATGGAAACCACATGGCATGATGGCTGGCTGCGCTTGACCAGGTACGCCGTTTTGTTGAGGATCTCGTTGGCGATGGCATAGTCTGACTGGCCCACATTGCCATGAAATGCGGCGACGGAGGAAAAGAGGATCAGAGTTTCGAGTTGGCTTGCAGGCGCACAATCCAGCAGGTTTTCCAGGCCCTTTACTTTGGGGGAATAGACCCTCTCAAAATCTTGTTCCGATTTCTTCTCGATCAGCTTGTCTGCCAGAGTCCCGGCACCGTGAATAATGCCCGTGATGGGGCCCAGGCTCTGGCTCACAGCCTTAACCTTGGCCTGTAGGTCAGGTCCATCCGTCACGTCTGCGCTGAGATATTCCGCTTGACCGCCCGCTTGCTCTATGCCTCGGAGCGTACCTTCGATCTCCCGCCTGGATAGGACCACCTTGACCATTCTTTGAACATCTTTTGGTTTGGGCCGCTCTCCTCTGGAAATCAGATCCTCCATAGCCCGCCTCTTCAAGTCGGCCTCGTCGCTGCCTCCTCCGGCCCAGGCCGGTTCGGGCTCCTCAATGGAGGAGCGGCCCACCAGAACAAACCTGCACTGGTAACGTTCCGCCAGCATGATCGTGCATTGGGCCGTAATACCTTTGGCGCCACCGCTGACCAGGAAAACAGAAGATGCGTCAGGCCGGTCTCTCGTTGTCATGATGTTCTCTCCGCAGATGCCTGCCAACCTGTGAGGAATTCCCAGAAAACAGACAGTTGTCCCAAGCAGAGTCGTTTCAGGGAATTCCTCCGGCTTTTCCATCCTTTTCTTACGGCGTTCTGGGCTGGCGTGAGAGCTGGAAAAGCCTCACTCGCATACCAGTGTCGTCCGCCCCCGCAAGCTATATCCGATCTCGACTATCAAACGATTGGGATCGTAGAGTTCCGCCACAATGTATTGAACCGATTGAACTGGGTCCAGATCGGGCGACAGATCCACCGCCCGGCAAAACACCCCTTCCCATTCAAGGTTCAGCGTTTTGGTCAGTCCGAACAGCCCGCCACCAATTGCGCTAAAATCCGTGGCATCCCCCAGACCGAACTCCCCATCGAGGCGCGCAACTGTCAGAAAACAAGCGCGTCCTGAGCGATCCGCTTCTGTAAGCGATATCTTGAGATGTTTGGCCATAAGAAAGACGTGCTTGACGATGGCTTTTTCCGATTCAGGCAAGCCCTCGCCCTCATGGGTTCGAACCGTCCAGGTGGGGTTCAGGTGGATGAAAGCACCCACAGGCCCGTGGCTTTTCGTAATCGTGGCGAGTTGCTGTTTCAGATGGTCCTCGCTCATGTCCTGGAGGCAAGTGTGACTGATTCCTCCTGGCTTTTTGACATTCGCCAGAGGATGGCTTTCTGTGGTAAGCTCGGGATGTGGTTCTGCAGCGACAGGGAGTAGGGACGGCGGAAAGCTCAAGAAAGCCACTTTCCAGCCTCGCTCCGCCAGTGCCTGAGCCAATTTCGTGCTTGTGGGCGTGCCGTCATCGGTGATCAAGCAGATGTGACCTGCAGGCAGGGTGAACTCTAACAGGTCGGGGGCGGGTAGGGATTTGAGCTTGACCAGGCTGCGTTCGATGCCGTGATTCAGAGCAGGTTCTTGGCCGTCAGTTGAGTACTTTTTTTTTATGGTTGCCGGCATCTGCTGGCTCATGTGGTCAGTGATCTGACCGAGGGTGCGCAGCTCAGCCAGTTCTTCGGGGTTGACCTGGGGCAGGTCGGGATACAACGACTGCACTGTTCCCAGGATCTCGACACGCTTGATCGAGTCTATCCCCAGATCCGCCTCCATGTCCATGTCCAGCTCCAGCATCTCGGCCGGATAGCCCGTCTTTTCGCTGACCACCTCTAACAGCGCCCCGGACAGGGCCTCAATATCGGGCAACACAGGCTGCGTTACCTCCTGTACAGAGGGTTGCAGGAGAGAGCCAGCGCCATTGTCTGGGACAACCGGGGCCGCACCGGTGAGGCCGGCCCCGAAGCTTGCTCCCATGTGGTCAGTGATCTGGCCAAGAGTGCGCAGTTCAGCCAGTTCTTCGGGGTTGACCTGGGGCAAGTCGGGATACAACGACTGCACAGTTCCCAGGATCTCGACACGCTTGATCGAGTCTATCCCCAAGTCCGCCTCCATGTCCATGTCCAGTTCCAGCATCTCAACCGGATAGCCCGTCTTTTCGCTGACCACCTCAAGCAGCGCGTTGGACAGCGTTTCCACATCCAGGCTTGAAACCGTGTCAGGAAGGCTCGCAGGTGAGGGGTCTGGGTTGACGACCGGTGCGACCTGGATCGGAGCGGGAGCACTGGCCTGTTGCCTGACAACTGGCGCAGCAGGGGGTACATCTTTGACAACGGCGGGTACGGCCGGGGGCAGCTCCAGGTGCTGAGGCGGGGTATTGCCATTTGTCAGCAGGGTATATTGTTGCTGCAGTAGCTGGGAAGAGGTCTGAGAGAACTCCACCTGGTTTCTTAGATGCTGCTCATGCACGCTCAGGGTATCAGACTGGTGAGCATGGAAACGCATCATGCTGCGCTCCAGACTCTCCAACGTGGAGGCAGCAGAATCGGCCTGGTGGGGCGTGTGGTGACCGTTGGAAGACAGGGCGATCTGTTGCTGCAAAAGCTGGAAAAAGATCTTGGCGTATTCAGCCTGGTTGTTCAGGTATCGTTCATGCACGTGCAGGGTCAGGTTTTGATGATCAAAAGACTGCGCCAGACCTTGCTCCAAACTCTCCAGAACACGCTGGTGATTGAGCGGGTGCAGTGTCACCGCCTGCGTCTCTGGCTTGGGAGCGGGAGCCTGAGCAGTCTGCGCGGTGCTTGCGGGGCCAGCAGCGCTGGGCGCCGGCGACATCGAGGGGGCGGCCATCTTCTCGGGTGCGTTTGCAGCGGTTGCTACCCGGTGTCCATCCTGCAAAGCTCTCTCAAAGGCTGCTTTTGTTTTTTCGCTGACAAAGCTATGGCCACTTAGACGTACAGTTAGGGTCATTTACACTCTCTCCGCGGTACCAAGCTGGTAAGGATCGATGTCCTGCAACGGGAGGCCGATTACCTGCAAATGGACCACGGCTTCGCGCAGTTGGTGATCGCTGGGCTTCTTCTTGCTGGCGTTCAAGGCCACGGCCAGATGGGGCCTGTCGCCAAGGATGCTCTTTACGAGATTCGTCAGGATGCTCATGGGTCCAAATTCGACAAAAACGTACCCGCCGGCAGCGTAAATGCTCTCTATCTCGCTCTGAAACAGGACCGGGTTGAGGATATGCCCGGTCAGAATCTCCTTGGCGGCTCTTACGTCGGATGGATAAGGCATGGCCGTCGTATTGGAGTAAACCGGTGTTTTGGCCTGGTCAAAAGTGACGGCCTCGATAGCCTGGGCAAAGGGTTCAGACGCATGGCTGACCAGCGGTGTGTGAAAAGCGGCCGATACAGGCAGCAAGGTGGCGGTGTACCCCGCTGCCTTCAGATTCTGATGCGCTTGTGTGATTGCCGGTGTTGCGCCAGCCAGTACAACCTGATTGTTAGAATTCAGGTTGGCTGTGATAACGTCCGGGAGACCTGCTACCTCCTTTTGAATCTCGTCGATGTCCCCTTTCACCGCCAGCATGCTACCTGCGTCAAAATCAGGATCATCCGGAGGAGCCATCGCCTGACCTCTAGCTTTGATCAGTGCAAAATAATCCTCGTCGCTCAAAACCTGGGCCGCCCACAGCGCTGTCAGTTCTCCAAAGCTGTGACCGGCCACGAAATCTGGCTTGAACCCGGCCTGTTGCAGTATCTTGTAGAGACCCGCACTAAAGACACCGATGGCAGGCTGGGCATACTCGGTGCTTTGCAGCGCTTGGGCCTGAGCCGCTTCTTCGGCCGTGTCGAACACAGACGGCGGAAAGACAACATTCGAGACTGGCTTCAGCCCATCTTGAAGGAACAGATGGTCCATATCGCCATAAGACTGGCGCAGAGGGGGAAAATTGAGGACAAGCTCGCGGCCCATCTCGATGTACTGCGACCCCTGTCCTGAAAACAAGGCGACGACCTTCCCATCCGCCCCGATGCCCGTCTTGCGATAGTAGATACCTTTGGGATGGTCCCAGGCTTCCGCCTGCATCCTGTTCTTCAGGGTGTCCACTGCGCTCCGCAATAGTTCGCCTGCCCCCGCCGGTGATGTAGCGACAAATCCCACTCGGGCCAGGCCGGCCGGAATTTCTGGCGATTTGCTTGATGCGACCAGTTCAGTGTAGTGCTCGCCGCCTGTGTCAGATTGCAGCATCCCCAGGGTTTGTTCACACGTTGACAACAACTGCTGAGGCGTTTCAGCGGACAGAATGAGCGGTTGTGGGACAGTGTGCAAACGATAGCTTCCGTCGTTCTTGCTTTCATGTTCTTCCAGCGCAACGTGAAAGTTGGTCCCACCAAATCCAAAAGCGCTTACCCCCGCACGTCTTGGCGCGCCTCCTTTGGCGCGTATCCAGGGCCTGGTTTCTGTGTTCAAGTAGAACGCCGAGTTTTCTATCTCGAATTTGGGATTCGGCCGGGTGATGTTGATGGTCGGTGGCAATATCTTGTGATGCAGAGCCAGAGCAACTTTGATCAAACTCGCTGCGCCTGCGGCAGCCTTGGTGTGCCCGATCTGAGATTTGACGCTCCCAAGAGCAATGTGCTGCCTGTTAGAGTTGCTGAAAACCTCCTTCAGGGCAGCAAACTCTGGAGGATCGCCCGCGACGGTGCCGGTCCCATGGGCCTCGATCAACCCAACGCTGGAGGGTGCAAAGCCGGTACCCTGATAGGCCCGCTCAAGCGCCAGGGCCTGTCCCGCCGAACGGGGCGCATAGATGCTTTTGTACCTCCCGTCGCTGGAGGCGCCCAAACCCTTGATGACAGCATAGATCCGGTCATGATCCTGCTCGGCGTCCTCCAGGCGCTTCAACAACAACATGCCCAGGCCTTCACCAATCATCATCCCGTCTGAATCGGCATCGAAAGGTCTCACATTCTCTTTGCGGGAAAACGCCGGGGTTTTGCTGAAGCACATGTACATAAAGACCGAGTTGTCGGTGTCAACCCCTCCGGTGATCATCATGTCGCTGTGGCCTTCGACCAGTTCGCCCATCGCCATCTTGACGGCGGCCAGACTGCTGGCGCAAGCCGCATCTACGACACAATTGGTGCCCCCTAAATCCAGGCGATTCGCAATCCGCCCGGCGATCACGTTGCCCAGAAACCCTGGAAAAGAGTTTTCGTTCCACTCAATGTAGGCCAGTTTCATTTTTTCGACGATTCTTTCAGTGTCCTCGTCGGATAGACCGCTGCTTTTCAGGACCTTTTCCCAAATAGGATATTGCAGTCTGCTCGCAAGGGGTGTAATCAGTTTCTGTCCCCCGCCTATGCCCAGAATCACACCGACGCGCTCCCGATTAAACTCCCTGCCCGGTACGTTCGACGCGCTATAGCCAGCATCTACCATCACCTCCCTGGCTGTAACCAGCGCCAGCAACTGCGAAACGTCCGTTACCTCGAGGATATTGGGTGGTAATCCAAACTCCAGCGGTTCAAAGTCAATGTCGGGTATGAACCCGCCTCTCTTGCAGTACGTCTTGTCAGGCACGCTGGGGTCTGGATCATAATAGTCATCTACGCTCCAGCGGGAGGGGGGAACGTCGGTAATACAATCGATCTTTTGAACGATGTTGTCCCAGTATTCCTGCAGATTTCGAGCCTGCGGGAAAATGGCAGCCTGGCCTATTATGGCGATGGGCACCTGCTGCAATTGGGCGTTGATCCTTTCGGTTTCGCTTGTTCTTCCAGCCGTCATCTTTTCTCCAGTATCGTTGAGCCGGAGCAGGCTCCCCTGAATGAGAATCGCCACCGAGATGGGCAAACCTATCGGCGCTCCCACTTGGCGAAATCAGTGCTTGCAGCCCCTGTCAAAAACACCAGAGGGCCTGAACAGTTACGGCAGTAGAGCCAGGGCATGAAAACGTCGCTGCCGAGGACAGTGTTTCTCCACATCACAAGGCTTGGCAGGCCGAGTTTTCGCACTGTCAAACAACCCACTGCCAGCATTTGAGCCGCCAGTCATGGCCTTCCACAGCGAGAGCAGCGGCGTAGCCAGGCCCAGGGTCCAACGCCCGCAGCGCCCACCGGGCAGCCTCCAGGGAATCACCCTCGGTGCTCAACAGGGCAGCCGGTTCTCCTGGAACCAGCGATACGTCAAACTGGTTCAGGGGCAGCGAGAGACCAGCCCCCCTGGCCTTGATGTAGGCCTCCTTGCGCGTCCAACAGTTGAAAAAGGCCTCCGGCTGCAATGCCACAGGCAGCGCGCGCAAGGCGGCGACCTCTCGTGGTGAGAAAAACTGCTCCGCGATCTCTTCCCTTGCCAACTCGGGATGGATGGCCTCGATGTCGATGCCCACCTCCCGGCCGCGAGTCATGGCATAGAGGGCCAGCCCTTGGCTGTGGGTCACGTTGAAGCGGAGTGCGTCCCCACCGGTCTCTTTCTCCAGCCTGGGCTTGCCATTAGGGCCATAGCAAAAGCGCAGATGGCCCGCTTCCATTTCCAGGTATCTGCTCAGAATGGCCCTGAGCAATCCACGAGCGACAACAAAGCGCTCGCGGACCTGGCGAAAGTGGTACCGCTCAGCCCTGGCGAGCTCGTCTGCGGCAAGGGTGTGCCGTAGGCTTGAGACCTGTGACGCTGGAGGGTCCAGAGAGGCGCGCCAGACATGGACATCGTCCTTGCCCAAGGCCGGCGTTCGATCCGTTGTGAACTCGAATTCTCCTGCGCGAAACGATCGATCCATAATCTGAGCCTATACCCTATCCTCCAACACCGCATTATACTTGCGATTGGCTCCCCGTCAAATGGCGTTGGTCATCAGCCAAAAGTTCTCAATTTGGAGCAAAGACCTAAACTGAAGCCAAGGTGAGATCTACATGGTCTTACGTATGGAATCTGCAGCTCTCACCCTGGTATCAGTTTGGCGAAAATGGATGCCCGCCTACGCGGGCATGACAGCACGGAAGGCCACTGACACGCGAACGTACGGCCATTACCTCCACATGTCCTTCCCACGAACTGGTGTCATTCCCACGAACTGGTGTCATTCCCACGAACTAGTGTCATTCCCACGTGCTAGTGTCATTCCCGCGCAGGCGGGAATCCATCAGCCTAAACTGAAGCCAATTCGTTGTCGTATCCGGCAGACAGAGCTTGACAACACTATGGCAAGGTGCACGCAAGCCAAGTCTGTGCTATAATCAGTAGACCGCAATCAACTTCCCGGAAGCTTGTCACGGGCCGCGATTCTGACTCGCTTTCGTTGAAACCAAGGGGCTCAACACGTTCGCCCGAGCACAAGTCCGGGAAGTTTGGCAGCCTATGCACTGCACTGCGGTCTACTGATAATAGCGCCGGATCAGACACCGTCTGACGCATTCATGGACAGGGGGAAGACCCAATGGCAGACCCAGGCAGCGGAGCACCGCAGATCTATTTGGGCCAGCAGTGACCTTTCACAGAATGGGACCATGAAACGCTATCTTGTTCCCGGCAGGGAGACGCATACCGAGATCCAGGTGCTGAACTCGCGCTTTATTGCTTCTGCGGCGCCAGTCTTCACCGTGGAAGATGCAAAAGCCTTTGTCGCCCGCATCAGAAAAGAGTATGCCGGCGCCTCGCACAACGTCCCGGCCTTCCTGGTCGGGCACGGCGCGACCGTCGTCGCCCATTGCCACGACGACGGCGAGCCCTCTGGCACGGCCGGGAGGCCGGCGCTGGCGGTTCTGCGCGGAAGCGGGCTGGGCGACGTCGCCGTCGTCGTCACGCGCTATTTTGGTGGGACCAAGCTGGGCACGGGAGGGCTGGTGCGGGCCTATGGCGACGCGGTACGCTCCGTGCTCGACGTTCTCCCCCTCGCCGAAAAAGTGGCCACGCACGCCGTGATGGTAACGACGCCCTACCCTCTCTTTGAGCGGATCCGCCTGGCCGTTCAGGCCCACCACGGCCAAGTCCTGGACGAGGATTTCGCCGCGGAGGTCACCGTGACCGCCCGGTTCGCCATCGAGCACTATGCCCCCTTCCAGGCCGCCCTCCAGGAAATGTCCAACGGGACCCTGGAGGCGGTGATCGTAGAGACGAATAAAGCCACCATCATGCCTCTGAAACCGCTAGAGTCCGCACCGGAGGACATAGACCCTTGAAAGCCATCAGCATCTTTAACGACGTGCTTGGACCCGTGATGCGCGGGCCATCCAGCTCGCATACAGCCGCGTCCTTTCACATCGGCCTGCTGGCCCGCGCCTTGCTGGGCGCCGAGCCGCATTCGGCCGCCTTTACCTTTGACCCCGGCGGCTCCTATGCCCAGGTCTATACCCAGCAGGGCAGCGACCTGGCCTTTGCCGCCGGCCTGATGGGCTGGTCCATCACCGACCATCGCTTCCACCAGGCCCTCGATCTGGCCGCCGCCCAGGGGATCGAGCTCCTGTTCGAGATCCAGCCGCTGCCTTGCGCCGGCCATCCCAATACGGTGGACATCCACCTGGTGTCCGAGGGAGGTCGAAGCCTGCATCTCGTTGCGGACTCTATCGGGGGTGGGGCGGTGGTCATCACCCGGCTCGACGGCTGGCCCCTGCGCCTGACCGGAGACGCGCACGAGGTACTGGTGGAACTGGAGGCGGGCAACGCGCCCGCGGTGCGCGAGGGCCTGGAGCGCGACGGGCAGACCCTGGAACCGCTGGCAGAGCAGGCAGGGGACGGCATGCTGCTGCTCCATGC
>Ga0209013_10001470_pt1 | contig 21759 bp, 13 predicted proteins | sample Cruoilmetagenom2_FD_187291 | JGI IMG/M metagenome (GOLD analysis project Ga0209013, IMG submission 187291) | Oil polluted marine microbial communities from Coal Oil Point, Santa Barbara, California, USA - Sample 2 (SPAdes) (version 2) | ecosystem: Environmental > Aquatic > Marine > Oil seeps ... | reverse complement strand
TGACCTTCGGCACGGGGGAGCGCGATGCGATCCTCTTGAACAACGCCGACTGGCTGGAACGGCTCAACTACATTTCCTTCCTGCGCGACTACGGTCGGCATTTCAGCGTCAACCGCATGCTCGGTCAGGACTCTGTGAAGCTCCGGCTCGAACGCACGCAGAATCTCAGTTTTATCGAATTCAACTACATGGTGCTCCAAGCCTACGACTTCGTTGAGCTTAATCGCCGCGAAGGGTGCCGCCTGCAAATGGGCGGCTCCGACCAGTGGGGCAATATCGTCACCGGCATCGAGCTTGGCCGGCGGACCGACGGCGTCGAGCTGTTCGGCGTGACCACACCCCTCCTGACAACGTCTTCGGGCGCCAAGATGGGCAAGACCGCGGCCGGTGCCATCTGGCTCAACCCGGACATGCTGTCGCCTTACGACTACTGGCAGTTTTGGCGGAACGCCGAGGATGCGGACGTGCCGCGGTTTCTCAAGCTCTTCACCGAACTCCCGCTCGATGAGATCGATCGGCTGGCAGCTCTTGAGGGCGCCGAGCTCAACGAGGCCAAGAAGATCCTCGCGACCGAAGCGACGGTGCTGGTCCATGGCCGCGCCGCGGCGGACCAAGCGGCCGAAACGGCGCGCGCCACGTTCGAGCAGGGACAGCTAGCATCGGAACTGCCGACCTTAGAAATTCCCCAGGCGGACCTCGAAAGCGGCTATGGCGTTCTCACGGCCGCGGTCCAGGCGGGCTTCGTGAAGTCCACGGGCGAGGCCCGGCGGCAGATCAAGGGCGGCGGGATCAGAGTCAACGACGTGGCGGTCCGCGACGAACGCCAGGCGCTCACGCCGGCCGATCTCACCGCCGAAGGCGTCATCAAGCTCTCGCTCGGCAAGAAGCGCCATGCGCTGATCCGGCCTGTTTAAAACCAGCCGTCTAACTCAGGCCCTTTAATTCAGGCCTCTGCGCTCTCGGGCGTTCTCGAAGGGGCGCAACCGCCTTTTCTTGCGGGGCCGTTCCGCATTCGAGTTCCTGCGGGACCTCTCCGTGGTCGTGGAGGAGGTCCCCGGCGGCATGCCGCCGTTGAAGTCGAAAATTTGGCGGAAGATTCCCGGCGCCATCGCCGACATGGGATTTACCAACACCGTTGGGTCGTCGAGCTTGCCCTTGATCGCGAAGGTGATGCCGACGACACCTTCCCCCTGCCTGCCGACAAAGACGCGCCCCAGAACAGGCACGGCGCCGAGTGCCGAGTTCAGCCCATAGAGCGGCACATAGGTTCCGCCGAGATCGACTTTCCGCGCCCTGAAGTCGACCGTCCCGCGCAACGTGGCGCCAAGCTCCGGACCATTCACATAGGCATCGTTGAGCTGAAACTTTCCGCCGCCGGCGACGAAGGGCGCACGCAAACGCCGGAAGACGATCTTCCGTTGGACGTCCGGCTGGTTCTGTCCGAACGCGGCCGTCGAACTCGGATCGCTCATCACGTCTTCGACGACGCTGTCTCCGACGACGCTGAAGTTGAGAACCCGCAGCGTGCCGGATCGTTTGATCCCGCCCGCGTCGAGGTCGACCCGAAGCGAGGCGTTCCCCCCTTGCATGTTTCGATAGAAACCGATGAGGCGGAAGGCCGTGCCGGCGTCGCCTGCCTCGGCGGTCAGGATGCGGGCGCCATTGCTGTTCTGCATCTCAACGCTCATGGGCTTGCGGCCGTTCAGCAGGCCCTTGCCATTCAGCGCGACCAGCTTCCCCGCACGCTTGGTCATGGCGATGTCCACATCTGTCGCGGTGCTGTCATCATATCCCACCAAGCGGCCGATCTTCGCCGTCAACTCGATGTCGTCGGATTCGGCCTCTTTAGCGTTGCCGCTGGCGGTCAGCTGGTCGGCGGAAATCAAGGCTTGGAAGAAGTCCCGTGCGTCATAAGACGGGCCTTCGGCGTGAACCTGCATGACACCGTCGGCACGGCGGCTCGCCTCAATCGACAGAGTTGTGAGCGGCCCGACCGAGAACTGCGAGAACGTAAGAGTCCTGAGCTCGTTTTCGGCATCCAGCGCCACCTGCCCTGAGATCGCGAGGTTCTGTCCGGCGATCGCGAAGTTTTCCAGGTCTGTCGCACCGTCGCTCTTCCGGTTCACATCGAAGCTGATTCTCGCATTCTGTCCGGCGGGCTTCTTCCAGCCGACCGCGTCGAACGTAAGTTCGGCCTCGGTCAGGTCTCCGACGATCTTCATCTTGGAGGTATCGGGCTGCCCGGTTCCCTTTTTCAGCCCGCTGAAATAGAGGGTCACCGGCATCGAGCCTTTCACCAAGTCGTTGACCTTGAGCCCGAGCTTCTCGCGCGAGGCTGCATCCAGGATCGCAGTGACCGATATCGACGGCTGGTCGCTCTCGGGCGCATAGAAGAGCCGTTGCCAGCGAACCGAGGCTGGGACGTCCTTGATCATCACGTTCCCCGAAGCGCTGACCCCTTCGCTCGTAAGGCTGACGTCGACAACGCCGCCTTTGATCCCGAGATCGCCGACAAGCCCCGGCGTAATGGCGTTCTGGAGACGCGCCTTGCCCGAGATCTTGATGTCCTTGGGGTCCAGGTTTTCCACGAGCGGCACGTTGAATGTGAACTCGCCCGTCGCGGTGCCGCCCAGGAAGTCGGGCTTGAGGCCTACATCGGTGATGAAGCCGAAGGGCTGATAATCGAGCAGCGTCAGGACGGCGGGCGTCGGCGCCGCCGCGCGGAAGTTGACGATGCCCATGTTCGGATCTTCGCGCAGATCGGCAATGACGAATTGTCCGTCGCTCACGGCGATTTCCATCCCGTTGGCGACCGCGACCGTGCCGGCTGGAATGACGACCGAGAACTTCGCACCGGAGATAGTCATCGTTCCGGCGCCCGTGCGAACGGGCGGCAGTTCCGGGATATAGGCGATGCTCGTATCTGTGAACTTCAGCTCGACGGCGATCCCCTCGTCCGGGACGGGTTTCCCCTCCTTTATCGACTCGATCATTCCAGGCTCGAGTGCGATGTTGAAAGAGCCGCCGAGAACCTTGCCGCCGTCGACCTGTTCCAACACCCATTGGCGTGCCGGTCCTGCGAGGAACTTCGGCCAAAGCTGCTTGAGCATCTTCATCGGCATCGGGCTTATTTTGCCCGACAATTGAACCCCCGGCGTACCGAAGCGGTCCGTGATGGTTCCCCTCGCGACAATCTTGGCATCGCCCGCGCGAATGACGAAACTCGACAGCGTCAGGTTGCCGTCAGCGACCGACAGGTTCCCTTTCGCCCGCCACTGATCGACCTTGGTGGGGCCAAGGCCGAACTCCTCGACGCCCAAGACCGCCTCATCGGCTTTGATATCGAAGTTCCAGGACACAACCTTGTTGTTGTCATCGAAGACCGGAAGAAACTTGCCGCTGAACGTCGCATACGACTCCTTGCCCCATCTCAAGGTGGACGGGGCGAGCTCAATGATCCTCTCTCCTTCGATATAGCGAATGGTGAGATCGCCGCGATCGATCCGCACGGGCGTATCGGGATCCCATGGCGGCGTGATCTGACCCGGTGCCAAGCGGACCTTCGCCTCGCCGCCAATGAAGTCTCCGTTACGTGCAAGGTCGGCGACGGCCTCACCATCGACAGCCATGTCCAACGCGCGCAGCAGGCCGACGGTGGGAAAATTGCCCGCGATCCCCGACGGCACCAGGTTCTCGACCAAGATCTGAGTCTTGAGCCCTTTCGTGTTGGCCTTCTGAGCGGTGCGAAATTCGAGCTGCCAGTCGCCACGGCTTGACGCCACGTTGGCCTCTCCAACCAGCACGCTGCGGCGATCGAGGTGCTCGAGATTCATCGCAAGGTCCGGCACCTGCCACAGGGTCTCAGTACCGTCCTTGTACAGAACGACGATCGAATCCTTCAGGCCGAACCGCGTGAGGTAGGAGGTGTCGGAACGGCGAACACGCCGAAACACCTCGTTCACCGCATTTGTGAAGTTTAACCCTCGGACCCTCTTGGCGCCTGCACCTTTACCCAGGGCCTCCGCAGCGGCCGGCTGCTGGTCCGCAGGAATCGCGCCGCGGATGAGCTCCTCGGCCTCTTCGCCGGGCTTGGAGAAGGCCAGGGACAGGCCGCTCTCTTCATTGTAGGCCATCACCAGCCGCGAGCCGATGAAGTCGACGCTGCCGGGCGCGATCCTGCCGGACAGCAGCGCGGACCCACTTAGGCCGATCGCGGCAAGCGGTGCTTGGGCCACGACCTCCCCTGCCAGGTCGATAAGCCGTATGTCGCGCAGACGCAGGACAACGCCAGGACCGTCGCTGGCGCGCTGTAGCACCGCATCGTCAATCTGCACGGTCAAATCGGAAAGCTGGTCGTTGATCGCCGTCTCGATCGGCGCAACGAGACCCGGCAGCGAGATCGGCCCGCGCGACAAGCGTCCATAGCCCAGAACGATGACGATCAGTCCGATAACGAAAATGCCCGCGAAAATCTCGCGGCAGACATGAGCGCCCCGGGATGACAATCTTGCGAGCTGTATTTTGACCGGCGGCGGCACCTGCTTGACGAGTTGGCGCCCGCGAGCGGGCAGCGCGCGGACGGCCTTGCCCCCTTGGATGGTCAGCTTTGCCAAGGCCCCTGAGAGCGGTTCGTCCATTCAGTCACAGGCCCCAAAGGTCGGCCGAGCGCTCCAAGCCGCGTCCACTGCCAAAAGGACGCCATTCAACATGCATCGCCTCCGCAAGGTCGCGTCGTCTGCCAGGCGCAAGTCTCGCTGCCTAAGCCCGAACGATTCGTACCGGGACTTGTCCAAATTTCGATACCAGGAAATGCGTCCGGCACGCATTCCGCCCATTGCGTTCCGTTAAAACGTGCGCGAGTCAACACTAAGGTCTTGTTGCAATAAGATGTCTCAAAATCGGCTAAACCAAGGCGAATCAAGGCCTAAGCTGCCCCTGGACCGAGCGCGCGGGCGGGTAGACAACCCCCATGACAAGAATGGCAGGAAGGGATAATGTTGACGCAGCAACAGGGTGTTGCGCCTTAGCTGCCTGGGATGCCTCGGCAATTTGCTGGAAAATGAACGTCCTGGGTTATGCGGACCCTAGAGCCGGGTTGTATTTCGCACTGCGTCACGCGTTTTGAGGGGGAGTAACCAGCTATGTTCACGAAGAAACCTGAGCCAAGCGGCACGGTGGCCAAGCTGGGTGGCGAACGACCCAGCGGCGGCGCACCAGACACCAAATCTTCGCCGTTCACCGACCGGCCGTCGCCACAGCCCAAGCCCGCTGGCCCGGCCATGGGCAAGATGATCCCATCCATCATCGGCGAGGATCTCACGATCGAGGGGAACGTCTCTTCAAAGGGCGAGATTCAGGTCGACGGACAGATTCTTGGCGACGTCCAATGCGGTTCGCTGCTGCTGGGCGATAAGGCCCAGGTCAACGGCTCTGTCGTCGCCGAAGATGTCGTCATCCGCGGGAAGGTCATTGGGTCCATCCGCGGCCTGCGCGTGACCCTGCAATCGCAATCCCATGTCGAAGGCGATATCCATCACCAGAGCCTGGCGATAGAGCAAGGCGCCTATTTCGAAGGTAAGTCGCGCCGCTCGGACGACCCGTTGGCTTCCGAGACGTCGAGCACCAAACCCAGCAAACCTGGGCCAGGCAATCCGTTCTCGAGCAACGCCGCCGAGTAGCGCGTCCCGAAAACGCTGGCAGAGACTATGAAGCCGTGGCCGGGACAACACCGGCCGCGGCTTCGTACGTTACGCCTCAATGCCAACGCTATGCCCTGGTGGCGGAGCTACGCCTTGGTGCCGGGTTAAGACTTGGCGTCGGCGCTGATCCGCTCGGCGAGCGCCGATTCGATGAACGCGTCGATGTCGCCATCGAGAACCGCGGGCGGATTGGTGTTTTCGACACCGGTCCGCAGATCCTTCACCAGCTGATAGGGCTGCAGCACGTAAGAGCGGATCTGATGCCCCCAGCCGATCTCGGATTTGGACGCAGCTGACGCCAAAGCTTCTTCTTCCCGCCGCTTGAGTTCGGCCTCGTAGAGCCGCGCACGGAGCATGGACCACGCGGTCGCACGATTCTTGTGCTGCGACCGCTCGTTCTGACACTGCACCACGATGCCTGTCGGAACGTGGGTAATGCGTACCGCGCTATCGGTGGTGTTAACGTGCTGGCCGCCAGCGCCAGAAGCCCGATACGTATCGATCCGGACATCCTTGTCTTCGATCTCGATTTCGATCGCATCGTCAATCGCCGGATAGACCCAGACGGATGCAAAACTCGTATGGCGGCGCGCATTGGAATCGAACGGCGAGATGCGTACAAGGCGATGCACTCCGGATTCCGTCTTGAGCCAGCCATAGGCATTGAGCCCCTTGATCAGGATTGTCGCCGACTTGATCCCGGCTTCTTCACCGTGGCTTTCGCCTATCAGCTCAACCTTGTAGCCACGGCCTTCCGCCCAGCGCATATACATGCGCTCCAGCATCTGGGCCCAGTCCTGACTTTCGGTGCCGCCGGCTCCGGCATGAATCTCCGCATACGCATCATTGGCGTCTGCCTCGCCCGACAGCAGCGCCTCGACCTCACGGGTGTGTGCCTCCTGGCCCAGCTTGCGCAAAGACTCCTCGGCTTCGGCGACAATGCTGTCGTCGTTCTCCTCCTCGCCCAGGGCGACGAGCGTCACGTTATCGTCGAGTTCAGTCTGGATGCGATCGAACGCGCCGAGCGCGGCCTCAAGCTGCTGACGTTCCCGCATGAGCCCTTGGGCCCGCGCCGCGTCGTTCCAGAAATTGGGATCTTCGGCCTCGCGGTCGAGTTCGCTCAGACGGCTTCTTGCCTGTTCGGGGTCAAAGATGCCTCCGCAACAAAGACAGCGACTCTTTGATCTCGTTTACAAGCGCCTCGGTTTCGGCTCGCATCCTACCCTCGTTGTGAATTTTGCTCGTTGAACGAAACGAAACGCGCGGACGGCCTCCGCGCCTCGCGACCTTCTCATACTCATCGGATTTCTGCCGAAGCGCTGCGCCTGGCGGTCAGAAGCGCCCGAAAAATCCGGAGCGTTTCTTACGGCGGCGCTGTGGCCGCGGCGATGCAGCCCGCGGCGGGGTGGCGACTTGCCGCGGGGCTGCTGCAGGTGCCCCTGCCGCGGGATAGGCCGCTCCCTGCGCGCCTCCGCCCGGGGCCTCTCCCCGTGCTGCGGCAGCCGCCGCAGCGGAGACCTGCTCCGGCTTGAAAGCTTCCATGACTGTTCCGCCCTGCCCCTTTCGGGCCGGAAGGCCGGTCTTGTGATTCACGGGAACCATCACCGCCCCCTCTGGCGCACGGAACGGCTTCGGCGGCACGCCCTCCAAAGCCTCGGCAAAGAACTGCTTCACGATCGGCGCCGCAAGGCCACCTCCCGTCGCGCTTCGGCCCATGGGCTTTGGCTGGTCGTAGCCCACATAGGAGCCGACGACGAGATCGGGCGTGTAACCGATAAACCAGGCGTCCTTGTAATTGTTGGTCGTCCCGGTCTTGCCGCCGATAGGCCGCTTAAGCGAGACCAGACGGCGCGCCGTACCGGACTTCACGACGCCCTCCATAATACCGACCATCTGGTAAGCGGCGATCGGATCGACGATCTGCTCGTTTACCTCGACGAGTTCCGGCTCCGCCTGACCGGTCCATTCGCGCGACGCGCAACCATCGCAGTCGCGCTTGTCGTGTTTCCAGATCGTGCGCCCGTAGCGGTTCTGGATCCGGTCGATAAAGGTCGACTCTACCTTCCGGCCGCCATTCGCAATCGTCGAATAAGCCGTCACCATACGCAGAAGCGTGGTCTCACCCGCGCCGAGCGACATTGACAGCGCCGGCATCAGGTTGTCGTAAACCCCGAAGCGCTTCGAATATTCCGCGATGACCGGCATGCCGATATCCCGTGACAGACGCACCGTCATCAGGTTCCGCGACTTCTCGATGCCCCGGCGCAAGGTCGAGGGTCCGGCGCCGCCGCCCGAATAGTTCTTCGGACACCACGGCGGCATGCCACGGCCCTGGCTCACACAAATGCGTCCGTCGAGAATGACGCTGTTGGGCGCATACCCATTATCCAGTGCGGTTAAATAGATGAGCGGCTTGAACGACGAGCCCGGCTGCCGCAGGGCCTGTGTGGCGCGATCGAACTGGCTTTGGTGGAAGCTGAACCCACCGGCTATCGCGAGAACGCGGCCCGAGTGCGGATCCATGGCCACGAGGGCGCCACTGACCTTCGGAACTTGCTGAAGCGACCATTGCCCGGCGACGGTCTCGGGAGCCTCGGTCTCGCCGTCCTTCTTCGTCTTAGGCTTGAGCGGCGCCACGTAGATGACGTCACCCGGCTTCAGAGCGGACTTGACCGACTTTCTGGTCCACCGAACCTGGGACGACGGGATCACGCCGGTTTCGCGCTCTGCGACCAGCTGACCCTGCTTATCGCGTCCCGGACGAAGGCCGATCTTGGCTTGGTTGTTGCTGGTCTCAAGAACGACGGCGAGCTTCCAAGGTTCGATATCCTTCCAAACGGGAATATCGGCGAGCGTCTTGCCCCAGTCGCCTGTGATTTCGATCTTCTTCTCCGATCCACGCCAGCCAGCATGGGAACGGTCGTATTTCGTTAGCCCGTTCACGAGGGCTTCGCGCGCTATCGCCTGCATGCGCGGATCCAGCGATGTGCGAACGGAGAAACCACCGCCATAGAGCTTGTCTTCGCCGAAGCGGTCGAGAATTTCGCGGCGCACTTCCTCGGCAAAATACTCAGAGGCGTGAATGCGCGGCCCGAACCTCTTCGCGAGGACCGTGAGCGGCTTGGCCTTCGCAGCCTCGCCTTCTTCAGGCGAAGCATAGCCGTTCTCGACCATGCGATCGAGGACCCAATTCCGCCGTTCCAGAGCGCGCTTCTGATGCTTAATCGGATGGTATCGGCTGGGCGCCTTTGGCAGGACGGCAAGATAAGCCGCCTCTTCCAAGGTGAGTTCGTTGAGCGCCTTATCCCAGTAACGTTGGGCCGCAGCCGCGACACCATAGGCTCCACCACCGAGATAAATCTCATTTAGGTAAAGCTCGAGGATCTGGTCTTTTGTGAACGCGCGTTCGATACGGATGGCGAGGATCGCCTCCTTCAGCTTGCGTTCGATGTTCCGATCGCTTGTCAGGAGGAAGTTCTTCGCAACCTGCTGCGTGATCGTCGAAGCACCCTGCTTGCCGCCACCGCCACTCAGATTTTTGGCCACGGCTCGCACAATACCCTGCATGTCCAGACCACCGTGCTGGTAGAAGTTTTTGTCCTCGGCGGATAGGTACGCATCGATTACGCGCTTCGGCACTGCCGTGATCGGCACGTAGATGCGCCGCTGACGCGAATACTCGGCGATCAGGCGCCCGTCATTGGCATGGATGCGCGTCATGACCGGCGGCTCGTATCTGGCGAGCTTTTCGTAGTCCGGCAGCTCCTGAGAGACCTTCCACAGCACGAAGGCCACGGCACCGGCAACGGCGATGGATAGGATCATGCAAGCGGCGAAGACAAAGCCCAACAGCCGCAAGAAAAACCCGCCGCGCTTCTTCTTCCGCCCCTGTTTGGGGGGCTTGACTGGTGCCGTGATGTCCATGTGATCTCTGCTGTTTCATCCCCCCTACCCAATAGGCGGGATTCCTGACTTCAATCTAATCAACAATATGGCAACAAAACGCAGGAGTCGCGCGGAATCGGGGACGTCCTGGGACGCGGACCAGGCCGGAATCCGCAGGATCAGCCCACTAGAACGGTGCCCGGGCCATGCGTTGTTTGAAATAATTGTCCACCGCGGCGCTGATGGCGCCTGCCATGCGATCACGCCAGCTATCGGAGGTGAGCTGCTTCTCGTCCTCCTCGTTTGAGAGGAAACCCAGCTCCAGCAACACCGAGGGCACGTCCGGGGCCTTGAGAACCCGGAAGCCCGCCGAACGCAGCTGTTTCGTATGGAGCCGGCCCTTGGCGGCCAGCTCACCCACTATAGAGCGGGCCATCACCACCGAGCGGTTATTGGTCTCGCGCTGGGCCAGATCGATGAGGATGTTGGTCACCACCTCGTCGGAATCCTCTGGCAGCTCCACGCCGGCGATCGCGTCGGAGAAATTCTCCTTGGTAGCCAGGGCCCTCGCCTCTTCGTCGCTCGCTTCCTCGGAGAGCGTGAAGACGGTGGCGCCCCGCGCATCGTCGATTTCGGCCGGGAAATAGTCCGCGTGCAGCGATACGAAAAGCCCGGCGCTTTTCTTCTGGGCGAATTTCACCCGCTCCTTGAGCGGCAGGAAGGTGTCGTCGTCGCGGGTCATGAACACTTGATAGCGGCCCGAAGCCTCGAGCTTCTTGCGGAGCCGCCTGGCAAAGGCCAACACGACGTCCTTTTCCTGGATGCCGTTGGCGCTCTTGGCGCCGGGATCAACGCCGCCATGACCCGGATCGAGCACTACGACCGGTTTTGCGTCGTCAGGCGCCACCACGGGCTGGGGGCGCTCGACGGTCTCAGTCTGCGCGGCCTTCGTGCGCTGTTCCTTCAGCTTTGCGAGGAAGGTCTTTTCGTCGGTCGGCACAAGGTCGACGACCAGGCGCGCCGGTTGGTCGTCCCGCGCCCCGAGCACGAAGGACCGGTCGATTAGGAACGGTCCGCTCAGGTCGAGAACGATGCGCGACCTGCCCGGTGCGAACAGACCGTAGCGAAAGCCCGTGACCAGGCCGCGCGTCTCGTTGCCGATCCCTTTGGGCATCTGAAAGCTTACATCGGCGGCATCCACGATAACCCGGTAGGGATTGCCAAGCGCAAAGACGTTCACGTCCACCTTTTTGGACAAGTCGGCAATGAAGCGCGTGCGCTCGCGGTCTCCGGCCAGGCGCGCGTCCTGCGCAATGGCGCCGGAAGGTTCCGCCAATGCGGGTCGGGAACCTGCCAGGGACACGAGGGCAGCCGCCGAGAGCGCCAACAACAGCGCCAAAACCCGCCTTCCCAACTGTCGCATGATGCGCATTTCGTCCTACTTGACCGATTCAATCTCCGCCTTGAGCACCAAACGCGACGGGCGCCATTTCGTTCACGCTGACACGCGACGGGGACGCTATTGCGGCCCGTTGGTGCCCCAAATCGACCCTCGGCAGGGCCCAAATGTTAACCACGTCTGGTTAAGCGTCCGTTGTCCTTTAGAGCCAATCCAGCCCTCAGCACTTGCCAAATCTCCCGGCAACACACTAATAGAGGGTGACTCATTTCAGTGAGTCTCAAGCCCTTGGACGCCAAAAGGCGGGACGGGCAGAAACAATTTGGCGCGCCGAGCCTATGAGAATCTGGCTCTGACGCAGGAATGCGGCGGCATTTAAGGATAAGCGCCGCCTTAGTAAAAACAGGTCGCAGCGCTTCGCTCGCGGCCATTAGGAAATCGCGATGCACAGTCAGGGCGGACAGATAGGCTACCGGAATCATGGTGCTTTCTCTTTGCCTCTCGACACTCGGCGGCCGAGACAGGCCGCTCCCCGAGGGCCCTCAACTGGGGCCCTGACGGGGCGTCGCTTGGAAACATGGTCTACTGAAATTATGTCCGCGCGGCCCTCAGGCTCGCGCCCGGCGCTGCGGCTCATGCCGCTGATTGCCGAACGCCGCGCGGCGGAGAACAAGCAACATGGCAAACAAAATGCTTATCGATGCGGCGCATCCGGAGGAGACCCGGGTCGTCGTCAAAGGGAATCGTGTCGAGGAATTTGATTACGAATCCGCAAGTAAAAAACAGCTCCGTGGAAATATCTACCTCGCAAAAGTCACGCGGGTAGAACCTTCTCTACAGGCCGCTTTTGTCGATTACGGTGGTAATCGGCACGGCTTTTTGGCTTTTACTGAAATCCACCCCGATTATTATCAGATCCCGGTCGCGGATCGTCAGGCGCTTTTAGAAGAAGACGCCGCCGAGCAAAGTCGTGTCTCTGCCGAGGAAGCCGCGGAAGACGACGACGCTTCCAATGGAGGGCGCCGGCGCCGGCGCGGCCGTCGTGGCCGTGGGCGCAACGAACCCCGCAAAGAGGGTCAGAAGCCCGAGACGGCTCCGGAGGCCAACGCACCGCCGGTCGAAGCTATCCCGATCGCGACGTTCGAATTCGACGATGACGAAGAGATCGACACGACGCCGCGTGACGAAGACGGCGATCCCGATATCCAGCTCGAGGCGGCCGACCTGACGCATGAGGTGTCCGAACCCTTGGAGCCGGCCGTCGAGGCAGATGACGCCGAGAGCGGCGAGACGGAGGCTCAGAACGACAATGCCTCTGACGAATGCGACGTCGAGGCCCGGAGCCCGGATGCCCCGAGCGAGACGGACGACTCGAACGAAGACTCGGACGAGGACGACGAGGATTTGGACGACGACGAGGACTCCGATGACGACGACGATCGCGGTGGCCGGACGTCGGCGAAGGATCGCGTAGAGTCGGTCGGCTCGGAAGATGCGCTCGAGGAATTGCCCGAACGCGCACGCCGTAGACGCGGCCGTCCCTATAAGATCCAAGAGGTTATCCGGCGCCGCCAGATCATTCTGGTCCAAGTGGTGAAGGAAGAGCGCGGCAATAAGGGTGCTGCGTTGACGACCTATCTCTCACTCGCCGGCCGGTACACGGTGCTGATGCCGAACACCGCGCGCGGCGGCGGAATCTCCCGCAAGATCACGCAGCCGACGGACCGTAAGCGCCTGCGGGAGATCGCGGGCGAGCTTGAGGTACCCGAGGGCATGGGGCTGATCATCCGCACCGCCGGGGCGCAGCGCACCAAGACCGAGATCAAGCGCGACTACGACTATCTCCTGCGCCTGTGGGAGACGGTTCGCGACCTCACCTTGGGTTCGACGGCCCCTGCCCTCGTCTACGAGGAAGGCAGCCTGATCAAGCGCTCCATCCGCGATCTCTACAACAAGGACATCGACGAGGTCCTGGTCGCGGGCGACGACGCCTACCGGGAAGCCAAGGACTTCATGCGCATGCTCATGCCGAGCCATGCGAAGAACGTGAAGCCCTATAAGGAACCGGAGCCGATCTTCATCCGCTATCAGGTCGAGCGGCAACTGGCGGCGATGTTCTCACCGCAAGTGACGCTGAGGTCCGGCGGCTACATCGTGATCAATCAGACCGAGGCCTTGGTCTCCGTCGATGTGAACTCGGGCAAGGCGACGCGCGAGCACAGTATCGAAGACACCGCGCTCAAGACCAACATGGAAGCGGCCGAGGAGATGGCGCGTCAGCTCCGCTTGCGCGATCTGGCGGGTCTCATCGTGATCGACTTCATCGACATGGACGAGCGGCGCAATAACCGCCAGGTCGAGCGGCGCCTGAAGGATGCCTTGCACAACGACCGCGCACGCATTCAGGTCGGGCGTATCAGTGCATTCGGCCTTCTGGAAATGTCGCGGCAACGCCTGCGTACGGGTGTTCTGGAAGGTTCGACCAGCGCCTGCGCCATGTGCCAGGGCACCGGCATCGTACGCTCGGTGGAATCGGTTGCCCTCGACATCCTGCGCTCGATCGAGGACCGGCTGATTACCGATGGGATCATGCCGCTTCGTGCAACGACGGCCGTCGAGGTCGCGCTCTACATTCTCAATCAGAAGCGCGCGCATCTGAAAGACATCGAAGCCCGCTACGAGGTTCCGATCGCGGTCGGTGCGGACAAGGATCTGCACATCCCGCAATTCGTCATCGAGCGTTCGACGGATAGCGCACAGGCGTCTGGCGACAGCGCAGTGGTCCATATGGACTGGGCGCATCATCGCGAGGACGGTTCGCCGGCCGGCGAGTCCGATGCGGACGCAAGCAAGCGTCGGCCGCGCAGACGCCGGCGTGGACGCGGACGCGGCGACAGCGAGACCGACACCGAGCTTCAGACGACCGATGCGGCCTCCAGCGAGGGCGAGTCCGTTGCTGCCGATGCGGACAACGAGGCAACAGACGGTGATGGCGAGACGCAACAGCGCAAATCGCGCCGCAGAGGCCGCCGTGGCGGCCGCCGCGGCCGGGGACGCGGTCAGAGAAATGCCGGCGAGCTGACAGCCGAGCAGCAGGATGGGCAGAACGACGATGCCGTCGCGGACGCCGAGACCAGTCAGGCGGGTACGGAGCATGCAGAAGAACCTGCAGCGCCGACGGCAGACTTCGATGCCGGCCCCTCGGACGACGAGAGCCCAGAGGACGAGACGTCACGGCGCGAAGTCTCGGTCAGTGAATACGTTGCCGAAGAGACCTCAGACGAGCCGACCGTCGACGAGGAGACCGGAGACGATTCCACTCCGGTGGCAGACGTAGAATCTGATGAGGATGAGGCCGAGCCCGCGACCCACGGGACGGAGCCTGCGCTCAGCATCGCCTCGTCGCGCGAGGAACCGATCGCGCCCGCACCGAAGCCGGAAATTTGGATCGAAAGCGACGGCGCCAAAAAGTCCGCGCGCCAGCGCAAGGGCTGGTGGTCGCGGGGCTGACGCCTTTTCGGATTGTTCCGAGCGGCACATAATAGGACAACATGAGAGGCGCCCTTGGGCGCCTCTTTTGCGATGCCCCCCCTTTTGCGATGCCTTCGACGTCGCGCGTGTTGCTATCGCCTCTTCAGCCAGGCTGCGATGCGCGTTGCGGCTTCGCGCATCTCACGCTCCGCTCCCGCATAGCTCAGCCGCAAATAGGATCGGCCCCGCTCGGGGTCGAAATCGATACCGGGCGTGGCGGCAACGCCGATCTCGCGCAACATCGCTTGCGCGAAGGCCGCGCTGTCGTCCGTCAGATGGCTGATATCCGCGTAGAGATAGAACGCCCCGTCCGCCGGCAGAATGTTCGGAAAGCCCGCTTGCGGGAGTTCGTTTAAGAGCAGGGCGCGGTTCCGCGCATAACAGCTCTTGATCTCTTCGAGTTCGTCGATCCCGTCGAAGGCGCCGAGGGCGGCGACCTGAGAGACGGTTGGCGGGGCGATGTAAAGGTTCTGGGACAGCCGTTCGATGGTCCGCGTCAGGGCTTCCGGCACTATCAGCCAACCGACACGCCAGCCGGTCATGCTGAAATATTTCGAGAAGCTGTTCACCACGATGGCGGTGTCGGAATAGGCGAGCGCGGTTTCAGCCGCCACGTCATATTCGAGGCCGTGGTAGATTTCGTCGGAGATCAGCCAGAGCCCTTGCCGGGTACAGGCCTCGGCCAGCTCTTTCAAACGCGCGCCCGTCGCCATGGTCCCGGTGGGATTGTTGGGGCTCGCGAGCAGCAGACCCGCAGCGTCCGAGCCTGCCAGCGCGTCGACATCGGCTGGGGTCGGCATCCAACGCCCCTCCGCGGTCGTTTCAATCAGATGTGCCCGGAACCCCAGCGCCTTGAGAATCTGGCGGTAGCAGGGATAGCCGGGAGACGGCAGCCCGAAGCCATCGCCGTGATCGAGAATGGCGAGGAATGCCAGAACGAATCCGGCGGACGACCCCGCGGTCACGATCACGCGGTCCGGCCCCACGCGGACGCCGTAGCGCTGTTTGACATAGGCCGCGATCCGTTCCCGCAATTCGGGAAGACCGAGCGACAGCGTGTAGCCGAGGTTCTCTCCCGCCATGGCTTGCGCAACACGCTCGCGCGCGGCGCGCGGCGCAGGCGTCGCCGGCTGGCCCACTTCCATATGGATGATGTCTTCACCGTCGCTCTCCCGGCGGTTGGCCTCGCTCATCACGTCCATGACGATGAACGGATCGATCGATCGCGCTTGCGCGGGCTGCCTGGGCAACGGCGGGACCTCGGACGGGTTGCTCACGGGCGGTGCCCCTCGCACATTATTGATGGAAGCCGGTTGGCGGGCGTCACGTTGTCGCCGCAATCAGGCCTCAAGCAAAAATGAGTTTGGCAATGGCGGGGGCCATCAGCGGTGTGCCAACGTAGCGCCCTAGAGAGGCAAAAGAAAACAGCGTCTTTGCGCATCACAGCCGAGCCAATACGATCACGACCATCATGCCGTTTCTGGCCAAACTCACGGCTCTACCCTCCTCCCGCCGCAGACCCACCGTCTCGCGTGTGGCGGCCACGGTCGGGCTGATCGCAGGGCTGATCGTTCCAAGCATCGCCGAAGCCCGCGGGGTGATCCGCGACGCGGAGACCGAAGGCCTGATCCGCGATTATGCGGCGCCTATTTTCCGCAGCGCCGGACTCGGCTCTCAGAACATCAAGATCCACATCGTCAACGATAAGAACTTCAACGCCTTCGTCGTCGACGGGCACAACATGTTTTTCAATGCCGGGACATTGATGATCTCGAAGACACCGAACCAAGTGATCGGCGTCATTGCCCATGAGACCGGACATATTACGGGCGGTCACTTGGCCCGTTTGCGCTCCCAAGTGGCCCGGATGCAGTCCACGGCGCTGGCGCTTCAGCTTCTGGGTTTGGCCGCCATGGTCGGCGGCGGCCTGGCGGGCGTTCCCAATGCTGGCCAGATCGGCATGGGGGCGATGGCCGGTGGACAAGACGCGGCCATGCGAAGTTTCATGGCCTACCGGCAGACCGAGGAGTCCTCCGCCGACCAAGCCGCCATGACATTCCTGAACGCAACAGGCCAGTCGGGACGCGGCATGCTGCAGACCTTCGACGTGCTGGCCGACAAGCTGCGTGGCATTCAGGGGATCAATCCCTATTTGATGTCCCATCCGCTTCCGCAGACGCGTATTGCGCAGCTTCGGGCACTGGTGGAGTCCAGCCCCCATTACGACGTCGAGGATTCGCCGGAGCTGAAATACCGGCACAACCTCGTGCGCGCCAAGCTGTCAGGCTTTCTGGAGAAACCTGATGCCGCCCTGAACCGCTACCGCCAAGACGAAACACTGGCAGGCGACTACGCCCGGGCGATCGCGACCTATCGCAAGTCGGGCGTCGATGCGGCCATGCCGTATATCGACAAGCTCATCGCGGCCCAGCCGAATTGGCCGTATTTTTACGAGATCAAGGGACAGTTTCTGTTCGAAAGCGGCCGTGGCAAGGAGGCGATCGGCCCCTTGCGGCAAGCCGTTGCAATCGCCCCCCACGAAGCGTTGATCCAGATCATGCTCTCCCAAGCCATGCTCAGCACTGAGGACAATCGTTATCTCGACGAAGTGATCCGCAATCTGAGGAAAGCCTTGGTGCAGGAGCCGCAATCGGCTATGGGCTATCGCCAACTCGCCATGGCCTATGGCCGCAAGGGCGATCTGACGAAGTCCTCGGGAGCGCGGCGCAATTTTCTGTCACGCGCGTCGCTTGCCTCCGCGGAGGCCTATTTCTATGAAGGACGCTTACGCGAGGCCAAGATGATGGCCAAACGGGCGCAAAAAGGTCTATCGGGCGGAACCCCGCAATGGCTCCGCGCCCAAGACATTCTCGATTTTCAGATGCCGACACGTAAAAAATGATGCGTCCGACCCACGCAAACTCTCGGAGACCTCAGCATGACCTTTAAGACTGGCTTGGCCACCGCCCTCCTCGCCGCGGTCGTAGCCGCCATCGTGAGCGCCGCGACCGTCCTGTTCGTTGGGCGGGACGCCGCCGGCACTGCCGCACTTCCCGGCGACGCGCCGGACAAGAAGCAGGTCGAGGATATCGTCCACGACTATCTCACCAAGAATCCGGAAATCCTTGTCGCCATGACGACCGAACTCGACCGGCGCCAAAAGGAAGAACAGGACGTCCAGCAAACCAAAGCGATCAGCGACAATGCCGACGCTCTGTTCCGCTCGGACAAGTCCTATACGGCCGGCAACCCTGATGGCGACGTCACCGTGGTCGAGTTCTTCGACTACAATTGCGGCTATTGCCGCCGCGCCATGCCGGAGGTGGTGAAGCTCACCGACAACGACGACAAGGTGCGCGTGGTCTTCAAGGAGCTCCCGATCTTCGGCGGGGATTCGGAGGACGCGGCCAAGGGCGCCCTCGCGGCCATGCTGCAGGACAAATATTTCGAAATGCACCAGAAGCTGTTCACGGCGCCGGGCAAGGCGAACAAGGAGAAGGTTCTCCGCATCGCCAACGAAATCGGACTGGACGTGCCTAAGCTCGAGAAGGACATGGAGAGCCAGGAGGTTGCCGACGCCCTGGCGGAGGCCCATGAGCTGGCCCAGAGTCTTGGCCTGCAGGGCACCCCGCTCTATCTGATCGGGGACCGCACCATTCCGGGGGCGCCTGACGATCTTTACGACCAGCTGGTCGAGAACGTCGGGATCATACGGAAGGAAGGCTGCAAGGCGACCTGCTGACGGCCGATCCGAGGATCGATACCGGGCCCTGATCTGCGACGGCGCGTATCGGGGCCCTCTCGGCTTTTGCTCAGTTGCGAAAAAGCTGATAAACGGCGCTCTACCGCGATGTTCATTGCGAATTCTGCGCGCGCGCCCGTCCCATCCGCTGGCCGGCGCCGCCACCCCCCTGGATCGCCTACCGGGAATGCACCATGGCCAACCCGATCTATATCTTGAACGGCCCGAATCTGAACCTCCTTGGGACTCGCGAACCAGAAGTTTACGGCATCGAAACGCTGGCCGATCTGGAACAGCGCTGCGTGCGCAAAGCTCAAAGGTTGGGCCGTACCGTGGACTTCCGGCAGAGCAATACCGAGGGAGACCTGGTCGGCTGGATCCAGGAGGCCCGGACGAATGCGTCGGGGCTTATTGTGAACGCCGGCGCTTACACGCATACCTCGATCGCCATGCTCGACGCGCTCCTTGCGTGCGAAGTGCCTATCGTCGAGGTCCATCTATCGAATATCTTCACCCGTGAACCGTTCCGCCACCGCTCCTATGTTTCCCAGGCCGCGAAGGGGGTAATCTGCGGTTTAGGTGGCCTCGGCTACGAATTCGCGATCGAGGCGGTTGCCTCCGCGGTTTCCGACGCCTAGCGGGACGACGACAATGAAAGGACGCCAATGAGTAAAGACGGGGGAAGCCTCGATACGGATCTCATCCGGGAGCTCGCCACGCTTCTGGATGAAACCGGGTTGACGGAAATCGAGATCGAGCTTGAGGGACGCCGCTTCCGCGTGGCGCGAAGCGTCAACGTCACCGCCGCTCCCGTCGCCGCGGCGCCCGTAGTGGCGCCAGTCCAATCCGATTCGAAGCGGAGCGCCTCGTCGGAGGATGCCGGCGTGCATCCCGATGCGCTAACCTCACCCATGGTGGGGACGGCCTATCGCTCTCCGGAGCCCGGAGCGGCCATGTTCGTTGAAGTCGGCAGCACCGTGACCTCCGGTCAAACGCTTCTCATCATCGAAGCGATGAAGACGATGAATCATATCCCTTCACCCAAGTCCGGCAAAGTCACAGCGATCCTTGTCGAGGACGGTCAGCCGGTGGAGTACGGCGAACCCCTCATCGTGATCGAGTAGGAATAGTCAGACTCAATGTTCGACAAGATTCTGATCGCCAACCGGGGAGAAATCGCGCTTCGCATCGAGCGGGCCTGTAAGGAGCTCGGCATTTCCACCGTCGCGATCCATTCGACGGCGGATGCTCACGCGATGCATGTCCGTCTTGCAGACGAAAGCGTGTGCATCGGGCCGCCCCAGGCCAAAGACAGCTATCTCAACATCCCCGCAATCGTCGCGGCCAGCGAGATCACGGGCGCCGATGCGATCCACCCCGGCTATGGCTTCCTGGCCGAGAACGCGCGCTTCGCCGAAATTCTCGAGGAACACAGAATTGCGTTTATCGGCCCTACGGCCGAGCACGTGCGGCTAATGGGCGACAAGATCAAGGCCAAGGAGACTGCAAAGTCGCTTGGCATTCCGGTCGTGCCCGGCTCGGACGGATCCGTTACGGACTTTGAGTCGGCGAAAGTCATCGCCGAGGAAATCGGTTATCCCGTAATGGTGAAAGCGTCTGCCGGCGGAGGCGGGCGCGGCATGAAGCTGGCGCATTTCGATTACGAACTCGAAGCCGCGCTCAGCACGGCGCGCAACGAGGCCCGGGCCGCCTTCGGCGACGATACGGTCTATCTGGAGAAGTATCTCGCCACGCCACGCCATATCGAGGTGCAGGTCCTCGCCGACGGGAACGGAAACGCCGTTCACCTTGGCGAGCGCGATTGCTCCTTGCAGCGGCGCCACCAAAAGCTCTGGGAGGAGGCGCCCTCGCCCGCGCTCAACGAGAGCGAACGCGCGCGGATCGGCGAGATCGTAGCCAGTGCCATGCGCAAGCTGAGATATCGCGGCGTGGGCACGGTGGAATTTCTCTACGAGAACGGCGAATTCTACTTCATTGAAATGAACACACGGCTCCAAGTGGAGCACACGGTGACAGAAATGGTCACCGGACTCGACCTCGTGATCGAGCAAATCCGCGTTGCCTCGGGCGCCCCGCTGTCGATCCGCCAGGAAGACGTGCGCTTCTACGGGCACGCCATCGAGTGCCGCATCAACGCCGAGAACCCGCTTACCTTCCGTCCCTCTCCGGGCACGATCACTCACTTCCACCCGCCCGGCGGCCTGGGTGTCCGGGTCGATTCGGGCGCATATGCGGGCTACACCATCCCTCCGTATTATGACAGTCTGATCGGAAAGCTCATTGTGCACGCTCGGAACCGCAACGAATGTCTGATGCGGCTCAAACGCGCTTTGGGAGAATTCGTGGTCGATGGCATCGAGACAACTATTCCCCTGTTCTCGTCGCTCATTCAGGAGCCGGACATCGTCGACGGCCATTACGACATCCATTGGCTGGAAGACCATTTGGCGCCGAACGGCCAGCGCTAAGAGCCTGGCCTTGCCCGACCAGCGCTCGTTGGGGAACCTTGCACGATGAGTTCTCTCGACGACGTCATGATCGAGATCACGCCGCAGGTGCTGCTGAAGGCTTATACGTGCGGCATCTTCCCGATGGCGGAGAGCGCGGACAACAACGCGCTCTATTGGATCGAACCTGAGCGCCGCGGAATCCTACCTCTGAATGCGGTCCATATCCCCAAAAGCCTCGCGCGGACCATTCGCCGTGGCGGGTTCGAGGTCAAGATCGACAACGACTTCGATGCCGTGATCGAAGGCTGCGCGGAGCCGCGCGCGGGACGCCGCAGCACCTGGATCAACGGTCGTATTCGCAGCCTCTATAGGGAGCTGTTCGCCCTCGGACACTGCCACACCGTCGAAGTCTGGCAAGACGGCGGCCTGACCGGCGGCCTCTACGGCGTCCATATCGGCCGAGCCTTCTTCGGAGAAAGCATGTTCTCCAGAGCGCGCGATGCCAGCAAGATCGCCCTGGTCTATCTCATCGCGCGGTTGAAGCATGGTGGCTTCACCTTGCTGGACACGCAGTTCATCACCGACCACCTTGAGCGGTTCGGGGCCGTCGAAATCAGCCGTCAGGTGTTTCAGCAGCGCTTGGAAGATGCATTGAACTGCAGCCAAGGCAGTAGCGGCGCGGACGGACGGGCCGCTGCTGGGGGAGCCGCGGCGTCCGCTGCTGCCTCGGAAGGTTCGTTTTCTGCGCTTTCCGCCGACAAACCGCCGACCGACGTCTTGCAGTTGGTTAGCCTGGCGTCGAAGGCGGGATGCGCGACGGAGTGACTCCCGGGATACTCGGCCGAGCGCCTACGCGCAGATAGTTGGTTGCTGCCATTCACCCGCTAGCTTGCGCGTGTCAGCCTCAACGCTGCAGCCAGGGCAGTAGCGGCCTTGCGGGTGCGGGCCGGCCAGCCGGAGGCGGCGAAGCCGGGCGGGCGGGTACCGCCGCGGGCGGTGCTGCAGGTGCCGCCGCGGGCGGTGCTGCAGGTG
>Ga0209013_10001469_pt1 | contig 21769 bp, 15 predicted proteins | sample Cruoilmetagenom2_FD_187291 | JGI IMG/M metagenome (GOLD analysis project Ga0209013, IMG submission 187291) | Oil polluted marine microbial communities from Coal Oil Point, Santa Barbara, California, USA - Sample 2 (SPAdes) (version 2) | ecosystem: Environmental > Aquatic > Marine > Oil seeps ... | reverse complement strand
CTTTTTAAGCGTTTTAAGCTGTTTTTAAGTAATTAACAAATAGTTGATAAGTATGCTTTAATCATTCCGAAACCCTTGAAATTGATGTTGATATTTCGTATATTTGAGTGTAATATCAAATGATGCAAAAAGCATCATTTTTTTATGTAAATAATTCAAAAATTATAGAAGCAAAATATATGAGCGAAGATATCAATAAAAAACACGATTATTCAGCCGATAGTATTCAGGCATTAGAAGGTATGGAGCATGTACGTATGCGTCCATCTATGTATATAGGAGATGTAGGTGTTAGAGGATTGCACCATTTAGTTTACGAGGTTGTAGATAATTCAATTGATGAAGCAATGGCTGGACATTGTGATACAATTGATGTTATTATAAACGAAGACAATTCAATAACTACAATAGATAATGGTCGTGGTATCCCTGTTGGGTTGCACAAAAAAGAAGGCGTTTCTGCATTAGAAGTTGTAATGACTAAAATTGGAGCAGGTGGGAAGTTTGATAAAGATTCTTATAAAGTTTCTGGTGGACTTCATGGAGTAGGTGTGAGTGTAGTTAATGCCTTATCGAAGCACTTAAAAGCCACTGTGTATCGCGATGGCGAAGTATGGGAGCAAGAATATGAAAGAGGAGTACCAATGTATCCTGCCAAAGCAGTAGGAAAATCAGATAAAAATGGAACAACAATAACATTTAGTCCTGATACAACAATCTTTACACAAACTATAGAGTATAGTTATGACACCTTAGCAAGCCGTTTGCGTGAATTATCGTATTTAAATAAAAGGCTTACCATAACTATTACAGATAAGAGATATAAAAATGATAAAGATGAATTCGAAAATGACACATTTTATTCCGAAGAAGGTTTAAGCGAATTTATTAAATATTTAGATGCTACAAGAGAACCTTTAATGAAAGATGTTATCGCTTTTGAAGGGGAAAAAAATGGAGTTCCTGTTGAAGTTGCAATGATTTATAATACATCTTATGCCGAAAATTTACATTCGTATGTTAATAATATTAATACTCACGAAGGTGGAACACACCTGTCTGGATTTAGACGTGGATTAACACATACCTTAAAAAAGTATGCCGATAGTTCTGGAATGTTAGATAAATTAAAATTTGATATTGCCGGAGATGATTTTCGTGAAGGTTTAACAGCAATTATTTCAGTAAAAGTAGCTGAGCCACAGTTTGAAGGACAAACAAAAACAAAATTAGGAAATAGAGAAGTTTCAGCATCTGTAAGTCAAGCTGTTTCTGAGATGCTTACCGATTATTTAGAGGAACATCCTGATGATGCTAAAACTATTGTGCAAAAAGTTATTCTTGCTGCACAAGCACGACATGCTGCACAGAAAGCTCGTGAAATGGTTCAGCGTAAAACAGTAATGAGTATTGGTGGTTTGCCAGGAAAATTAAGTGATTGCTCCGAGCAAGATCCAGCAAAATGTGAAGTATTTCTTGTAGAAGGAGATTCAGCAGGAGGAACTGCAAAACAAGGACGTGATAGAGCATTTCAAGCTATTTTACCATTAAGAGGTAAAATTCTTAATGTTGAAAAAGCGATGGTACATAAGGTGTTTGAAAACGAAGAAATAAAAAATATTTTTACAGCACTTGGAGTAACTATTGGTACTGAAGAAGATAGCAAGGCCTTAAACCTTTCAAAATTACGTTACCATAAAGTTGTAATTATGTGTGATGCTGATATTGATGGTAGCCATATTGAAACCTTAATTCTAACATTCTTTTTTAGATATATGAAAGAACTCATAGAAAACGGGAATATTTATATCGCAACACCACCTTTATTTTTAGTTAAAAAAGGGGCTAAGAAACAATATGCTTGGAGTGATGAAGAGCGTATTCAACTCATGAAAGATTTTGGAGATGGCTGCAAAATACAACGATATAAAGGTCTTGGAGAAATGAATGCTGTCCAGCTTTGGGAAACTACCATGAATCCAGAGTTTAGAACATTGCGCAAAGTCATGGTAGATAATGGGACTGAAGCAGATAGAATTTTTTCTATGTTAATGGGAGATGATGTACCACCTCGTAGAGAATTTATTGAAAAAAATGCCATTTATGCAAATATTGACGCGTAGCTGATAAAAATCATAGAATTAGAAAGCGCAGGATTTTATCTTGTGCTTTCTTTATTAAAAGTATTTAATTATTAATTTTGAAGTCTTAAATCTTCACAACAAAAAAATAAAAAAATGAAAATAACAGTAGTAGGAGCAGGAGCTGTAGGAGCAAGTTGCGCAGAATATATTGCGATTAAAAATTTTGCTTCAGAAGTCGTTATATTGGACATTAAAGAAGGCTATGCTGAAGGTAAAGCAATGGATTTAATGCAATGTGCATCATTAAATGGATTTGATACTAAAATTACAGGGACAACTGGTGATTATTCTAAAACAGCAAGTAGTAATATTTGTATAATTACATCTGGTATTCCTCGTAAACCAGGAATGACTCGTGAAGAATTAATTGGTATAAATGCTGGAATTGTAAAAACTGTTTCTTCTAGTTTAATAGAGCATTCTCCAAATACAATTCTTATTGTTGTCAGTAATCCTATGGATACTATGACTTATTTAGTACATAAAACTACAGGACTTCCTAAAAACAGAATTATTGGAATGGGAGGTGCCTTAGATTCAGCTCGTTTTAAGTATAGATTAGCCGAAGCTTTAGGCGCACCTATTAGTGATGTAGATGGAATGGTTATTGGTGGACATAGCGATAAAGGAATGGTGCCATTAACAAGACATGCTACAAGAAATAGCATAAAAGTTACTGAGTTTTTATCGGATGAACGCCTTAGTCAAGTTAAAGAAGACACTAAAGTGGGAGGAGCAACGCTTACAAAACTTTTAGGTACTTCTGCTTGGTATGCTCCAGGTGCAGCTGTTAGCGGATTAGCTCAAGCTATTGCTTGCGATCAAAAGAAAATGTTCCCTTGTTCAACCTTACTAGAAGGAGAATATGGGTTAAACGATTTGTGTATTGGAGTTCCAGTAATTTTGGGTAAAAATGGAATAGAAAGTATTGTAAAAATAGAATTAAGTGATGCCGAAAAAGCACATTTAGTTGAAAGCTCTGAAGGTGTAAAGAAAACAAACGGTTTATTAGATTTATAACAGCGTTTTTCATTCTGATTGGAGTGAAGAATCTTACATATTAAAAAAGAGCAACTATATGTTGCTCTTTTTTAATATAAAACTATCAATTCTATTGTCATTTCTCTACGTAAATCATATATTTGCTCGTTTTAAAAATTAGAATAGAATAAATTAATATACAATGCAAAATAAAGGATTAGTAAAGTTGTTTGCCCTATTATTTGGTTTGGTAAGTATTTATCAATTATCATTTACATTTAAAGCAAATCAAATTGAAAGCACTGCAAAGGAGATTGCAAGAAGTAGAATTGCAGATACAGAGCCTGAATTCGATTCTAAAAGAAATTTAGAAGAAGTTAGATATTTAGATTCTTTATCTAACGAAGAAGTATTCGATATTGGCGTTGCCGATTACACTTATAAAGAAGTGAAAAACAAAGCCATGAATTTGGGTCTTGACCTTAAAGGTGGTATAAATGTAATTCTTCAAATATCTGTAAAGGATATCTTAATAGGTTTAGCAAACGATAGCAAAGATCCTATTTTTAGAAAAGCTTTAGATGATGCTGAAGAGCTTCAAACGGATAGTCAAAATACATATTTAGAAGATTTCTTTGTCGCTTTTGATGCAATAAAGGGAGATACAAAATTAGCTTCACCTGATATTTTTGCTAATAGAACTTTAAGTGAGGAGATTACTTTCAATTTAACAGATAACGAAGTAAAGCCAATATTAAAACGTAAAATTGATGAATCAATCGTATCTGCTTTCGAAGTATTGCGTAAGCGTATTGATAAGTTTGGAGTTACACAACCTAATATTCAACGTTTAGGAAGTTCTGGACGTATTTTAGTTGAATTACCAGGAGCTAAAGATATTGAACGTGTTAAAGGTTTATTACAAAGTACAGCACAACTAGAATTTTGGGATACTTATAAGGGAGAAGAGTTTTTGCCTTTTATAGTGCAAGCAAATGAAGTTTTAAAAGGTATTGTTGATGTTGATACCTCTAATAGTGAAGATGTAGAATCTCAAGATTCAGAAGAAGATAGTCAAATCGATGACCTTTTAGGAGAAACATCTACAGACTCAACAGCTGTAACAGTTGTAAATCCATTATTAGACTTAATTAGAGGTCAAGGTTATCAAGGTGGTCCTGTTATTGCAATTTTTGAAGCTAAAGACAAACAAATAGTCACCGATTATTTAAACACACCTGAGGTAAGAAGTTTATTAACTCCAGAGCAACGTTATGTAAAATTTGTTTGGGGAATTCAAGCTAAGGGAAGCGAAGTTTTAGAATTATATGCTTTAAAAGGGAATAGAGATAATAATCCAGAATTGAGTGGTGCAGTAATTACAGATGCACGTCAGTCTTATTCACCAAATGGTAAACCAACGGTAAGTATGCAGATGAATGGTAAAGGAGCCAAAATTTGGGAGACTATGACAGGGAGAGCATTTAATCAAGGTAGTCAAATAGCTATTCTTTTAGATGAAATTGTATATTCTGCTCCAGGTGTAACAACAGGAGCGATTTCTGGAGGAAATTCAGAAATTTCGGGAACATTTACTTTAAATGAAGCCATAGATTTAGCAAATGTTTTAAGAGCAGGTAAATTACCTGCATCTGCAGATATTGTTCAAGCAGATGAGGTTGGGCCATCATTAGGTAAAGAAGCAATAGATAGTGGAAGTAAATCATTCATGATTGCATTAGTTTTAGTGTTAATTTGGATGGTTTTTTATTATGGTAAGGCTGGAATCTTTTCAGATACTGCATTATTACTAAACATCTTATTAATTTTTGGGATACTATCTGGACTTGGAGCTGTATTAACACTTCCTGGAATTGCAGGTATTGTTCTTACTATTGGTATTGCTGTAGATGCAAACGTACTTATTTATGAACGAATTAGAGAAGAGCTTAATAAGGGTAAAGGTCAAAAAGAAGCGGTTGATGATGGATTTAGTAATGCGTTATCATCTATTTTAGACGCAAATATAACAACAGGTTTAACTGCATTAATATTATTTATTTTTGGTACTGGACCAATTAAAGGATTTGCAACAACATTATTAATAGGTATTGTTACATCGTTATTTACAGCAATATTTATTACTCGATTATTAATCGATTGGTATTTAAATAAAGGGAATAAATTAGATTTTTCTACGTCATTAACAAAAGGCTTATTTAGAAATATTAATATAGATTTCTTAAGAAAACGTAAGCTTGCTTATATAGTTTCTGCTCTTATTATTTTTGGCGGATTAGCATCATTATTTACAACAGGGTTAGATGAAGGTATTGATTTTGTTGGTGGTAGAACGTATCAAGTACGTTTTGCTCAAGAAGTAAATACTGAAGAAGTTAAAGATGCTGTACATGCTGTTTTTGAAAGCGCAGAAGTAAAAACTATTGGTAGTGCAAATCAATTAAAAATTTCTACCAAATATAAAGTTAACGAAAACTCTGCTGAGGCAGATGAAGAAGTACAAAGCAAATTATATGAATCATTAAAAACGTTTTTACCAGATGGTCTTACCTATGATGAGTTTGTTGATGGTTCAGGAGATAAAAAGATTGGTAAAATGTATTCGGGTAAAGTAAGTCCAACAATTGCCGATGATATTAAGAGGTCATCAGTTTGGGCAATCTTAGGGTCTTTAATTGTGGTTTTTCTTTATATTTTATTACGCTTTAAAAAATGGCAATTTTCACTTGGTGCAGTAGCAGCAGTATTTCATGATGTTTTAATTGTTTTAGGTGTATTCTCTATTACTTGGAATTATATGCCTTTTAGCATGGAAATTGATCAAGCCTTTATTGCAGCTATTTTAACAGTAATAGGATATTCATTAAATGATACTGTTGTAGTGTTTGATAGAATTAGAGAATTCTTGAATGAACACACAAGTTGGGATTTTGATCGTACTGTAAACGTTGCTTTAAACAGCACATTAAGTAGGACATTAAATACATCTTTAACAACTTTAGTAGTGTTATTGGCAATGTTTACTTTTGGGGCAGATTCTCTTAGAGGATTATTGTTTGCGTTAATTGTTGGTGTAATAGTGGGAACGTATTCTTCAGTATTCATAGCTACTCCAATTATGTATGATACTGGTAAAAAGTCTGATAAAAAGGAAGAGAAATAAAAGATTAATATTTTTATAAATAAACCTTTCTGCATACTTGTAGAGAGGTTTATTGCTTTATAAACTATGACTTATTCAGTTCTAAAATAAGTCATTCTATCACCAATTTTAAGTGACCATTTTTGAGTTAATCCAGCGTTAATTTCTAATACATATTGTGCAGAAACTCCTGAAGGTAAGGAGGTCTCGTCAAGAGGTTTTGCATTTTTTTGAATGCTAACGATATTCTTATTGTTATCTAAATAAATAATGTCTAAAGGAATATATGTATTCTTCATATAAAAATAACGTAAACTCATAGCTGGAAAAATAAAGAGCATAGCTCTATTACTTTTCATATAATGACGATGCATTAATCCTGTTTGAGTTTCGTAATCGTTATCGGCAATTTCAATATCAAATGTAGTTATGATTGAATCTGTTTTTGAATTAAATAAGGAGAGTTCACCTTCTTTTTTAAATTCAATTTTTATGGGCTTGATAGTTTTTTTATCTTCTTTACAAGATGAAATATTAAAAATAATCGAACCAATAATTAATAAAAAAATGATTCGTTTAACCATTTCGTATCAAGCCGATTTGGGTTTGTAAACAAACATATAGTATAAACCAATTAAAATAAAAGGAATACTTAATACTTGTCCAGTATTTAAGCTAAATATCCAATCTTCACGACCATCAACTTGTTCAATTTTAAATTGTTCAACAAATAATCTAACTGTCATTAAAAGAACTAAAAATAGCCCGAAAAGAAATCCTGTTTGTTGGCTTTTTTTCGTTTTCCAATATAAAAACCAAAGAATTAAAAATACAAATACATAACCAAAGGCTTCATATAATTGTCCAGGATGCCTAGCTACTGTATCATAATCTTTAAAAATTATTGCCCAAGGTAAAGACTCATCAGCAGGTTTCCCTACCATTTCAGAATTGAAAAAGTTTCCAATTCTAACAAATATTGCTCCTAATGCTACAGGAACTACAACACGATCCAAAATCCAAAGCACAGACTTTTTTAATACTTTTTTATTGTAAAAATACATAGAAATAATCATCCCAATCGCTGCACCATGACTTGCTAAACCTCTAAATCCTGTAAATGCAAAACCGCCTTTAAATTTAAAAGGAAGAAATATGCTAAAAAAATCTTCTTTAAAAAGTTCTGGCTGATAAAAAATAACATGACCTAATCGTGCTCCAATCATGATACCTAATACCGAGTATATAAAAAGTGAGTCTAATTTCTCGTTAGATTGGTTTTCATTTTTATAAATTTTCTTCATAATATACCAACCAGATATGAAGGCTATCATCCACATCATACTATAATAATGAATTTTAAAATCTCCAATAATATTAATACCATCAGATGCTGGATCCCAAACGATTTGTAAAAAGTGCATAATTTCAATTATTAGTTATGTAAATATATAGAATTGAAATGGAATAATTAATAAGAGAGTGTTATAGATACTTATTTTTTTTCATCCTTTTCAGGAACAGGATCGTAACCAGATTTTCCCCATGGATGACAACTAAATATTCTTTTTATTGCTAACATTCCACCACGTAATAAACCATGCTTTTGTAATGCTTCTACAGTATAATGAGAGCAAGTAGGTTGAAATCTACATGATGAAGGTGTTAGAGGAGATATTATAACTTGATACACCTTAACTAAAAAAACAAAAGGCGCAATGAGTATTTTTTTCATAATTAATTAGTCGAAAAAGAGGTACCATCTTTACCATCTTTTAACTGGATGCCAACAGCTAATAATTCGTCCCTTATTTTATCAGATAAAGCAAAGTCCTTATTTGCTCTAGCTTCTGCACGAAGTTTAATTAATACATCAACAGTATCTGATAGTTTGTCTGAACTTTCATTACCAGAACTAACATTTTGTAAGCCTAGTATATCAAAAACAAAAGTATTAATGGTAGTAGATAATGTATCTAAATCTTCTTTTGTAATAGATGCTTTATTATCTTTTATTTGATTAATGAATTTAACAGCGCTAAATAATTCTGCAATTAAAATAGGTGTGTTAAAATCGTCATTCATTGCTTTATAACAATTTTTTTCCCAGTTTTCTATATCAAAACTTGTAGTATTAGCAATAGGGAGTTTTTCTAAGTAATTAACAGCTTCCATGAGTTTATTAAATCCTTTTTCTGAAGCTAAAAGTGCATCGTTAGAAAAATCTAAAATACTTCTATAATGAGCTTGAAGCATAAAAAATCGAACTACACTTGCAGAAAATGGTTTACTTAAATGTTTACTATTTCCTGTGAAAAAATCATTTGGAAGAATATAATTCCCAGTAGATTTAGCCATTTTCTGACCATTAAGTGTCAGCATATTAGCATGCATCCAATAATTAACAGGGCTATGTCCATTGCTGGCTTCAGCTTGTGCTATTTCACATTCGTGATGTGGGAACTTTAAATCCATTCCGCCTCCATGTATATCAAACTGTTCGCCAAGGTATTTAGTACTCATCGCAGTACACTCTAAATGCCAACCTGGAAATCCATCACTCCAAGGAGAAGGCCAACGCATAATATGTTGAGGTTCGGCTTTTTTCCAAAGTGCAAAATCCTGAGGATTTTTTTTATCACTTTGTCCATCGAGAACTCGAGTATTGTGTATTAAATCTTCAATATTTCTACCACTTAATTTTCCATAATTATGGGTTTCGTTATATTTTAGAACATCAAAATAAACCGATCCATTAACTTGGTAAGCAAGACCTTTGTCTAAAATGGTTTTAATAATTTCAATTTGTTCAATAATATGCCCAGTTGCAGTAGGTTCTATACTTGGAGGGAGAAAGTTAAATGCATTTAAAGTGTTATGAAAATCTACCGTGTACATTTGTACAACTTCCATGGGTTCTATTTGTTCTAGTCTTGCTTTTTTAGCAATTCTATCTTCACCTTCGTCAGCATCATTCTCAAGATGTCCAGCATCAGTAATATTTCTAACATACCGTACTTTAAATCCAAGATGTTTAAAATATCTAAAAATCATATCAAAAGACATGAATGTTCTTACATTTCCTAAATGTACATTACTATAAACGGTTGGGCCACATACATACATGCCTATATAGCCTTCGTTTATAGGCTTAAAAATATCTTTTTCCCCTGTTAATGAATTATATATTTTTAATTCTTGATCTTGATAAAGCGGCATTATGGGTGTAGTTATTTTAGTTTTTTGGACAAAGAATTTATTGAAATTTGGTTTCTAATTTAATATAATCTAAAAACTCTCTTCTAGTTTCTTTTTCTTTAAATTTCCCTCCAAATTCACTAGTTACTGTACTGCTTTCTATATCTCTTATTCCTCTTGAATTTACACATAAATGTTTTGCATCAATAACACAGGCTACATCCTCAGTATTTAATACTTTTTTAAGCTCGTCAACAATTTGAATAGTTAAACGTTCTTGTACTTGTGGTCGTTTTGCAAAATAATCCACAATACGATTCATTTTCGATAAACCAACAACTGTTCCATTAGAGATATAAGCAACATGAGCTCTACCAACAATGGGTAATAAGTGATGCTCACATGTAGAATAAACTGTTATATTTTTTTCTACAAGCATTTCGCCATACTTATATTTATTTTCGAAAGTTGAAGATTTGGGTTTTTTGTCTGGATCTAAACCACCAAAAACCTCTTTTACAAACATTTTGGCTACTCTTAAAGGAGTCCCATTTAAGCTATCATCTTTTAAATCTAATCCAAGAGTTTCCATTATATGACGTACATCGTCTTTAATAATATCTATTTTCTCTTCTTTAGAAAGCTTAAAGGCATCACTTCGCAAAGGTGTCTCTTTTGAAGTGCCTATATGGTCATTCCCAAGAGATTCAAATTCTTCTATGTTGTTATTAATTTTCATTTAGTAAATAAATCAAGATTCAGTTTGCAAAGATAAGAAATTCACTTTTGTTAACTTTTGAATTAACAAACTATTAATTTATGGATACTATTAAATTGCTTAAATAATGATTTTAACGAATAAAAATGATAAATCGGTTAAAAATTCTTATTTTCCGAAGCTAAAATAATATTAAAAGTAATGAGAATTAGATTGTTACTAGCGATGAGTTTTCTTTTTTGCTGTATTGCTATAAATATAAATGCCCAATCCAAAACATATAAGCAGCCATTAACTGTTATTAACTACAATAAGAATGTAAATACACCTTTAACAAGTGAGGAATTAAATCAAATACAAGAGGTGTATGGAAATAAAGCTAATGAATATGTGCTAAGTAAACCTCAGCGTTTAAGAGATGTTAAAAATATTTTGAGAAATCGTGTTAAAGTAGTTGTTTTTACTAATCCTAAAAATCAAAAAGAGTGTAAGACTTTATCTCAAGTTTCCTTATTTAATATTTATAATAAAAGTTTGACTAGAGGTGTTTTTAATAAGCTAAATTTTAATCCACTTAAATATAATTTTGAATTTTATTCAAGAGGAACTTCCATGTATAGAGTAGATAATACAGATTATTTTATTATAATTAAATCTCAATATCAAAACTAAAAATATTGAATATGAAAAAGTTTTTTTTGGTTTTGTTTTTAATGAACACAATTGTGTTATTCTCACAAGATGTATTGATGCAGAATGGTACCATTTCACAATGTTCGGGGATATTTTACGATTCTGGAGGAGCCTCTGGAGATTATTCTAATGATGAAAACTTTGTAATAACAATTTGTCCAGATGTGCCAGGACAATTAACAGAGTTAGATTTTACAGCGTTTAATTTGCAATTAAATATTGAGACTTTAACTATTTATAATGGACCAGATACAGCATCTCCATCATTTGGGACGTTTTCCGGGAATTTAACAAATAGCCCAGGTTTAGTATCAGCAACAATTGATAATTTAAGTGGTTGTTTAACTATTGAATTTATTAGTGATTCTTCCATAACTGCAGCTGGGTGGGAAGCATCCATATCTTGTTTTGAGCCCTGTCAGGTAATAAATTCGCAAATTGATAGTGCAACACCAGCACCAAATGGAGATGGGTTTATAAGAGTGTGTCCTGATGATGAAATCACACTAACTGGGAGTGGAACATTTTCGGTAGATGGTACAGGTGCTACTTATGAATGGGATTTAGGAGATGGAAATAGAATATTGGGTCAAACAGCTACATTTTCATATCCAAACCCAGGAGTATACATAGTAAATTTAAATATTAATGACACTAATACAGATTCTGATCCTGATGGATGTACAAACAATAATCTAATTAACCAAGTTATACAAGTATCTAATGAACCTGATTTTACTGGAACTGAAGCAGCTAATGCTATAGTTTGTTTTGGAGAAACTACTACTATTGAAGGAGTTGTTAATGCTGTGGAATTTATAAATGACTGTACAACACCAGTAAGCAGTACAACTTTTTTGCCTGATGGTAGTGGTGTGAGATATGAAACTTCTGTAACAGTTGATTGCTATGAATCTAGCCAAACACTTGATGATATAAATCAATTAGTTAGCATTTGTTTAACAATGGAGCATTCTTATTTAGGTGATTTAGATATAGATATTATATCACCTAATGGTCAAATTGTAAGAATACATGATCAAGGAGGAGGATCGGCAAATTTGGGATTTCCTTGGGCAACAGCTGCAGTTGATGGAGGTAGTAATAATACAACACCTGGAGTTGGTAGTCAATATTGTTTTGTGCCAGGTAATGGTTTTCCGACTTTAGTCGGTGGAGTACAGCCTAATGGTTTATTTGTTAGTGGTGATGGGCCAGGAACTTATTCAGACAATTTTGTTCCAGCTGGCAATTTTAGTTCTGTAAGCCCTTTAACGGGGTTGTTAGGCACTCCATTAAATGGAGATTGGACTATAAGAGTTATAGATAATTTTGCCCAAGATAATGGCTATATTTTTGAATGGACTATTGATTTCGATCCTTCAATTTTACCACCAGATTTATCTTTCACACCAATAATTACATCTGAATCATGGGATGCAGATGCCACTATAACCAATACAACAGGGAATATAATAACAATTACGCCTCCAGCACCTGGAACATACTGTTATACATATAGAGTTACAAATGATTTTGGATGTGAATACACAAAAGAAGTTTGTATAGAATCAATACCAGAAATTATTAATAATAGTCCTAATAATTTATCTGTATGTGATACAGGAGCTGCAAATTATGAATTTGATTTATCAGTAAATACAAGTGTTGTTCTTGCATCAAGTTCAAACCCTGGAGATTTAGTAGTAACTTATCACGAAACTTTAGCTGATGCTGACAGTGGAGTAAATAATATTTCAAATCTAACAAATTATATAGGTGTTGATGGGCAAATAATATATGTGAGAATTGAATATCAAACTTCTGGTTGTTACGAATCTGAAACGTTTGAGTTGATTGTCGAAGATTTAGCAGTAGCAAATCAACCTCCAAATATTGAAGAATGTGATATTAATTCTAATGGAATAACACAATTCGATTTACAATCTCAATCAACTATTATTCTTGGCGCACAGTTGCCAACTGAGTTTGCTGTAACGTATCATTTAAGTCAACAAGATGCAGATGGTAATTTAAATGCATTGTCAAGCCCATACACCAATATTAGTAATCCTCAAACGATATTTGTACGTGTTGAAAATATTGCAAACACACTATGTTTTAGTACTACTACTTTTCAATTGTTAGTTTTAGATTTGCCATCAATTAATAATATTCCAGATTATCAAGTATGTGATGATGATATAGATGGTAGTGATACTAATGGTTTATCAATATTCGATTTAACAACTATTGATACTGTAGCAATTAATGGTCAAGCCAATATCGTAGTAAGTTATCATTTAACACAATTTGATGCTGATGTAAACTCTAATGCACTTGCAAGTCCATATACTAGTGTTAATAGTTTACAAGAGATATATGTACGACTTGAAAATACTATTACTAATTGTTTTAACACAACCTCTTTTAATTTGGTAGTATTTGAATTACCAGAAGTGCAACCCTTAGTAGAATTATTTCAATGTGATGATGATGCAGATGGATTTACAAATTTTAATTTAGAAGAAGCAAACGAATTAATTTCTACTAATCATCTAAATGAAGTCTTTTCATATCATACCACATTGATGGACGCAGAAAATGGATTAAATGAGATAGTAAATTCAACTGCATATTTAAACATAGATTCTTCATCAAACCCAGATGTTTTATATGTTAGAATTGAAAATTCTGATGGATGTATTAGGGTTTCTCAATTAAATTTAATTGTGTCTACAACTCAAATACCTATTGATTATCAATTGATTTTTGAAGTTTGTGATGATACTTTAGTGGATGGTGATGATAGAAATGGAATAGCAACATTTGATTTTAGTGATGCAAATATGCAAATTGCAGGTTTATTTCCTGTAGGACAGCCTATAATAATTACTTATTATGAAAATTTATCTGATGCTTTAGCCGAAACGAATGCTATTATAAACACAAATAATTATAGAAATGACATTTCTCCAAATGTTCAAAGTATTGTTGTTAGGATTGATAATGATATTGATAACTCTTGTTTAGGATTAGGAGAACATATTACATTAAGAGTAAATACTTTACCCATAATCAATTTAGAAGACGAGTATTTACTGTGTTTAAATACGAATGGTACAGAAACAGTGAATTTGCCAATAATAGACACAGGATTATCAGATTTTGAATATAGTTTTGAATGGAGTTTAAATAATACAGTTATAGCTGGCTCTACACAGTCAACTTATGCTCCAACAGAAGGAGGAACATATAGTGTTTTGGTAACTAATATTATTACAAGTTGTCAATATACAAATTCTACAATAGTAAATGAAAGTGCTCCTCCAATAGTAACTGCTGAATTAACGTCATTAGCTTTTTCTGATATTCATATAATAGAAGCTTCGGCTATTGGTAATGGAGTATATGTATACAGTATAGACAATGGACCTTGGCAAGAAAGTAATATTTTTGAAAATGTTTTACCAGGAGAGCATATTATTACCGCTAGTGATATTAATGGGTGTGGCATCAATTCTACTACAATTATTGTGATTGATTATCCATTATATTTCACACCAAACGGAGATGGTTTTCATGATACATGGAATATTATTGGTATATCAAATCAGGTTTCTGCCAAGATTTTCATTTACGATAGGTATGGAAAGTTATTAAAACAGTTAAGTCCAGCAAGTATAGGTTGGGATGGAAACTTCAATGGCAGTAGATTGCCAAACAGTGATTATTGGTTTACAGTAGAATTTATTGAACCTAAAGATGGCGAGTTAAAAGTATTTAAATCACATTTCACCTTAAAGCGATAAAATAGTATTGGTTTTTATAAATTTAAACTTAATGATACAGTAAAGTTTGAATTATCGATATCAATTTGAGCAGCATCTGTAAGACCAACATTATATAGTTGGGAATCTATAGTCCTGTTTGAATTTTCGTAAGCGATATCTACTTTAGTATTTCCAAAGTTGTAACCTAACCCTAAAGAAAATCCTTTTAAGTCACCATAAAAATTAGTGTTATTATAGGGGCTTTCTTCTAATTTATATCCAGCTCTAAAACTCGTTTTATTATGTCTATATTCTCCACCAACCTTATAAGTGTTAGCAGCTTTTAAACTATTACTGATTAAATTATTTTGAGCAGAAAAATATTGATCTGATTCAGGTTTAAATTTAGTATTTCCATAATCTTTCCTAGAATAATCAAAACTTATTATTGCTTGTTTATCAAGAACTAAAGCAATACTTCCAGTAATTTTAGCAGGAGTTTGTAATTTATAGTCTGGAAAAACATTAATTATTTGTGGGTTCAATGTTTCGGTAACATTTGAGCCTAAATCATCTCTAACAGTAGCTAAATATTGTGTAGTTTCTTCACTAATTGTTAACCAAGTAGGAGAGTCATAAGTAATTCCAACTCTTATAGCATCATTCAATTTTGCAATGCCACCAAGTTGAAATGAAAATCCTGTTCCAACAGTTGAAAGATTATTTTCAAAACCTACTTCACTTACTAAAGAGCCTATATTTGAATTTTCTTCAAATAAAAATGTTGACCTCTCATAATTTAAAAAATGAGAATTTAGATTTATACCTAGATACAGGTTGTCCTGATATTGCATCGACAAATTAGCACTCAGTTTACCATTATATCCAGAAGAAGCATAGAAATATTCTTGACTAAATGTACCAGGATTAATATTTGAAGTATATGCTGTATTAGCATCATCATCAACATCTGGTTCAAGAATATACGATTCAAAACCTAAAAATGCTTGTTGATTTGCAAAACCAAATGTAGCTCCTATCTCACCATAAGCATCAGTAATAGATTCGCCATCAAATGCTGAAATTTCATCTAATCTTAGTCCTTGGGCATTTGCTAAAAAATAACTATCTATGGATGTTGTATTTACACCATTAGCAAAAAAATCATCATCATAATTTTGGGTTTGCTCATAAGATATAGCTAAAACAAATTTTTTCCATGGAGAGTTTTCATTTGTATTGTTATAAACAAATGCTGCACCACCTTGATTCAATTCAAAATTTGAATTAGTAGAATTATTGGTACTCCCAAAGTATTCAGTTGTATTATCAATACCATAGTTTGTAATCGAAAACGAAGTATGACTATTATTAAAAATAGCAGAACCAGCAGGATTTAAACTCACTGCAGACATGTCTCCACCTAAAGCTCCAAATGCACCACTCATTGCTCTAAAACGTGCTGTGCCATGAATATCACCTGTAGAATATCTAACAGCATCTGTTATGTTTTGGGCATATATTGTAGACATAAAGATAACACCTACGAATAGAGATAATAACTTTTTCATACCAATTTTTTTATGATTCTATTTAAATATTGTTTCCTCGTCTTGATGAACCAGACTTACTTCGACTTGAAGACGATCTTGATGAACTACTAGAACTTCTTGTAGATGATCTAGATGGAGAGCTACTTCTAGTAGAACTTCGAGAAGGTGTGTAATTGTTATTTCGAGTAGAAGTTCTTCTTGGCGTATTACTTCTTGTTCGTGTTGAGGTTCTGTTAGGCGTATTACTTCTCGTATTTGGCCTTACTCTAGTATTAGAATTCGGTCGCGTTGTATTATTAATATTTCTTCTTGTTGTAGTTCTAGGTCTAGTTGTGGTTCTTGAATTAATATTAGAATTTGTTGTTCTTCGCGGTCTATATGTTGTTCTATTTCTTGAATTTGTTAAAACTCGATTGTTTAAGCGAGACGTGTTAGTATTTGAATATATCGAACCTCTTCTTCCAGTATTGTAAGCAATTCCTCTTCTGGTATAGTAGTTGTTATAATAATTTCCGTAATAACCATAACCATAATATCTGTAAGGATTGTACCAATTTGAATAACCGTAATAACCATATGGGTTATACCAATTTGAATAGTAAGAGCCATAATAAGGAGGACACCAATAATTATTGTAACCATAACCCCAATAATTGCCATAACCATAATTCCATGCTAAATATGGTCTATTCCACCAAAAATTATTATAATAGCCTGAGTTGTAAACATTAATACTAACCTCACTAGTATTTTGACCCCAACCAGCATAACTTTCTTGGTCGTCAACTAAAGTGTCATTCTCAACTTCATAATTACCTTCATATGAATCTATATCGGTAAATATTACGTCATCTTGTGCTAAATAATCTAACTCTTGAGATTTTTCTTGGAAATAATTAGAGTAATATGAAGAACCTTGTGATGGTGTTTCTGTTTGATATTCAACAGTTCTATTTGAGGAGCCATAGATACTATCGTCTTCATAGCCTGCATACTGATAAGAACCACACGAAGCTAAACTAAAAAGTAAACCTAAAGCACCTATCAGATGCATTTTAGATTTTTGGTTGTAATTTAATTGCATATCTCTATAAATTAATTGTTGAACATAACAAAAATAGTTAGTTTTGTCCAACTATTTAAGTATTTAACATAGTCACAATATTTGTGCCAAATTATAATATATGAGTAAAAATCTAACAAGTAGAGGTGAAGATTATTCAAAATGGTATAATGAGCTTGTTGTAAAAGCTGATTTAGCAGAGAATTCAGCAGTTAGAGGGTGCATGGTTATAAAACCATATGGCTATGCTATTTGGGAAAAAATGCAAGCTCAATTAGATAAAATGTTTAAAGAAACAGGACATCAAAATGCATATTTCCCTCTTTTTGTGCCAAAAAGTTTGTTTGAAGCTGAAGAAAAAAATGCGGAAGGTTTTGCAAAAGAATGCGCTATTGTTACACATTATCGATTACAGAATGATCCAGATAATGAAGGAAAATTAAGAGTAGATCCTGAAGCTAAGTTAGAAGAAGAATTAATTGTAAGACCTACTAGTGAAGCAATTATATGGAACACTTATAAAGGTTGGATTCAATCCTATAGAGATTTACCATTATTAATTAACCAATGGGCAAATGTTGTACGTTGGGAAATGCGAACGCGATTATTTTTACGTACAGCTGAATTTTTATGGCAAGAAGGTCATACAGCACATGCAACAAAAAAAGAAGCTTGGGAGGAAACTAAATTAATTAATAATGTGTACGCAACATTTGCAGAAGATTTTATGGCAATTCCTGTTATTCAGGGACTAAAAACCGAGAGCGAGCGTTTTGCTGGTGCAGAAGAGACGATGTGTATAGAAGCATTAATGCAAGATGGTAAAGCATTACAAGCAGGAACATCCCATTTTTTAGGACAGAATTTTGCTAAAGCATTTGATGTAAAATTTACAAATAAAGAAGGTAAACAGGATTATGTTTGGGCAACTTCATGGGGAGTTTCTACGCGTTTAATGGGAGCATTAATAATGACCCATAGTGACGATAAAGGTTTGGTTTTACCACCTAATTTAGCACCAAATCAAGTAGTAATTGTACCTATTTATAAAAATGAAGAACAGTTTGAAGCTATTTCAGAAGTGGCAAATAATCTTATGAAGGGTTTAAGATTAAAAGGAGTTTCGGTAAAATTTGATAATAGAACAACTTATAGACCAGGAGCTAAATTTGCACAACATGAATTACAAGGTGTTCCTTTGCGAATTGCCATTGGACCTAAAGATTTGGCACAAGGGACAGTAGAATTGGCTAGAAGAGATACACTCACAAAGGAAATAGTTGAGCTTGATAATCTTGTTGTTAAAGTAGCAGATGTTATGATTGAAATTCAAAAGGGGTTACATAAAAAAGCATTAGATTATAGAGACGCACATATTACTAAAGTAGATACTTTTGAAGCTTTTAAAGAGGTATTAGAAAACAAGGCAGGATTTATTTCAGCCCATTGGGATGGAACTGCAGAAACGGAAACAAAAATTAAAGAAATTACTAAAGCCACAATTCGCTGTATTCCATTAGATAATATAGACGAAGAAGGTAAATGTGTATATTCAGGGAAACCTTCAAAGCAAAGAGTTTTGTTTGCAAAAGCATATTAATTAATTTTTTTTCAAAAAATTCATTTAGAAGTTGCAACATTTAAAAATAGTTGTATTTTTGCATCCGCATTGGAAACTTTGTAAGGATTATTGAAATTATGGAGATTTAAAAGTTAAATCTCAAATTTTAACGGCCCGTTCGTCTATCGGCTAGGACGCCAGGTTTTCATCCTGGTAAGAGGGGTTCGATTCCCCTACGGGCTACAACGTTTAAAAACAAAAGAAAATGGCAAATCATAAGTCAGCATTAAAAAGAATTAGAAGTAACGAAACGAAACGTTTAAGAAATAAGTATCAGCATAAAACTACTCGTAATGCTATTAAAAAATTACGTGAGTTAACCAAAAAGAAAGATGCTGAAAAATTATTTCCTTCAGTAGTATCTATGATAGATAAGTTAGCTAAAAACAATATTATTCATGATAATAAAGCAGCAAACTTAAAATCTGGTTTAACAAAACATATAGCTTCTTTATAATTTAAAGAAGTATAGTTTATAAATATTCGAGAGCCTTTCAGTTTTGAAAGGCTTTTTTGTGTTTTAAATTTAGAGTTATTCAAAAAAAAATCCTCATATTAATAATATGAGGATTCTATATGATAAATAAAGAGTGAATTTAACTATTCATAGAAATTAAAAATTCTTCATTATTTCTAGTTTGCTTAAAGCGATCATTAATAAATTCCATAGCTTCCACAGGATTCATGTCTGCAAGATATTTACGCATTACCCACATTCTTTGGATCGTATTTTCATCTAATAATAGATCATCTCTACGAGTACTTGATGATGTTAAGTCTATGGCTGGGAATATTCTACGATTAGATATTTTTCTATCTAATTGTAATTCCATATTACCTGTTCCTTTAAATTCCTCAAAAATTACTTCGTCCATTTTTGAACCTGTTTCGGTAAGTGCTGTTGCAATAATTGTAAGAGACCCTCCATTTTCAATTTTACGTGCAGCACCAAAAAAGCGTTTTGGTTTATGTAATGCATTGGCATCAACACCACCACTTAATATTTTTCCGGATGCAGGTTGAACAGTATTGTAAGCTCTTGCTAAACGTGTAATAGAATCTAATAATATTACAACATCGTAACCACACTCAACCAAACGTTTTCCTTTTTCTAATACAATATTTGCAATTTTTACATGTTCGTGAGCTTCTTTATCAAATGTAGATGCGATAACTTCACCACGAACATTACGTTGCATATCTGTTACTTCTTCTGGGCGTTCATCAATTAATAATATCATTTGATAAACTTCAGGATGATTAGCTGCAATTGCATTTGCAACATCTTTAAGTAACATGGTTTTACCTGTTTTTGGTTGTGATACAATCATACCACGTTGCCCTTTTCCTATAGGTGAGAAAAGATCTATAATTCTTGTCGAAATTGTACTTTGACGTTCTGCAAGATTAAATTTTTCTTGAGGAAAAAGGGGTGTAAGATGCTCAAAAGCAACACGATCTCTTACAACTTGAGGATCTAAACCATTAATCTTTATAACCTTAATTAGGGGAAAATATTTTTCACCTTCTTTAGGAGGCCTAACATTACCAAGAACTGTGTCCCCTTTTTTTAGTCCAAACAATCTAATTTGAGATTGAGAAACATAAATATCATCAGGTGAGGATAAATAGTTGTAATCCGAAGATCGTAAAAAGCCATACCCATCCTGCATGATATCTAAAACACCTTCACTTTCAATTATGGCATCAAATTCAAAATCTGGTTCTCGATAGCGATTTCTACTATCTTTATTGCCATTACTGTTTTGATTTCGATTGTCTTTATTTCGGTTATCTTTATTTTGTTGGTTGCTCTTATTTTGATTTCCTTGAGGATTTTTATTCTCTTTTTGAGCTGGACGGTTTTGATTATCTTTTCTTGGTCTAGGTTGATTGGCTTTTTGGTTAGCTTCAGCCTTTGGGAGATTTTGACTCTCTTTTTGAGTATCCTTTTTTGCTATATCGTCTTTGGGTTTTTCGACAGTAGTAGAGCTTTTAACTTCTTGTTTTGGATTTTCTTTAAAATCCATTGATCGTTGTGTGTTACCTTCTCTAGGTTTTTGTACACGCTCTCTTTTTGGTCTTTGTGGCTTTCTTTCTACCTTATTAACACTAGGTGTTGTAGGATTTGCAGCTTGGTGATCTAATATTTGATATACTAAATCTAATTTTTTTAATGAGCGGTACTTTGAAATGTTAAGCTCTTTTGCTATTACTTGTAACTCGGATAGCTTTTTTTCTTTTAATTGTGAAATTTCAAACATTCTTGAATTGAATAATTAGTTTAATTACAACATATAATTTTTCAGTGTCTTCTTGAAGGAATACTAGGGAAAAATTGAATTATATTTTTGAAGATTATAATGTACAACATTAGGGTGTTATACACTTGTACTGCAATAATACAACTTTATTTTTAATTAATTATATATGTAATAAAAAAGAAACTATTATTTTTGCACTTCAATCAATAAAAATGATTCAAAGAATACAAACTATTTACTTAATTCTTTCTGCTGGAATTTCTGGTGGATTGATTTTTGTATTTAATTTATGGACTACAATAAATGAGACTGAATTTTATGCAAAAGAAGAATTGTTGTATTTAGGATTGTTCTTAGGATCTGCTTTGTTATCATTGATTGCAATTTTTATGTTTAAAAATAGGCAGACACAGTTTGTATTGGGTCGTCTTAACATCATATTAAACTTTATTTTACTAGGATTATTTGTGTATCGATCACTAAGCTTATCTGGAGAAACATCTGATGTTTCTGAGAAAGGTATTGGGATGCTTCTACCTATTTTTTCTATCGTATTTTTGGTTTTAGCCAATAAAGCCATAAAAAAGGATGAAGATCT
>Ga0209013_10001468_pt1 | contig 21777 bp, 19 predicted proteins | sample Cruoilmetagenom2_FD_187291 | JGI IMG/M metagenome (GOLD analysis project Ga0209013, IMG submission 187291) | Oil polluted marine microbial communities from Coal Oil Point, Santa Barbara, California, USA - Sample 2 (SPAdes) (version 2) | ecosystem: Environmental > Aquatic > Marine > Oil seeps ... | reverse complement strand
AGTTTTTTTTAAGAACTCTATTTTCCAAAGAAAGTTCTGCTACCAGTTCTTTCAATGAACTATTCTCAACTTTTAGTCCCTTTACCTCTGAAGTATTAGCCTCACGCATGGTATCTCCCTGTAGTCGCTTTTTACCTGCTTCCATAAAGTCTTTGGTCCATTTATAGTATAAGGTTTGAGCAATTCCTTCCTTTCTACATAATTCTGCAATAGTGGTTTCTCCACGCATTCCTTCAATAATGATTCTGATTTTTTCTTCTGAACTGTAGGATCTTCTTGTTTTACGTTTTAGTTCGCTGATTAAGGAACCAGCACTTTTCTTTTTACTCATGTCTGTAACTTTTAAAGGTTGATAAATATATTAAATCTATCTCTTAAGATTACCTCTTATAAAGTTCACTTTTTGCTGACGTTAAACATGTTGAACATGATCTGTTGTCATTGAATCATAGAAATGCTCTATTTATAGATTCAGATACTAGATTTAAGAATGCAGATAAAAAGGGTAAGATACCACCTATTTTACAGGATTATTTTGATAAAATTGTTGAATTGGATCCCATTATTATAAAAAAGGGAAATAGGGAAGTTAGAAAGTTTTGGGTTTATTATTGTATTAATTATAAATACCCTGTTGATTAAATATTTTTACTGATGCAGTCTTCCCCATTTTAGTATATTAATTGAAAAAATAAATAATTTATACTCCCATGTTGAAACTTTATCATAATTAAAGTAATTTGATTTCAGTTAAGATGATTAGCGCTTATTAGAGACTTGATTTTTTTAAAACAGTAATTCATACTTATTAGGATCTTTTTTGAAAGTATAACCGACGGTCCATTCTACATAATCAGCATGAAATTCTGTAACTTTTAATCCAACGCCCAACATTACCTTCTTTTGTTTCCCTATCAAATATCTAAGCGCAATTCTTTCGTATTGAAGTACTTCCGTATTTTCTTCATTTTTATTCAAATGGATTCCAAAATTAACAGGCAGGTATAATCTCTCCGATATATGCCATTCAAAAAGAGTAGTTAAACCATAACTAAATTGTTTGTTGAAATTAGATTTATCCTCGGTCACACGATCTAATGATCCTCCGGTATAGAAAAGTTCAAAACCTAAGCCATAACTGAATTTATAATTAAACTGCCTTATAATATTTATACTCAAGGTTGTTTTTAAATAGCGAGCTTCACCATATTCAAAATTTTTAACCCCTGCAGCTCCAAAAACGCTAAGCATATTAAACGGTATGAACTCGGGTAGTTTATCCCTGGGAGGATATGTGTAATCTTCTCCAAAATTATATTCTGCGGTCACTACTAATGGAACTAAATTAATACCACTGTTGGGTAATTGGATCTTCCCATTTGAAAAATGTCTGTAACCAAAACCTAGTCCGGCAACCCAATGATCGGTTACATTATACCTCCCCTCTAAATTAACAGATACATAAACATTTCTGTTTGTCCCTATCAATTCATTAGTTGGGTTGTCTTCCGGATCAAAAGAATTAAAATTGAAAGCTATTCCGGCTCCAATACTATAGATCCAATTCAATCTCTTTTTTTGTTTACCAATTGGAATTTCAATGAATCCATATAAAGCATTAGGCTCCCCAAAAACATTATTGTCAAAAGAAGCTGAATAAAAGGCAAAACCAAATTTTGGAGAATTATAAAGAGTAGTGTATACATTGGCCTCTCTTTTTTGCCAGGCAAACCTAAGATCTAAAGCATAGTATTTTTTTATTCCTTTTTCTTTTACCCTTGGAACCAAACCACCGTATTCATATCTTATTTGTGCAAAGTAATTTTGTTTTTTATCGGTTTTTCCTTCTTCAGATGTTTTAGTAGTTAAAAAATGGTTTTCTTTTTGAATTTGAGCATTAGAATTGATAGCGATCATCATCAACACCAAAATAATAATATTTGTTTTCATCGAAAACTATTTTTCATAAACACTTTTGTCAAAGATTAAAATATTTACTTATAAATCTCATTTAAAATTTTGGCCAATCGTATTCCTGCTTTTTGTAATTGTGATCGTACAGTTCCAAAATGATCATAAGAATATTTATAGCTCAAATTATCATCCATTTTAGCCGATTGGTATACTTGTATAGCTAATTTTTGAGATTCATAGGTCCAGTCTATAACAGTGCCGTATTGATAAGAATTAATTTGCTCTTTGCTTAATTCTTTAGTATTTGATGCAAGCTCTGTATAACTCATATTCCAGGATTCTATCATTTCTGAATCCCATACTCTATGTAAATTTGATTTTTTGTAATGCCATTTTACTTTGATATCGTTTCCACCTTTATCTTCTCCTCTTCCAACGTGTAAAGGCTGGTGAAGATCACCTATTAAATGGACTAAGAACTTTAAATAAAAGGTTTTGTCTTCCTGACTTGCCTTAGGGTTTTTCAAAATATCAATACAATAGTTGATACCTGTAACAATATCTCCTTTAGGGTTTTTATCTGAATCTTGGTATTTAGTATCGAACGGAAAATTAACATAATGCCAGGTATATAACTTATCATAGCGGCTATCTGATTTGATCTCGTCACCAAAAGTGGAAACAAAGGCCAGGCTTTCGCCCTGTAATAATTTATCGATCTGCTTTTTAGCTTTTTTACTTAAATGGTTATCTGCAATTACTCCAATGGTTCTATGACCTGTAACTCCCCAATCAGGACTTATAAATGCGTTTAATTGAAAAGAGATAAGAATAACTAAAAGTGTGGAAAATATTTGTTTCAGCATGATGTTTGATTTAACTGAACAAATGTATAAAAAAAGAGGGTCTATTGCATAAAATAAACCTTCTTTTTAAGGTAGGAATAGTTACAAATAAAATAAGTCAGGGCTTCACTCCAAGTGAGGCCCTGACTAACTCACCGGGTAACTCTAAGTCACCCGGTAAGTAAAAGAAGCATCAACAGTTCTATTGCGATTTTACTTCGTTCTTATACTTGCGTAATTAATAAACAAGAAAAAAAAAGTGGTGCTCTTTTTAGAGAATCAATCAAAGCAGAGTGTATCAACTGTTTTAGGGGTATGAAACCAAGTTTTATCCAATCAAATATGCTGATAAATAATTTGGTAAATAAAAAACAGTACCCACAAATTTGTTTAATTATATCCATCAAAATCCTGTGAAATCAAACTTAATTAAAAATGCAGAGGATTGGAAATTTTCATCTGCAAAGGATTATGAAGGGCTAAGACATGGAAAATTGATTAATAAAGAAATTGCTAAAGAATATGTTGATTTCTGAGAATAAGAAAAGTCAGAGCTTCAATAGGAGTGAAGCCCTGACTAGGATTAGTTTGGCTATTATTATTTTTTGGATTGGTACAGATTTTACAATAAAAAACATCACAAATCAACAATCGTTGATCTATTGTTCGATATTTTTTTAGTTATATTCATAGGATGACAATACTCATTGCAGATATTAGTCATCCTATGAATTTAATTAATGCTCATTCATTCTAAAATCAGAATAAGCACTCATTCCGTGTTCGTGTAGATCCAGACCTTCAATTTCTTCAATTTCTGAAACCCTTATTCCAATGGTTTTCTTTAATGTAAATAAAATTGTAAACGATGTAAGAATACAAAATACCCCAACGGCTAAAACTCCTATGAATTGACTGCCGAGTTGACCCCAACCCGCTTTATCACCGAATATACCAACGGCTAGTGTACCCCAGATACCGCAAACCAAATGAACCGCAATTGCACCTACAGGATCGTCTAACTTTAATTTATCCAAAGTAATGACAGCAAGTGTTATTAGAATTCCTGCGATCAAACCGATCCATATAGCGTCTGTAACACTCATAAGATCCGCACCAGCGGTGATTCCAACTAAACCTGCCAAAATACCGTTTAAGACCATAGTGATATCATAGGATTTAAATAAAGTATAAGAAGTAAAGAAAGCACTAATAGCTCCGGCTGCTGCTGCAAGGCAAGTTGTTACCAACACCAAAGAAACAGTACCTGCATCAGCACTAAGAACTGAACCGCCATTAAAACCAAACCATCCAAACCACAATAAAAATACACCGATAAATGCTAATGGAATATTGTGACCCTCAATGGCTTTTGCACTTCCGTTGTATTTACCAATTCTGGGGCCCAATAGCATAACGGCAATTAAGGCAGCCCAACCACCAACAGAGTGTACAAGCGTTGAACCGGCAAAATCGTAAAAGCCCAGTTCATCTAAGAATCCACCTCCCCATTTCCACATTCCTGTTATCGGATAAACCAATCCTACATAGATAACAGAAAATATTAGAAAAGCATTTAATTTAATTCGTTCAGCTACTGCTCCGGAAACTATTGTTGCTGCTGTTGCCGCAAACATGGCCTGGAATAAAAAATCGGTCCAATAAGTATATCCTTCACTGTATTCTGGGCTTAAACCATTAGCAGGTAATTCCAACCCGAATCCGGCAAAACCGAAAACCCCACCTGAAAATTCGGCACCGGGATACATAAGATTAAATCCGATTAATGTATATGTCAGGAGACCTAAGGATACGATCATAACATTTTTAAAAAGAATATTGATCGTGTTCTTTGATCTTGTTAAACCTGATTCTAAAGTTCCGAATCCAAGATGCATGATAAATACCAAGAAAATCGATATCATCATCCACACATTATTAATTGTAAACATTTCCATAATTATTTTGATTTTTTTAGTTTATTTTAAAGTTTCTCCACCATTTTCACCTGTTCTGATTCTGTATGCATCAATGATATCAGAAACAAATATTTTTCCATCGCCTAAATCGCCGGTTTTAGCTACTTTCATAATTGCATCAATGGTTGGTTGTACGAAATCGTCATTCACCACAATGGATAAAAAACGGCGCTGTATATCACTGGTGCTAAATGCTACACCGCGATAAACATGGCCCTGCTTTTCATGGCCTATACCGGTTACGTCCCAGTAGGTAAAAAAGTTTACTCCATTTTCGTGTAGTGCTTTTTTTACTTCAGAATATTTTGATTTTCTGATAATTGCTTCGATTTTTTTCATAATTATTTATTGAGATTTAAAGATTATAGTGTAAATCCGAATACCATAAATACATTTCCTTCTGCAGGATTCATGATAAATGATGCGTCAATAGGTAAACTAAATTTATCGGTTATTGTAATTGATTTTGAAGCTGTTAATCCAATATTGATGAAGCCTGCTTCATCATTTCCGTAATACCCTCCTTTATTGCCAATTACTACACCGGCAAATATGCTTAGGTCAACATAGTCAGAAATATTAGTACCATAACTGGCTTCGATATAGGTTGAAAATGACTGGTCATCTTCAACATCTTTATCTGCACCTGCAATATTTGTGGCAATACTAATTCCAATTGGAAATCCATCCGTGCCATTAAAGGATGCCATAAATTCAAGTACATGACCAGAATTTTCATCCAGATCAAAGAAATTACCATTTCTTACAGAGTAATCAGGGAAAAAGTAATCTGTTAATAATAAAGTGAATACTTTATTTGGCGTAGTATAGCTTAAGTACAGATCTACTTCCTGAGTCGCTTGTTCTCCGAAAGAAAAGGCACCCCAGGTACCCAAAACGAACCCTTTAGCAAAAGTATATTCAATAAATGGTTGTATGCTTGGTGTATTTCCTCCAAGATTAATTCCTCTCCAAATGTATCTTGATTTAAAATCAGAACCCAGATCCAAATTTGATTTGAAGGTTCCTGTTGCATCGGATTGAGAAAAACCAAAAACGGAAAAGAAGATAAAAAAAGTTAAAATAATATGTTTAAAATAACCCATTATGATTTTTCTGAGTTTTGTTTTGTTTTCATTGTGTAAAAGTTAGTATTAATTAAATTTTATAAATAATTATGACATAATAAATAAATGATTAATTGAGGTAAAAGTATATTTAATTTTATAACCCCCCAAAAAAATAGGGTAAAAAGAAGTATAAATATTAATATAATATTTTATACCCTATAAAAAAGAGGGTATAATAATAAAAAAGTAATAAATTATGAAAATCAAAAAAGAGAAATGGATATTTTCAACAGAATTTGTTTATATAAAATTAAAATGATATATTTGTAATATCAAAATAATATCACTAAAAACTTATTATCATGAAAAAAGAAAAAATAATAAAAGTGTCGAATGGTTACCTATTTTTAATTTTAACATTATTATTGTTACCTGCTTCGGTTTATGGGATAATAAACATCAGTAATTGGTTTATTGCTTCAGTGGTGGTTGGTATAATTCTCATTCCGGGTTTCTTTTTGGTTAATCCTAACACATCTAAAGTAATATTGCTTTTTGGTAAATATATAGGGACAGTTAAGGAGAATGGTTTCTTTTGGGCAAATCCATTTTATACCAAAAGAGGAATTTCATTACGGGCAAGTAATTTTGATAGTGAACGGGTTAAGGTAAATGATAAATTGGGGAATCCAATAATGATCAGTACCATTTTGGTTTGGAAAGTGGATAATACGTATAAAGCAGCATTTGATGTTGATAACTATGAAAATTTTGTTAGAGTGCAATCAGATGCAGCAGTGCGAAAATTAGCAAGTTTATACCCTTATGATAATTTTGAAGATGATGGTAAGGATGAAGAGATTACTTTACGTGCAAGTGTTAATGAAGTAAGTTTGGCTTTGGAAAAAGAATTATCTGAAAGATTAGCAATGGCTGGTATTGAAGTGTTGGAAGCCCGAATTGGTTATTTAGCTTATGCACAGGAAATTGCAAGTGCCATGCTAAAACGACAACAGGCAACAGCTATTATTGCTGCACGTCATAAAATTGTTGAAGGTGCTGTTAGCATGGTTGAAATGGCATTGGAAAAATTAAGTAAAAAAGAAATTGTTGTGTTGGATGAAGAAAGAAAAGCAGCAATGGTTAGTAATTTAATGGTGATCTTGTGTTCTGATAAAGATGCAACTCCGGTAGTTAATGCCGGAACTTTGAATCATTAATATTCGACAGTTTAATTTTTAATCATATTTATTAAATAATATTTAAGATGAAAGAATATAAGATCATTAAAAAAGGATTTTGGAAAAAAGATTCTGAATTAGAAAATACTATTAATCAACACGCAAGAGAAGGTTGGGAAATTATAAATGCCATAGGTGATGGTCACGGTAATTTTTCAAAGGTTATTTTAGGAAGAGATAAATATAGATAAGATGCAATGATTAATAATTTAATGGTAATTTTGACCATTAACATTCACTAAATATTTATAAATGAAAGAATATAAGATCATTAAGCAAACGGGAACTGCGGTTAAATCTCAACAAAATTTTGAAGACCTTATCAATAGCTATGCTAAAATGGATTGGAAAGTTATTAATATGTTTACGCATAGAGGGATTTTAAAAGCCGTAATTGAAAGAGAGAAAAGAGGAGAATAGAGTTTCTGAACTATGATAAAATTCTTTTTTTATTCTGAAATATAGGATAATTGAATAATGAAAATATTTAAAGAAATACAACGCTTTAACCAATGGTGGTTAGTGGTACTTGAACTATTAGTTTTATTAATAGTTACTTATAATTTTGTTGAGGAATTTAAACTGATCGAAGCGGAAAATGGTGATAAATCGATCTATTCTATAACCTTTAGTCTGTTTATTGTTTTGCTGGTAATTGCTTTGATACATTCTATTAAACTAAAAACCAGAATCGATGAAATGGGTGTTGCTTATCAGTTTTTCCCTTTTCATTTAAAACTTAAAATTATTCCCTGGGAGGATCTGTCAAAATGTTATGTCCGTAAATATTCACCAATAACTGAATATGGTGGATGGGGCATGAGAGGTATTCTAAGAAAAGGATTTTTAAATATCAGAGGTAAAGGAAAAGCATTTAATATTAAAGGAGATATTGGCATTCAACTGATATTTAATGATGGAGGTAAATTGCTGATTGGTACACAACAATCAGAGAATGCGAATCGGGTAATTAAAAACTATTCTTATAAAATTAATGGTAATTCTACTGACAATCGGTAAAAATTTACAATGGCAAAGAAAAAAGCATTTGCATTACGCATTAATGAAGATATACTCAAAGCTGTAGAAAAATGGGCAGCTGATGAGTTTCGTTCTACCAACGGGCAGTTAGAGTGGATGTTAAATAAATGCTTAAAAGATGCCCATCGGGCACCAAATAAAAAAAAGGAATAAAGAAACAAAAAATCCAATTGTCAAGCATCAAATCTCAAATAATATCCAATACTCGATTATTCAATAACCAAATGAAATTCATATAAACATTTTTGTTTAATTTGTGATATTGAAAATTGTTTATTGTTATTTGTGCATTATTTGAGATTTGAATATTGTTATTTGTTGATTTCTCTATTAATTCCAATCCTTTTGTCTTATTTCTTTTTAGGATGAACTAAGGTCATTTCATCTATTAAATTTTGAGCTCCTGCATATTTATCAATAACAAAAAGGATATACCTTATATCAACCGATATACTCCGTACAATATCAGCATCGTAATACAGATCACTCATGATTCCTTCCCAGGTTCCATCAAAAAGCAGTCCAAGTAAATTACCATTGGCATCCAAAACAGGACTTCCTGAGTTTCCACCTGTTGTGTGGTTAGTACCTAAAAAGTTTACTGGCATTTTCCCATTTTCACTATATTGACCGAAATCTTTAGTATCATATAGTTCACGTAATTTTTGAGGCACATCAAATTCATAATCTCCCGGTTTATATTTTTCCATTACACCTTTTAAATAAGTGCTAGTAGTGTAGTACATACCATCTTTTGGCTCGTATCCTTTTACACGACCATAATTTGCCCGTAGAGTAAAATTAGCATCGGGGTAAAAACGATCATTGGGAAATACTTCCATCAATGCTTTCATATATTCTTTTTGAACAGCATTTAACTCTAAATTGATCTTTTGATATTTCGGTGAGATTTTCATATAATAAATAGTATGCATCTCTTTACCAAAAACATAAGCTTTATCCTCATTCAATTTTTTAAGTACTTCTTCTGGTGTACCGGATAATAGCTCTATTGCTCCTTCCAGATTAATAAATTTCGTATTTTGATAAATATCATTTGTCAATTTAGAAAAATCAACACCTTTCATGTTTTGAGGAAGATATTCTTTAGGGATTTTTTGGGCATATAAACTTGTCAGTCTCTCAAACACCGGTTGATCTACTTTTGCACTGTAATTTTTGTATTTATTTTCATAACTTGATAAAACCTTCTCTCTGGCTTTATCAAAAGCCTGATCTCCACCTTTTTCATATGCCTGTTCCAATTGGAATGCACTAATAGTTATATTTAACAGTTCAACATTTCTATAGGCAACTTCCCCCCAGTAATCTTTTGCCAGTGCAACTTGCTCTATTTCTTTATATAGTTTTTCAAAATCAGACAGCAATGACTTGTATTGTGTCAGTTCTTTTTCATTTACTATTTTGCTGAATTCATTTTCTTTGATTTTCTTCTTTTGTATTGCATTTGTTTGATGGATACCTTGGTCTTCACCAATCCATTTTTTCCAATAGTTTGCAATACTTGCATATTTTGAAGCATATTGAATTCTTATTTTTTCATCGCTCTTCATAAATTTATCTACAATTTTTAAAGCATTTTCTCTTATCTCAATTTTAGCCGGATTTAAAACATTAACGATCTGATCTACACCAACTGCAGGTAAATATTCATTAGTTCTTCCGGGAAAACCGAAAACCAGATTAAAATCATTTTCTTCTACACCATCTAATGATATTGGAAAAAAGTATTTTGGTTTATAAGGAACATTATCTTTTGAATATTGTGCCGGACGGTTATTTGCATCTGCATAAATTCTAAACATAGAAAAATCCCCTGTATGGCGTGGCCACATCCAGTTATCTGTATCCGAACCGAATTTACCTATAGAAGTTGGAGGAGCTCCTACCATTCTGATGTCTTTGTATACTTCCATAATGATCAGAAAATATTGATTTCCTTTATAAAAAGATTTTACCCTGGCAGTTTGCCATTCTTCTTTTACTGCTGACTTTGTTACCTTTGAAATGTTTTGGTCTATAAGTTTCTTTTTGGCAGCCTCGTCCATTCCATCGCCAATTCCGTTGAATATCTGTGTAGTTACATCATCAATACTTTTTATAAAAGTAACCTTTAACCCAGGCGATACTAATTCTTCATCGTAATTCATTGCCCAAAAACCATTTTTTAAATAGTCGTGTTCAACAGTAGAATGAGATTGAATAATACCATAGCCACAATGGTGATTTGTTAATAATAATCCGTTAGGTGAAACCACTTCAGAGGTGCAACCACGTCCAAAAATTGCAATTGCATCTTTTATGCTTGCATTATTAACATCCCAGATGTCTTTGGCCGTTAGATTACTGCCCAATAATTTCATCTCATCTTCATTCATACCTTCTAAAAGAGAAGGAATCCACATGCCTCCCTGGATTTCTTTCGCTTCTGCATCGGTAAAAACTACTTGATTTTCAGGCTCTGTTACTATGGTTGTTTCCTGTACTGTTTTACATGAGATAATGCTTAAAAAAGCAAATAAAAAATAGAGTTTTAAATATTTCATTGTTGGTAATTTAAAGTTTAAGGTTTATTTTTTAGGATGTACTAGTTTCATCTCTTTAATTAATCTTTCAGCTCCGGCATATTTATCAATAATAAATAAAATATAACGCGCATCAACCATGATGTTTCTGCAAATATCGGCGTCGTAGTTGTAATCACTCATTGTACCTTCCCAAACTCTGTCAAAATTCAATCCGATCAAATTACCATTTGCATCAATAGCAGGACTACCGGAATTCCCTCCCGTGGTATGATTTGTGCCTAAAAAATTTACCGGCATTTTACCATCTTCTCCATAAATTCCATAATCTTTATTTTTATACAGTTCGAGAAGTTTTTGGGAAACATCAAATTCATAATCTCCCGGTATATACTTTTCAATTACTCCGTTCAAATAGGAAACAGGTTCATAGTATACCGCGTCTTTTGGATTATAACCTTTAACCTTTCCGTAGGTAACCCGCAAAGTACCGTTAGCATCAGGGAAAAACCTTTCATTTGGAAAAGTCTCCATCAAAGCCTTCATATAGGTTTTTTGGACAGATTGGATCTCCAGGTTAATTTCGTTAAACTTTGGATTGATATTTTTATAATAATCATTAGCGAGTTCTTTACCTAAGATATATCCTTTATCGGTATTGATCTTTTTTATGACCTCTTCTTGTGAACCTGCTAATAGATCCTGAACACCTTTTAAACTTACTAGTTTTGAACTGTTGTAAATATCTTTTGTCAATTCATGGACCACTGTATTTTTTAAACTATTGGATAAATAAATGGGAGGTATCTTTTCTGTATACAAAGACATTAGCTTGTTAAAAACATCCTGATCAACTGCGGCATTATAATTTTTATAGAACGATTTGTATCTCTTTAAGAGTTTTGTCCTTTCTTTTTCAAAGGAATCAGGATCTTTTTTTACTTTTTCTTCAAATAGATATAGTTTAACAGATGTGTTTAGCAATTCAATATTCCTGTAAACAACTTCGCTCCAATAGGCTCTGGCTAAGGAAACATCCTCAATCTCTTTGAGAAGTTTATCAAATTGGCTCAGTAACTGATTGTAGTCATTGTTATTTTGCACTTTATTTTGAAACTCCTTTTCCAGTTCTTTCTTTTTATCAATAGCATGAGATTTTTCAATACCTTGATTTTCTCCTATCCACTTTTTCCAATAATTAGCAATTCGCGCATATTTTGAAGCATATTGAATTCTAATTTTATCATCAGTCCTCATGTACTTATCCACTATTTGTAAGGCTTCGTTTCGAATCTCAATTTTTGCTGGATTGATGGTATGCACCATTAGGTCAATTGCAGTGGATGGTAAATATTCATTGGTTCTTCCCGGAAAACCAAAAACCAAGGTAAAATCATCTTCAGCAACACCATCTAAAGAAACGGGTAAAAAGTGATTTGGTTTGTAGGGTACATTATCTTTATTGTATGCAGCCGGTTTATTTTCTTTATTGGCATAAATTCTAAATAAGGAAAAATCACCCGTATGCCTCGGCCACATCCAGTTATCGGTATCCGAACCAAATTTACCAATGGAAGTAGGAGGTGCACCAACAAATCTAATATCATTAAAGGTTTCTGTGATAAAAAGTAAATATTGATTCCCTTTATAAAAGGCTTTAACCTTTACATCCTGCCAGTTTTCTTTGGGGACATTTTTTTTGACCAAGGCAATATTCTGATCAATTTTGGATTGCTTTTCTTTAGCAGTATTCAGATCAGATACTCCTTCTAAAACTTGTTTGCTTACATCTTCAATACGTTTGATAAAAGTAACGAACATACCAGGATTAGGTAACTCTTCAGCATCGGTCATTGCCCAAAATCCATCTTTTAAATAATCATGTTCAACCGAAGAATGGGATTGAATTGCACCATATCCACAGTGATGGTTCGTTAAAATAAGTCCTTGGTTTGAAATTATTTCACCTGTACAGCCTCCGTTAAAATGAATAATGGCATCCTTTAAGCTGGTATTGTTAGCATCATAAATATCATTGGCTGACATTTTACTGCCTAAATTTTGCATTTCAGTTTCATTTAAGCCCTCCAATAATGAAGGGATCCACATGCCACCTTGCTGGGCTGTGAGTTGGAAAGCGATAAAGAGAAAAAATATTTTTATAAGTTTCATGTGATTGTATTTTGTTTATTAAAAATCAGACAAATGTAAGTAATGAAACTAAAAAAAATAGTGACCAGAGTCATACTTTCAAAAAAATATCAAGGGAAATAGTATTTAATAATATATTAGACCCGATGTCTTTTGTGGAATAGTAATATTTAGGTGCATGTCAAAAGCCAGAAGTTAGATAAAGCATTGTAAGACAAATGGGTAGTGAAATTTTAGGCAACTACTTTATAGGGTTTTTTTCTTTCATCCAGTCAAAGCTTTTGTTGATAAATTTGGGTGCTCCAAAACGATATCCAACAAATATTTTAACGATACCTCTTACACTATCAAAATTAACGATAGAATTTTCATCATGTGTTGTAGCAATTCCTCTTAAAAAAACACCTCCAAAAAAAGATCTGGAGTTATAACCCAAACCAATTAATGAATTCATATTAAAAATGAATTCGGTATTTCTTTCGATAGCCTTATCGTCTTCAGATTCCATGGTCAATTTATTGAATCCATAACCCAAACCTGGTGCAATACTTAAATTGGCATACAATTTTTTATTGATAACAAAAGTGTAAAAATATCCGGCATTTAAAATAAGATTGACACTTTTTAATTCTTCAGTAGCTGTTTTATCGGATATCTTAAAATATTCATAGGTAAAACTGGGCACAAAACTACCGGCACTTTTTCTCTGTATCTCATTTTGATTCAATATTGCTTTAAAAGAAAAATTATCATTGAAGTTATATCTTGTAATTCCTCTGAAGGTTCTTGTTTTTAAATGAGGAAGGGTAGTATATTCGGTATCGGCAGTTAAATTAAAACTACTGGGATCAGAAGCATCATCAATATAATAACCTTTAATATCTGACACCTCAAATGTTTGTACCCATTTTTTAAAGAATATGTCCATATTTATTTTAAATACTGTTGTACTGCCTTTTTCTTCAGAACTATCATCCGCTAAAAATTTTGGAGAAAATCCAACTCGTAAAGTTAAAAAATCATGATTAACGGCAATTGACATTCTTAAGCTGGTGTTAGGGATTACTGAATAGCTAAGATTACCATCGTTAAATTCAAAGGTTTCAATATCATTATCAAGTTCAAGTTTTACGTTTAATTTATTTTGCATGGATTCTATATATCTGTCTGCAAACCCATTTTGAATCTCCTGACTAAAGACTATTAGGGGTGTAATAAATAAAAGAAAAAAAATAGATTTTACCATATCAATTCTGAGCCTTTCTGAGGTTTAAAATTAGTAACTATATTATAAAATATATCGGTGTACTAATATACAATAATAAGAATTTTAAAGGAATTAATCTTTATATTAGCTTTTCATTTAGATGGCACTATCCCTATTTCAATTTGATTCTTAGAAATGAGAGATATGACTATTTAAGATTTTATATTTACTCTTTTGAATGGTTAATATACGAGTATGACATTATTAATTATGGCTGCAGGCAATGGTAGCAGATATGGAACTTTAAAGCAATTTGATAAGCTGGGTCCTAAAAATGAATTTTTGTTTGAATTTAGTATTTATGATGCTCTTCAAAATGGATTTGATCATATTGTGATCGTCACTAAAGAACAATTTATTGTTGAATTAAAGGCTTATTTACTGAAAAGACTTCCCAGGAATATTAAGATCGATGTAATCGCTCAAAAAAATGCGGATCTTCCATCTGAGGTCAGTAAAACATTTGATAGGGAGAAACCCTGGGGGACAGCTCACGCTGTTTGGGTTGCAAGAAATTTGATCAACAATGGTTTCGTTGTTATTAATGCTGATGATTATTATGGAAGGGATGCTTTTAAGAGATCAGCTGAGTTTATAAATAAGAAAGTCAATGAAAAACAATATGGCTTGGTGCCCTATGCATTAAAAGACACTTTATCTGACCACGGATCGGTTTCCAGAGGAATTTGCCAGGTTGAAAATGGTTTGTTGATCGGGATTAATGAACTAATTAAAATAGAGAGAAATAATTCTTCTATAATGGATACCAATACCAATACGGTTTTAACTGGAGGAGAACCAACTTCAATGAATTTTTGGATTTTTAACCCGTCTGTATTTAGCGAGATAGGATCCCAATTAGTCGAATTTTTAAGTGATAAAGCTAATATTGAAAATGGAGAAATTTATATTCCATTGGTTATACAACATTTGATAGAGCAAAAGAATACCAAAGTAAAGTTAACGGATGCTTCATCATCATGGTTTGGAATAACTTATGCAGAAGATAAATCAAATGCAATTCGATTATTAAAAGAAATGACCATTAAAGAATTATATCCTACACCCTTATGGAGAAATTAAACAATATTTTAAGGAACTTTCAAATTCCAGAACAACCTTATGAATTTGAAACTATCTCCAACGGGTTTATTAATGATACTTACCTGGTATCTGTTAATAAAAATCCCACCTTTATATTGCAGCGAATAAATACTAATGTTTTTACAAATATTGGTTCTTTGATCCATAATTTGGATTTGGTTCTTCCTTTATTAAAGCATCAGCATTACAAATCTATCACCCTTGCTAAAACAGTTTCCGGCGATTCCTTTATTAAAACAGGCAATAATGATATATGGAGGTTAATGACATTTATAAAGGATAGCGTGGTTTTTAATACAACAACTAACCTAAAAGTAGCCTATGAAGCCGGTAGAATAATAGGTTTATTTCATAAGATCTTAACTAACTTTGATACAGATCAGTTAAAGGAAACCTTACCTAAATTTCATCGTATAGGTTTTAGATACGAACAATTTAAAGAAGCTTTAGAAAAGGCAAAACCGATGAATATTGAAAATGCTAAAAAGGCCATTGATTTCGTTGAAGAAAATATTTCTATGCTGAATGGGATTAATGTTGATGAATTACCAGTTAGAGTTTGCCATAATGACACCAAATTAAACAATATTTTATTTTCTAAAGACCATACATCACTTTGTTTAATAGATCTGGATACTATAATGAAAGGTACGATTCTTTATGATTTTGGTGATGCGGTAAGAACCATCGCAAATACTGCTGCTGAAGATGAAAGGGATTTGTCAAGGATCAATTTTACAAATGAATTGTTCGATTCTTTTATGGATGGTTTGGCGGCTAATGGAAATTTTTTAAGTCAAAAAGAAAAGGATTTGTTATCCCTTGGTGTTGTATTGATGCCATTTTTACATGGTATTAGAGCCCTGACAGATTATTTGGAAAATAACAGGTATTATAAAGTGGCCTATGAAACTCAAAATTTAGATCGATGTTTTAGTTTATTCAGATTTGCTCAATTGGCAATAAATAATCAGCTTCACATGAAGAAAAGTATAGCTGAGAAACTTGTCTAAATGAACTGTTTTTAAATTATAATAAGCACTAATAATATATTCTAATGATATATTAAGTACTGATTAATTAATTTTTATATTAGCAAATTCAAAAATTCAATCGATTAACTATGGGAAATCAACCGGTATTTACAAATGATACAATTGTTTATGGATTATTAATGTTGGCATTAGGATTTATCTTTTATACTTCATCCATAAAAAAGGGATTTTGGCATAAGTTTTACAATATTGTTCCGGCCTTATTCATGGCATATATGTTGCCCGCATTATTTACAACAATAGGGTTGATTGCTCCTGAATGGGAAACCACATCGGAAACAGGTGAGGTTGTTGAACATTCTACTAATCTTTACTATGTGTCAAGTAGATTTTTATTACCGGCAGCATTGGTTTTAATGACATTAAGCATTGATATTAAGGCCGTTTTTAATTTAGGATGGAAAGCTTTGGCCATGTTTTTTACAGGAACAGTAGGGATTGTCATTGGAGGGCCTATAGCCATTTTATTAATTTCAACAGTATCACCCGAAACTGTGGGAGGAGCTGGTGCCGATGCAGTTTGGAGAGGCTTATCCACTTTAGCGGGAAGCTGGATTGGAGGAGGAGCAAACCAAACAGCAATGCTTGAAATTTATGGTTATAATCAAAAATTATATGGCGGAATGGTATTTGTAGATATCGTTGTTGCAAATATCTGGATGGCTATAATTTTGATCGGTGTTGGTAAAAATAAAGCTATTGATAAATGGCTAAAAGCTGATACATCTGCCATTGATGTATTAAGGGAAAAAGTATCAACTTATGCAAAAAAAGTGGAACGAAATCCAAGTTTGACCGATCTAATGATCATGATAGCCATTGCTTTCGGTACAGTTAGTTTCGCTCACTTAATGGCGAATTATCTCGCTGACTTTTTTGATAGTATTGTAAGTGGAATTCAAAACCAAACCACTAAAAATATTTTTACTTTTTTAAACTCACAATTCTTTTGGATGATAAGTTTATCAACGATCATAGCTATATTATTATCATTTACAAAGGCTAAAAATTATGAAGGTGCTGGAGCCAGTAAAATTGGAAGTGTGTTTATTTACATTTTAGTAACTTCAATAGGTATGAAAATGGATCTAACCTTGATTTTGGATAATATAGGTTTAGTTGCCATCGGTTTTGTTTGGATGACGATTCACGCCTTATTATTGATTTTAGTTGCAAAACTCATCAAAGCTCCATATTTCTTTTTGGCTATTGGTAGTCAGGCTAATGTTGGTGGTGCGGCTTCTGCACCGATAGTTGCAGCGGCATTTCACCCTTCACTGGCAACAGTTGGTGTATTACTTGCTGTGTTTGGTTACGCTGTTGGCACTGTTGCTGCTATTGCTTGTACCATCTTAATGCAATTAGTTGCAGTATCTCCATAAATAATATTATTAGTGAAACTATATTTTGAAAAATTGCGCTAGCAATGAATTTAAAATAGAATTAGTTGAACCCGCCTTGCCGGCGTGGCAGGCTAATCCCGCTCCCGATAGCTATCGAGATAAGCGGGATCTCTGGCTCTAGCAACTATCGGTTCGTTCTTGGTGTTTTATTCATTCCTTCAATTGAAGTACAAGGTTACGATTTTCAAGAATTAATAGAGATATTCTATAGTTTAATTACCAATTTTTCCGATATATTTGCCCTCTATTTAAATTCATTTAGAATGAAGAAGATATTAATACTGGTATTTGGATTATTTATATTCAATTCCTGCGATAGCGAGAATGAAAATACAATGTATGTTAAGGGATCCATAAAAGGTCTTAAAAAAGGAACTCTTTATCTTCAAAAACAAATAGATTCTCTAGTTGTGTCAGTTGATTCTGTAAGTGTAAATGGCACTGAAAATTTTATAATGACAGATGTGGTCATCAGCCCTGAAATGTATTATTTAACTTTAGGAAAAGGTTTGAAAAAAATCGTTTTTTTTGGCGAGAAAGATACGATTAGCATTAGATCGAACCTGGATAGATTTGTGACCAAGGCAAAAGTTTCAGGATCGAAAAACCAAGACCTGCTGGATGATTATTACGCGATTAAGAAGCAATTTAACGATCAGAATCTGGATCTGATCAAAGGAGAGTTTGAAGCCAGAAAATCAGGTATTCAGGATTCCATAGATTTAGTTGCAAAAAAGTTAAAAATTTTAAACAGGCGAAAATATTTATATACAACCAATTATGCTGTCCATAATGGTGATTATGAAGTGGCTCCTTATATAGCTTTAACCGAATTGGTCAATGCGAATATTAAACTATTGGACACTATAAATAATGCATTAACTCCGGAGATCAAAAATTCTAAATACGGAAAGCAATTAAATATTTTTATTACGCAGATCAAGGAAAACGAAAAGTGATAGTTGCCATACAGTTTACTTCTATTTCAGGATATCCATATTTTCATTCCTATTAAAACCGCTTACTCCTCTGGTAATCAGAGTTTTTTGATTATATTTTTTTTTGAAATCAATCTTAATCCTTTGCATCTCTCTGCATTTTCTTAGCGCAACTCTGCGAAATTTTTATATCGCAAAGAGTCGCTAAGAGAATAATTTCTACCTATTACCTACCAGGTCTTCAAGACCTTGCAGGAGGTACAACACGCCAGATCAAAAATAGTTGATGCCTGCCTTGCTGGTAGGTAGGCTTGTTCTTTATTTGCATAGTGATTTGAAATACGAACAAGGAACAAGAAATAATGATTTTAGAAGTTAAAAAAATAACTTCCCTGATTTGGGCTGACCGGTTAATATATATTTCTTGATAATACCTTCCAGATCTTTAAGACCTGAGAGGTATTACAAAATATCCCAGAAGATATAATTTTTACTTTTTGTTGTGGTGATCGTATACTTTTTTGCCTCCTACATAGGTTTGAAGTATAATGGCATCTTTTATTTTATTAGGATCAATTTCAGTTATATCTTCCTTGATGATAACAAAATCTGCTAATTTGCCCGGTTCAAGAGTTCCTTTAATATTTTCATCAAAAGAGGCATAAGCAGCATTTTTTGTATAGGCATTTAATGCTTGTTCCACCGTAATTTTTTGTTCAGGAACCCAACCATTTGGATTTTTGCCATCCAATGTTCTCCGGGTCACCGCTGCATAAATTCCCACTAGTGGAGTAGGAGGAGCAACAAACCAATCACTGCCAAATGCCACTTTAACCCCGCTTTCAAATAAAGATTTGAAAGCATAGGTTGTTTTAATCCTCTCCGGGCCGATAACTTTTTCTGCCCACCTGCCGTCATCAATGGCATGATAGGGTTGCATACTCGCAATTACTTTTAACTGAGCAAATCTTTTAATGTCATTCGGTGAAATATGTTGAGCATGCTCTATTCTGAATCTTCGATCCCTAATACCATTTTTTTGTTCAATATTTTGATAAGTATTTAATAAAAAGCCTATGGCATGATCGCCAATAGCATGTATCATTACTTGTAATCCTGCCTTGTCAGCATCAGATATCCAGGAATAAAGATCTTCTTCCGAATGGACAAAAAATCCTTTGTCAGATGGTTGATCGGTATAAGGTGCATAAAATGCCGCTGTATGAGAGCCTAAAGAACCATCTACAAATCCTTTTAATCCACCAAATTTTAACCAATGATCGCCGATACCATCATTTTTTATTTTGTTTTCAAGTCTTTGCCATTTCTCTAAAGGCATTGTAACATAAATGCGGGTAATGAGATCGCCATTTTTGTTAGCTTTTTCTAAGGCTTTTACATAACCCGACATATGATGCACAGATGTTACACCATTTGAAGCAAGGTATTTCATAGCAGTATGCAATGCTTTATCTGTTTGTTCTACAGAATGGTATGGTATGCTATTATAAATTAATGACATGGCATTATCTTTAAAGATGCCGGTTGGTTCATTATTCTCGTTTCTGTCTATTGTACCACCATCTAAGTCTTTTACGTTCTTATCAATATTAGCCAATTGCATGGCAAGGGTATTTGCTAAAGCCATATGCCCATCTAAACGGTTTATAAAAACAGGGTTGTCTATTGTGAATTCATCTATCCAATCTTTATCAGGCAATGTACCTCCCCATTGTTTATGATCCCAATCACCTCCCAATATCCAGGTTCCGGGCTTGGTGGTTTTCGCATACTCTTTTATTCTGTTAATAAATTCTTCAGGTGTTTTTGCATCTCTGAGTTGTACCGATGATAAATTAAAACCTCCTGTCAATAAATGAACATGACTATCTATAAACCCGGGAGTAATAAAATTTCCATGAAGCTCTATAGTTTTTGTATTATCTCCTTTTAATTTTAAGATTTCTTCTTTATTGCCAATGTCTAAGATTTTTTCTCCTTTTATGGCCATTGCTTCAACGAAAGGCTGTTTTTTATTTCCTGTCCAGATCCTAGTGTCTGTAATAATAAGATCTGCTGTCTTATTAACATTTTGACCAGAAGTAATTATAGAAAAGAATAATAACACAACAAAAATATTTAAAAAACGGGAATTGTGAATTTTGTTTGATCCAACCATAGATAATAATAATTTTGTTTGACTAAAATATTGTGATATACCTGCAAAACAAGCCAAACACAGTAGAATTTTAATTTTATTTAACTTTAATACTCCAGGTATACTCAAATTTCGAAACACTTTCGTACTCTTCATTGAATCCTTCAGCAGTCATAACTATAGTTTGCCCTTCACCAGTAGCAATGGTTTGCTCAATAGTTTCTTTAATTTTATCTCCATCATTGCATACAAAAGTAATTCTACCTGTTGCTTTTTTTGTAAAAGTTCCATTTTGATCGGTTACCAACATCGATATATTTTTACCGCTTTCATCGATTTTTTTCATAACCAATAAACCGGTTACCAGCTCTGAAGCCATACCTTGAGTAGCCCAGTAAAGTGATCTAAAAGGGTTTTGATTTATCCATTGATGCTTTACCGTTGCCATGGCCTCTGTATCAGAAATTGAGCTTACTCTTATACCAGAAAAATAGGCAGAAGGTAATTTAAATAATAAAAATCGATTTAATTTTTTAACTGTAAATTTTGTCATTTTCCTTCTATAAGCCCACAATTTACAACATTTTTAGCAAATTTCAGAGCATAACTAAACGTTAAAATTATGTTAAATATAGTACTTTGTATTGCATAGTATTAGTTTTTGGCCATATATTTGCATAGGAAAGTATTATACAGATTATATTATGTCAAGCAAAAACGATTATAACACAGCACTTTTAATACATTTATCTGCCTTTTTGGGTTATTTGTTTCCATTTGGTGGAGTAGTTGGTCCTTTAGTTATTTGGGAATCAAAAAAACGGGAAAGTGATTTTTTGGACAAGAACGGTAAAGAAGCTATTAATTTTAATTTAAGTTTTTTACTGTACACATTTGTTCTTGGTCTTTCCATTCTTCCATTTGCTTTTCGATCTATATTTTCTGAGATTCATCATATCGATCTTTTTGGAATGATCAGTATGGGGTCCATTATAGGTGTTTTAGCCATGATAAAATTTGTTCTGATAATATTAGCTGCGATTAAAGCCAATCAAGGCGAAGTTT